>Ga0256833_1001122_pt1 | contig 20049 bp, 17 predicted proteins | sample 356284metaG_FD_190535 | JGI IMG/M metagenome (GOLD analysis project Ga0256833, IMG submission 190535) | Hydrothermal vent microbial communities from Mid Atlantic Ridge, Atlantic Ocean - 356-284 | ecosystem: Environmental > Aquatic > Marine > Hydrothermal vents | place: Atlantic Ocean: Mid... | reverse complement strand
AATCCGTGAGATCAATGCGGATAAAAGAGTGTAAGATATTGGTTTAGCACGGGATTTAAAAAATCTTAGCTTCACCCATGGGTTAAGCGGGTATTTTTCAAACCCATGATGAATCAATAACTTGCGTCCTGTTCCGTAGTGACCTCACAGATTCAGGTTTTATTGCCTCTGGAATTTTAGCTACCTGTCGGATTACGCTATCGCTAATCCGACCTACAAAAACACTGATTTAATCCACTGCCTTATACTTTATAAAAAAATATCGACGCAACCCAATGAGTACAAGTGGTAGCAATAAAAATCCTATTGATCCAGCTTTCTTAGAGTTTTTTGTATGTTCTCCATTATTCTTTTTTACAATAATGACTGTTCTACTCAATGAACTAGAGTTACCAGCGGCATCTGTTGCTGTGTATGTTAAGACATAGGTTCCTGGATTATTTGTATCAACCGATCCTGTTATATTAACGGTTACACTTCCATCAATATTATCTTGCGCACTCACACCTGGCTCTATAAAGCTATCACCCTCTGTCAATGTTATGGTTGAACTGCCATGTAAAGTGATAACAGGTGGGGTGGTATCAATTATAGCTGTCACCTGCACGGTACGAATTGATGTAGCAGTATTGCCAGCGGCATCTGTTGCGGTGTATGTAATTGTGTATGTTCCCACGACTGATGTGTTGACGCTTCCTGAAGGGACAACTGTTACCGCTCCATCTATATCATCTTGTGCTGTCGCACCAGCATCGGAATAGCTTGTGCCTTTTACAATACTGATTGAGGATGAGCCATTAATTGTGATTACTGGTGGTGTTGTGTCAGCATTTGTTGTGCCTTGTTGAACGGTGATATTTCCCGATGAAATCTGGAAGAAAGGCTGGTTGCTACAGGCAATCATAACACGGGCATTTGTCATTACGGGTGTTGTCGTAGGTACAACTAGCGTCTGACCTCCATCATTATCGGTATTTTCTAAGAGCATATTCTTTGTACCGTCTTCACGGATAAGCTGAATATCTACTTTGCTACAGTTAATTGGAGCTGTATTTGTTCCTCCTGTAGCCCAAGCAATATCGACTGCTTCTCCTGTTGTGAACATTTCAGCAGATGATTGTGATAAAACCCTAAATATACTTCCTGTATCTCTTACTGTGATTGTTTTTAGGTCAGAATCTACGCCACCATTATTATCACGTACTACAAAGGCAAAATTCACATCTCTAACAGTTGTTGGCAGGGTTTCACCTATTGTCTGAGTACCGGCAAATAAATCACTTAAACGAGGTATATATCTATTTGTCTTAGCTGAGGGTAATAGCGTACGAATAATGGCATTATCACCCATGTCCGTATCTACTGAGGATGCACTACCTGCATCAATTTGATCCCATGAGTATGTTAGCCCACCTGTGGCAGAAGCCTCTAAAAGAAAAGGTGTGCTTCGAGGAATAGTGCCATCTGTACCTGCATTAGCGACAGGCTTCTGATTGCCGGTAGAACTTCTAGTGCCACAACTATTACCTTCTTTAATCCGAGTATACTGATTGATTTGATCAATGCTCACAAAGTGAAACATGGCATCTGAGTGATTTTGAATATTATCCGTATCACATAAACCACTATAGGACATGATGGTGCTACCGCTACCGGGTTCTACGGCTGTTTCCGCAGTGCGGTTAGGATTCGCACAAGAACGTTGCTCACTATTAAATGTATGTGTTGCCCCAAGCTGATGACCCATTTCATGGGCAACAAATTCAACCGCAAAAATCTCACCTTGTGGATCGAGGATACCTGTAACCCCACCCCCTTTATAGTTCTCTTGGCAGGTTGCTCCTACATAAGCAAGACCACCTAGAGAACCTTGTGCAAAAACGTGTCCAATATCATAATTAGCCGCACCAAAATTACTATTTAGATTATTTATATTTTCATTAATCATGGCAACCTTATCAGTATTCGAATAAGGATCAGTTGATGCATTGGTATAGGCTAAACTATTATTGCTAACAATTTCTAATTTTATGCCTAAATCTCTCTGATAGATTTGATTGACACGATTAATCGTCGTGATCATTGATGCATAAGCTGAACTAGGCGTTCCACCCTGACTGTTGGTGTATTCAGCTGTACCAGCAATGGCCAAACGATAGCTAATTAAATCTAAAGCGGGTGCTTGAGCTAGTTTTTTGCCAGCCAATTCTTTATTTTCTGTGCGCTTAAATTTTTTGTAACTAAATTTTCTATTGCTAAATAATGGATGCTTATCATGTACCTGACAATTAAACTCAGTTTTAAACCATGAAATATTCTCTAACTTACTAAGACTATGGTATAGACCTTCAGTATTAGTTTTATCAGGGTCAATATAAACAGTATCGCCATCAGGCATATTTAACATGCCATGAAAACCTTTAGAGGTAAAATCTAAGCGTCCACTAATAACGGGGTTATCTACACCTTGTACACGCCATGTTTTAATTTCTGGATATTGTGCCGCTATATCAGGGGATAATATCGGTGAATTAAAAACCTTGAGCCGTGTGAATTTTCCATTGGGTAAAGGTAATTCAATTTCTGTTTGAAAACTAATGGCTTGTGAAGATCGTGATTTAGCTTTTTTAGCTGATAATAACTCTCTTAAACCTTGTTCATTGAGGGTAAGAGTACGTCTTTTTAATGGTTTTTGTGATAATCGCTGTGACTTTGCTTGCAATAAGGAATCCTCACCAACATCATGCCATAATGAATTTGATGCAGGGCTGGCAAAAGTACTAGTACTTACAAATAAACTAAGAAGAAGAATTTTTTTCATATTATTTTTTTCAAGATAGGGTTTAGGCAAAGTATGCAATATTCAAACTGAACACCAGCTAAATGAGGAGAAGAATAATTTATTAGCCCGCTGTTTCTGATAACTAGGTATATTAACCACAAGATATTGATTTAAAAGATAAATAAAATGAATAGCACTAATGCTATTCTAACCCATGTAAAAAACAAATATTTTAGTTAATATCAATCACTTGCAATTTATTTGAACTATCACTTATAGCCTTTAGCAATTATTAGATAAATGGTCAATTGCATTTAGCTTTATGAGGCTGTCCGAGATTAGAGAGCCTCCTAGCACTCCCTTAGCATGATATTAAGCAGTTGAGTCGCAAGCTGTTGTAGGTTTTCAGTTATGCCGAGATTTTTACATTGTGTGATTGTTAAGCCTTTATAGCCACAGGGGTTGATGGCTTGAAATGGGCTTAAATCCATATCAACATTTAAACTCAAGCCGTGTGTTGTACAGCCTTTTGATACACGTAGACCTAGTGCTGCAATTTTACTCCCGTCAACATAGACTCCTGGGGCTTTTTTGTCGCTATTCGCTACGATGTCATAGTTCAATAGTAGCTTGATAATACTGTCCTCTATTAGTGTAACAAGCTGACGAACGCCAAGATGCCGACGATGCAAATCGAGTAGCATATAAATCACTAATTGCCCTGGTCCGTGATAGGTGACTTGACCACCACGATCTACTTTAATAATGGGAATATCAGTTTTTTTGAGAATATGCTCTTTTTTGCCATTTCGACCTAAGGTGTAAACGGGTGGATGTTCGACTATCCAGATTTCATCTTGAGTTTCGTGGTTACGCGCTTTGGTAAAGTCCTGCATGGCTTGCCAAGTGACTTGATAATCTTGTTGCCCAAGATTTTTTACCAATGGCTTTATAGTGCCCAAAGCACGAGTTCGTGGTCGCTAAGCTCTTGATAAAGTCGATCAAGCTGAGCTTTATCTTTAGCATGAATATTAAGAGTTAGGCTAACATATTTGCCTGTTTTACTCGTATTTTGCTTTATTTCATCTGTGATAAATTCTTTATCATGCTTTTTTGCAATTAACTCAATACAAGCATGAAATTCAGGGATAGCAGCACCCATTACCTTTACTGGAAAGTTACAGGGAAAGTCGATTAATGACTCTTCATCTGTTTGTTTGCTTGAATCAGTCATACTTTATAATTAATTAAACAGCTTTTTTACGCTGTCTGTTACTTTTGACCAGAATCCACCTGCATCAACAGCATCTAAAGCTAACAATGGCTCTTCTTTAACAATAATGTCACCATCTTTAATAATAGCAGTACCTATTACATCGCCACGATTAACGGGAGCATCTACAGTTCCATTTAGCTCCATTAATCCTTTAAGTTGTTTGTAATGCCCTTTTTGGACTGTGACATACAAATCACTGAGGATACCCACTGGTACAGTATTTTTTATACCTTTCCAGATACGCGACTCAGCTAACACTGAGCCAGCGTCATAAAGCTTATGTGTTTCAAAGAAGCGGAAGCCAAACTCCAAGAGCTCTTGACTATAATCTGCCCGAGCTTTTTCATCTTTTGCGCCTAGCACGACAGATATTAAACGCATTTCTCCACGCAAAGAGGAAGCAACGAGGCAGTAACCTGCTGACTCAGTATGCCCAGTTTTTACCCCATCGACAGTTTTGTCACGCCATAATAATTTATTACGATTATATTGCTTGATGCCGTTATAACTATATTCTTTTTTCGAGTGAAGTTTATAATACTCAGGAAAGTTTTTTATCAGTGCGCGGGTCAAGGTTACAATATCTCTTGCTGTGGTGTAATGATTTTCTCCTGGCCAGCCTGTCACATTGGTATAATGTGTTGATTTCAACCCCATTGCTTTTGCTTGTTGATTCATTTTAACAACAAAAGCAGCTTCACTCCCTGCAACATGTTCTGCTATCGCAATGGCTGCATCATTACCAGATTGTATTATCAGCCCAGATAACATGCGCTTCATTGGTACTTTTTTACCTGCCTCGACAAACATTCGAGAACCTTCCATTTTCCAAGCTTTTTTACTTATCAGCACTTTATCTTCTAGTGTAATATTGCCTTTTTTAAGCTCAGTATAAGTAACGTAAGCTGTCATGAGTTTGGTTATACTTGCGGGTTCGATACGTTTATCCTGGTTTTTAGCAGCAAGCTCTGCACCACTATAAAAGTCTACCAGAAGGTAGCTCTTAACGTTGATGTCAGGTACTGTAGGAAGATCGGTAGCATTTGCAGATACTGCTAAAAACAGGAAAAAGGCAAATATATTTCTAAGAATTGTTTTCATAAAAGGTTAAGTACTATTAATTCGATATATTTACCTGAATCCATGAGGTCAAAGCAGATGACCTCATGGATTCAGGTTTTAATTTTCAACAACTTTAAACTGAGATAGTCCGTCACTTGTCAGACTATCAGTTATTTTATCTATCTGTTCCTGATCATGGTATGGACCAAGACGAACCATGTGCAGAGCTTTTCCACTTTTGGTTCTACGTGATTCCATTGTAGCACCAGGGAGACCAATAGAAGATAGGCGTACAAAGGTATCTAGTGCTTTATTCTGATCAGGATAAGTGCCTACGATAACAAAATAATTTCTTTTGGCTACAGGAGACGCTTTTTTAACTGCTAGTCTGGGTGTAGAAGCTTTACTACCCGCAGAGCTACTTGAATTTGCTGGTGTTTTTAAACTTGGTGGTATTATCAGTGCTTCATTTACAGCAACACTACTAGTATCAGCACTTTGTTGACTGCCGAATGATGTCATTTTTCTGACAGATTTTCCAGCTTTATCCATGATACTACAGCCAGACATTCCTACAGAGCTAGCGAGTAGAATTATTCCAACTGTGCCAAATAGTTTATTATTTTTCATAAGATTATCCCCTTTATTTTTTGTTGTATTCATTTTTTTAATTATCATTATAGTAATTATTTTACAGTAGTTGCTTTCTATTTTTTATTGCTTGAGCAAGCTGAAAGACAGCCATTGCATACTTTGGACTATGGTTATAACGTGTAATCGTATAAAAATTATCCCCAGTAATCCAGTATTCTACACCGTTCGTGCCAAATAGTTCCAATAATCCGACGTGCGTTGAATTAAATCTTTGTTGTGGCTGTATGCCATACTGCTGAAACTGAGAAAGAGTATAAGCTGGTTTGCTTGCATCTCGACTTATTATTTTTTCATTTAATTGATTATTAATACGTGCAGGAATAGCAACATCAGCATCACGTTGCCAGCCATGCTGATAAAAATAATTTGCAATACTACCAATGGCATCTTCTGGATTCCATAAATCTTTACGCCCATCCGCATTAAAATCAATAGCATATTTTCGATAGCTACTAGATATAAATTGCCCTAGCCCCATTGCGCCTGCATATGATCCGTGAAGAATTGTTGGGTTTAAAATTCCTTCTTCACGAATTAGCTGAAAATAGTGCTCAAGCTCAGATAGAAAAAAAGTGGAGCGTTTTGGAAAATCCATTGCTAGAGTTGTTAAACTTCTCAGCACATTATGCTTCCCAGTGTTTCTACCATAAAGTGTTTCTACACCGATAATAGCCACAATATACTCTGGAGCAATGCCATATTGTAGGCTTGCTGCCTGTATAGCACGTCTATGTGTATTCCAGAAATTTACACCTGCCCGAATTCGAACTTCACTTAGAAAAATAGGGCGATATATTCGCCAAGGTTTTGCCTCAGTTGGTGATGCTGCACTAGAGAGAATTTTCTCATCACGTTGAACACGGGCAAAGGTTTGGATTAAATAATCTCGATCAAAACCTTTTTGTGTCATACGATCAATAAAAGCTTTCATTGCGGGATACGTTAAATAGTTGCCAGAAGTAACAGTATTTGCTTGTCGATAAGATTCTGCTGAGCTAATCCGAACCATTGACACTATCAGCACAATAAACAGAGCTATAAAAACGTGTATTTTCATTCGTCATACCACTTCTTGCGACGGCGTAAACCCATTAGCAGGCCAAACGCAATCATTAGTGTCACCAATGAAGTTCCACCGTAGCTAATCAAGGGTAGAGGTACGCCAACGACTGGCAATACGCCACTTACCATTCCTGTATTAACTAAAAGATAGATAAAAAAGGTAAGGCTTAAACTACCGCCAAGCAACCTTGCAAAGGTATCCTGTCCTTTAGTTGCGAGATATAAGCCACGCCAAATAATGAAAAGATAGAGTGAAAATAAAATCATATTTCCTAGCAGTCCAAACTCTTCACCAAATACCGCAAAGATAAAATCGGTATGGCGTTCAGGCAAAAAGTCAAGACGGGATTGATCGCCTTTTAACCAGCCTTTACCATAAAAACCACCTGAACCAATAGCGATAGTAGACTGAATAATATGATAACCTGAACCTAATCTATCAGCTTCTGGATTAAACAGAGTGAGAACACGCTGTCTTTGATAGTCATGCATTCCATAGAAGAAAACGAGCGGTGCAGCCATCATAACAATTAGGGCTGTCGCTACGAGCAATTTCCAGGATAAGCCCGCAAAATAGATTACAAAAAAACCAGCGCTTCCAACCAATAATGCCGTACCAAGATCAGGTTGCTTTACTATTAAAAGCATCGGAACTAATACCAAGATACTCGCAATAAAAATATCTTTAAAATTAGGTGGCAAGATTCTTTTGGAAAAATAACTGGCAACCATCATAGGTACGGCCAACTTCATTATTTCAGCGGGTTGAAAACGTAGGCTACCTAGCTCCAACCAGCGTTGTGCGCCTTTACCCATAGAGCCTTGAATTAAAACCATAATTAATACAACAACACCAAAAGCATAAATCCAGACTGACCAGCGATTTAACATATCACTTGGCAATTGAGTTGCTATTAACATGGCAATTGTCGCAAGAATCAAATGAATTGTATGGCTATTCATCATTTTGGAATTTTCACCCGTCGCACTAAATAAAGTAATACTACCCAGTGATAACAACATAATAAGAGTAACAACTAACACGAGATCAATAGATGCCAGCCAGCGCAAGAAAATATTTACAAAATTTGGAGAATCATTATTCATTTTTAGTTACTTAGAGTATTAAATTATTTCCTGAATCCGTGAGTCCAATGCGGATATCAGGGGATAAGATATTGGTTTAGCACGGGATTTAAAAAATCTTAGCTTCACCCTTAGGTTAAGCGGGTATTTTTCAAACCCGAAATGAATCAATAGCTTATTCACTGTGCCGTAGTGGACTCACGGATTCAGGTATTATTAGTCATGGGCGTATTATTGTATTTTTATTAATTTTCTTTAATTTGTTCACATTATCCAATGATGGAGAATAGTCATTCGGCTTAATTTTTAAATCAGCTTTATTCTCTTTTTTAGTTTTTGTCTTATTATTGGAAGATAATAAATAAGTATCGAGTAATTGCCGTGCAATTGGAGCAGCAACCTTGCTACCACCACCACCATTTTCAGCAATTACCGCCAAGGCTATGCGTGGATTATTAGCAGGTGCAAAAGCAATAAACAAAGCATGATCATGCAATTTCTTTTTTAATCTGGAGGCATTATAGCTTTTGTTTTGAGCAATACTATAAACCTGTGCAGTCCCCGTTTTTCCCGCAAAACGGTATTTTGCTCCAGCCCCTGCTCTACGTGCAGTTCCATGCGCACCATGAACAACATTAACCATACCACGTATTACATCATCCCAATAACTCAACTTAGTAACCCCTAAAGAAGGGAGTCGCTCAGGTGTAACCAGCTTTTCAGGAAGATTACGTGATACACGAGTTGCACGTAAAACATGTGGTCGAACCTTACGCCCATGATTAGCGATAATTGATGTTGCAAAGGCTAGCTGTAAAGGCGTTGCGGTGAAGTATCCTTGACCAATTCCTGTATTAACCGTATCTCCTGGATACCAGAACTTGTCATAGCGTTTTCTTTTCCATTCTGCTGACGGCATTAGAGCCGAACGCTCATGGGGTAAATCTATACCTGTTTTTTGCCCAAATCCAAATTTTTTCATAGCCGCAGAATATCGTTTAATCCCCATGCGAAATGCTAAATCATAAAAATATACATCACAAGATTGATAAATAGCGCGATTAAGACTGATATGACCATGCCCCGATTTTTTCCAGCAACGGAATTTATGTTTATTACCTGGAATCTGAAAAAAACCTCTGGCAAATAAACTACGAGTTGGAGTAACCACACCTGCGTTCAAGCCCGAAAGAGCCGCCATTGGCTTGATAGTCGAACCTGGAGGGTAAGCCCCTTGTAATGCTCGATTATAGAGTGGGCGGTCTGGATTATTTCTTAAGCTATTGTAATCTCTGTAAGAGATACCATTAACAAACAAATTAGGATCATAAGCTGGCATACTTGCCATAGCTAGAACTTCACCATTTCTTGGATCAAGCGCAACAACCGCTCCATTATAATCTTTTAATAATTCTTCAGCTTTTAGTTGTAACTCTATATCAATGCTTAAAAATAAGTCTTCGCCAGCAATAGGGGCTTTATCTTCAAGCTTAATCTGTGGTTTTCCATGTGCATCAACTTCTCTGAGTTCATAGCCAGCCTTGCCATGCAGTCTTGTTTCATAAAACTTTTCAATGCCAGATTTTCCTATGTGTGTTGAGCCGCTATACTCATGTTTATCGAGTTTCTCCAAATCTTTTTTATCAATGCGTCCAACATATCCTAATAAGTGACCAGCAAGAGAGCCTAGCGGATAGTTTCTTTGCATTCTAACGCTAACCTTAAAACCTGGAAAGCGAAAACGATTAGCAGAAAAAATAGCAATTTCATTTTCTGTTAGATTTTTGCGCAAAACAACAGGTTGAAAACGTGAGTTTACCCGTTGCTTTTGTTTAAATTTATAAACATCTTGTGGTGTTATTGGTAACAGTTGCATTAAGCGTTTTAAGGCATCATCTCTATTGATAATGTCATCCTCACGCGCTTCCAGTACATATTCAATATGATTACCAGCTAATAAAACACCATTACGATCATAGATCAATCCCCGCACAGGCGGTATAGGAACACGTTTTTGATAATTTTCTTTGGAAAGCTCTGTATAGTGTTCATAACTATTGATCTGCAAATAAATCAGACGAACAAATACCAGTGCAAGTGCGACAAAAATAAACCCTGCAGCAACATAAGCGCGTGAGCGGAATAAGCGATACTCTTCCCTTTCGCTTTTAACCGTAACACGTTTTTTCATTAATACTTGAATCCCTATTTGATAATTTCAGCATTTATGCTGATTGAGGATTATTGACGGTAATTATAAACATAGATACACCATCCCCCCCTTTTTTAATACCTGAATCCGTGAGATCAATGCGGATAACAGGACGTAAGACATTGGTTTAACACGGGATTTAAAAATCTTAGCTTCACCCAGTTAAGCGGGTATTTTTAAACCCGTGATGAACCAATAGCCTGCGTCCTGTGCCGTAGTGACCTCACGGATTCAGGTTATATATTTTATTGTTTCTTTTGATACATATCGACGCTATCAGTAATCGCCTTTTTTGCCGCTTCTGCATCAGCCCAGCCGTCAATTTTTACCCATTTTCCTGCATCAAGAACTTTGTAATATTCAAAGAAATGTTCGATTTGTTCCATTAATAATGGTGGCAGGTCTTTATAGCTTTGAAGATAATCAGACTCGGAATGAAGCCCATGTGCAGGAACAGCAATCACTTTTGCATCATGCCCCGCCTCATCAGACATATTCAAAATACCAACGGGTCTAGCAGGGATAACACAGTTATGCACTAAAGGAGTTGGTGTCACAACCAAAACATCCATCGGATCACCATCATCAGCCAAAGTATGGGGAATAAAACCATAATTGGCAGGATAAAAAATTGGGGCAGACATAAAACGATCAACAATCAGAGCACCACTTTCTTTCTCAATCTCATATTTAACGGGAGATGAATTAGCAGGGATTTCAATGATCACATTTATTACATTAGGGACATCTGAGCCCACTTCAATCTTATCAAAATTCATAAATACTCTTTACATTAGCTTTTGGCAAACAATCATTATACCGACTGTCAGGATTTAGGCAAAATACTATGGGGATTATTTTATCTTTCAAGAATAAATTCCATATTTATCTCTAAAACCTGAATCCGTGAGGCTACTACGGCATGATGAACAAGTTATTGATTCCACAGCGGTTTAAAAAATACCCGCTTAACCTATGGGTGAAGCTAAGATTTAGTGAGCTTCCCATCTGCGCTAGCAGATGGTGAACTCAATTATGCAAAGCTTTTTAATTCCACTGTGAAACCAATATCTTATCCCTCATATCCGCATTAGCCTCACGGATTCAGGTAAAAGTCATAAAAAAATCATCAAAACCCATCCCCCCCTGTTTTTATATATTTTCTAGAAGCCTCTCTATTCTCGGACAGCCTGCAAATCCCCCCATAATAATTGACAAGCAGTTAATCCAGCTATTGCAGCCGTTTCTGCACGAAGGATTCGCCCTCCAACACTAATGGCTGTTACACCTTTAGATTGCATTAGTAGCTCTTCATCCGAGGTAAACCCACCTTCTGGACCAATAAACAGTGAAATATTAGTCATTGATGGTTTTGTTTTTTTCAGTTCTATAAGGCTTATTTGAGATTCTGGTAGCATTGCTAAAAAATCCCCAAGGCATTGGCGCTCCAAACATTCAATTAATGATTGGGGCTGATGAATAATTGGAATAGTTGTTCTACCTGATTGCTCACAAGCGGCAATAACAACACCTTGCCAATGTTGCATTTTTTTCTCTAAGCGATTAGCTTTTATCTTAATAACGCTTCGCTTTGTATAGATAGGTTGAATTTCAGTAACACCCAATTCAACCATTTTCTGAATAGCAAAATCCATTCTATCAGGCTTAATCATTGCAAGAAAAATAGTGCTAAATAGACTAGATTCACGATTTATTGCATCAAATGATTCCAAAATAATACGCGAACTACGCTTATCAACATCAATTAAACGAGCAAGAAACTCACCACCTTTACCATTAAAAATAATCAAAGGATCATCTGTTTTTAAGCGTAATACTTGAATAGCATGACGGTGATTAACTGTTGACAATGCTAGCTCATTACCTATTTTTAAGTCAGAAGCTTGATAAAACCGAGATTTTTTTTTCAGCATATTACACTTTATCCTTCAATCAAATGAAGCTCCTTATTGAATAATAATTCTACAAAAAAATGAACTAAAAGCTCATTTTTAGACTCTATAGACACCAAAATAATTTTGAAAATTTGAATAAATGATTTTAAAAAATATCTACCAAATAAATTTAAATTACTGCTTTATACCTGAATACGCATTGACCTCACGGACTCAGGTTATAGGGAAGAGTGAATCGTATAATCAAAATTCCCCCTATATTCAGCGTACGTTTGTCGCAAGAAGCTAGACTGTGAATAGCTGAGTGTAATATTGTTGTCACTTAGTTATCCTTGATATTTCATATACTCTAATAAATAGTAGAGTTCGATTATAAACAACAATAATAAAAAAAGAGCGCACTAATGAAATCAAAATCCCTAGTCACACTTTTAACATTGACTGTCATTGCTTTATCTGCATGTAGTCAAAATATTAATAACAAACCACAACAACAAACTAGCCGTTCAAATCAGGTGTATCAACAAAAACAACGTGTCGTTGCTCCCAGACTCGTATCTTATAGACCTAAGGTGAGAACACAAGCTAGACCAATATACCGTCAAAATGTTGCACATCAACAAATAAGAAGACCACAGGTAGCGGCTCGCAGAGTAACCCCACCACCAACCAGACCTCGGGTAACAAATCCAGCTCAGGCTGATCTTAGCGAATTATATGCGATAGGTGATAAGATATTTAATAATGAAACTGGCGGACGCATTGATCAACTCGTTCACTGGAACCAAAGAGAAGACTTCGCTTCAATGGGAATTGGGCACTTTACTTGGTATCCACGCGGTCGTGCAGCTAGATATGGTAATACCTTTCCTAGTTTACTAGACTATCTACAAAGAAGCGGCGTAAATCTACCTTATTGGGTAAAACGTGCTCGCTTTGAAGGTGCGCCTTGGCGTTCACGCGAAGAACTAATGCAAGCAAAAAGCTCGCCAGAAGTAAGACAGTTCGCACAACTTTTGTATAATACAAGGCACTTGCAAGCAAAATATATTATGGATCGTGCTATGCGCGCCATGCCACGTTTAGTAAGAACCTCTCCTCCACAATTACGCAGCCATGTTGCCAACAATCTAAATGCTGTTGCTAACTCGCGTGGTGGTCGCTATGTGTTAATCGACTATGTCAACTTCAAAGGTGAAGGGTTAAACCGCACAGGCGGGTATCGTGGACAAAACTGGGGATTACTGCAAGTGCTTGAAGAAATGCAACCTGCTCAACAAGGCCCACAAGCATTAAATGAATTTGCCAATGCAGCCATGCGGGTATTAGAACGTAGAGTAAGAAATTCTGACCCAAGACGCAATGAAAGAAAATGGTTGAATGGCTGGAGAAATCGAGTTAACACTTACCGAAATCCAATTTAGGAAAATCTGATTAAGTCGATTAGAATTTAACGCAGAACAATCTGTCGCTATTTTTCATGAAGTGAGACGTAATAGTCATTCTATTGCGTCGATCTTCATGGAAAATATCGGCAGATTTAGCAAGCTAAAACTAATTGAACTTGGTCAGGATTTTCCTAAGGGAAACCTGATTAAGTCGATTAGAATTTAGCGCAAAACAATCTGTCGCTATTTTTCATGAAGTGAGTCGTAATAGTTATTCTATTGCGTCGATCTTCATGGAAAATATCGGCAGATTTAGCAAGCTAAAACTAATTGGACTTGATCAGGATTTCCTTTAGTAGTCCATTATTTTTCAACTATAAATAATGACCAACCACCATCCCCCCTTTGCTAATAAATAAAAACTTATAAAAAAAGGGGGGGATGGGTTTATACAGCTTCTAGAAATTTAGCTCATCATATCAGGATTTAATGATCTATTATCTGACTCAAGAATAACTGGGTACGCTCTGATTGTGGATTATTAAAGAATTCATTGGGAGTATTTTCTTCAATAATTTGCCCTGCATCCATAAATATAACTCGATCAGCAACTTTTTTGGCAAAGCCCATTTCATGCGTTACACATAACATAGTCATTCCGCCTTCATTAGCTAGCTCTATCATTACGTCTAATACTTCGGAGATCATTTCAGGATCGAGTGCTGATGTTGGCTCATCGAATAGCATAACTTTTGGGTCCATGCATAAGCTTCTAGCTATAGCCACACGTTGTTGTTGCCCACCTGATAATTGCCCCGGATATTTATTCGCCTGATCAGGGATTTTTACACGCTCAAGGTATTTCATGGCAATTTCTTCGGCTTCCTTTTTAGGCATTTTCTTAACCCAAATTGGTGCCAGTGTGAGGTTATCAAGAATACTTAAGTGTGGGAACAGGTTAAAATGTTGAAAGCACATGCCTACATCCGTTCGTAGACGCTCTAGTTGTTTAACATCGCCAGTAATTTCTTCACCACCAACAATAATCTGACCTTTTTGATGTTCTTCTAAATGGTTTATACAACGAATAACGGTTGATTTACCTGAACCTGATGGACCGCAGATAACAATTCTTTCTCCTTCTTTTACATTCAGATTAATATCTTTTAGTACGTGAAAATCACCGTACCATTTATTCATATTGATAAGTTGGATTGCATAGTTGTTATCAATGCCTTCATTTGTGTTTGCATGTGCGTCTGTCATAATATTTTTCTCAGCTGCGTATAACTTGTTAACTAAATTAAATCGTTTTATCTTATTATGTGATGTGGCTTTTAGTCACATTAGTTGGCTATCAACTTAAAACGGGACGGTATTTTGATTAAATTGTAGGTTGGGTTAGATTATTGAGCATAGCGAAATAACGTAACCCAACCTATAATGAGCTTGTCCCACCTTAAGTTGGTAGCCCATTAGTTGCGATGTCCTGTATCTAGCTTTCTCTCTAGAGCCATACTGTAGCGAGACATGCTGAAGGTGAATATCCAGAATGTAAAAGCAGCAAAGACTAATCCTTCGGTAAAAAATCCCAACCAAGCATTATCTGAGCCAAGTACGTTTTGAATAATGGCAAGTACATCGAAAAGCCCGATAATCAAAACAAGCGTTGTATCTTTAAATAATGCGATAAATGTGTTTACTAGCCCTGGAATAACGAGTTTCATAGCTTGAGGTAAAATAATTAAAAACATACTTTTCCAATAGCTTAAACCCATTGCAGAGGCGGCTTCATATTGTCCTTTAGGAATAGCTTGCAAGCCTCCACGAACTACCTCGGCAACGTAAGCTGATTGAAATAGAATAATACCGATCATTGCTCGTGCTAATTTATCAAAATCTGTACCTTCAGGTAAAAATAAAGGAAGCATAACGGATGACATAAATAAAACAGTAATCAGTGGCACACCACGCCAAAACTCAATAAATACTACACATAAAGATTTAACAATTGGCATGGTTGATCGCCTACCAAGTGCTAGAATTGTCCCAAGGAATAAAGCAAATAGGATGCCAACCAGTGAGATAATGAGAGTTAACATTAACCCCCCCCATTTACCCGTATCAATAACTTCCAGCCCAAATAAACCACCACCATGAATAAGTGAGTAAGCGATAAATGGGAAAACAATAAGAATGAAACCACCAAGCCATGACTTTTTGGGTGTTTTTTCAAAGAAAAGTGGAATGGTTAATAATATCAGCATGATACCTGCGAGATTAGGTCTCCAGCGTTCGTCAATAGGATAAAATCCATACATAATTTGATCAAAACGATTGCCAATATAAGCCCAGCAAGCACCTTTCCCTTCACCTATACATTGCTCACGTGTATCGGCAACCCATGTAGCATCAATAAAGACCCAATTAATGATAGGGGGGAGAATTTTATATAGCAGAAAAATAGCTAAGAGCGTAAAAAAGGAATTAAATACGCCATTAAATAAGTTTGATTTTAACCAATGAATCAAGCCCTTGGCATTACTTGGTGCTGGTAGCTCTGGAAGTATTTTGTTTGTAATATACATATCTTATTCTCTCCTATCTTTCAACTAAAGACATTTTTGCATTGTACCAATTCATAAACATTGAAATAAGCAGGCTCACTATTAAATAAACAGCCATTGTCATCGCAATGATCTCTACCGCTTGACCTGTTTGATTAAGTGTTGTACCCATAAATACGGCAACGAGATCAGGATAGCCAATCGCAGTTGCTAATGATGAGTTCTTAAAGAGGTTTAAATATTGGCTGGTTAGTGGTGGAATAATAACTCGTAAGGCTTGTGGTATAACCACTAAACGTAGATTTTGACTTGGTTTTAAACCAACTGATAATGCTGCTTCAGTTTGCCCATGATTGACGGCTTTAATACCCGAGCGTACAATTTCTGCAATAAACGAAGCGGTATAAACCGTTAGACCAAGTAATAAGGCAAATAATTCAGGGATGACGCTGACACCACCTTGAATATTAAAACGCCCTAACTTTGGCACTTCCCATGATAGCGGACTTCCAGTAAGTAGAAATACTATAAGAGGGAAAAGTATAAGCAAACCTAAAATAGATAAAAATATAGGAAATTGTTGTCCCGTGGATTCTTGACGTTTTTTTGCCCATTTTCTTAAGATAAAACTAGCAATAATGCTAATAACAATGGCAATACCTGTATACATAAAGCCTTCTTCAAAAATAGGGCTCGGCATATAAAGGCCACGATTACTCAAAAAGAAAGAGTCAAATACAGAAAGGCTCTCTTTAACTTGTGGTAGTGCTTTTAAAACAACAAAATACCAAAAGAATAACTGAATGAGTAGTGGGATATTACGAAATATTTCTATGTAGACAGTGGCAATCTTTGATATTAACCAATTGCTTGAAAGGCGCGCAATACCAAGAATAAAGCCCCAAATAGTTGCAAACACAATACCCAGGCCTGTTACCAATAAGGTATTCAAAATACCAACAATAAAAGTGCGTCCATAAGTCGAATCGGAGTTAAAGGGTATTAATGATTGTAAAATATCAAAGCCTGATTTCTCTGACATAAAGGCAAAACCAGTAGAAATACCGCGAGCCTCCATATTACCAAGCGTATTTTGAATTATCGTGTAAATAAAATAGAATAAACCAGCTATTAAGAGGACTTGAAAGAACAACGCTCGATACTTTGGATCATTCCAAATAGGGGGTTTACTGGGTAGCTCGCTACTATTATGTCTAGGATCAGTCATAGATTTAATGCCATTGAATAGTAAATAATATAATTTTTGAAGTGAATACTGCTTGAAAGCATGTTTCTAAATTAGAAATCTTACGTTACACCCTGAGACTAGGAGGCTGTCAGAGAACTAAGAATTGACTGCAAATCTCATAAACATCATAATCTGAGTTTATCAAATTTGTTAAATAGAGTGACTATTCGCCTCTCTTGATAAGTGTACCTTATAATATTTCTAGTATTTTCGCTTCAATCCGAGTTCTCAGACAGCCTCCTAGAATGTATAAAATTTCTAATTAAGAGACAAAAAAAAGTCTGCTAACTGCAGACTCTTTTTGTCAAGACTTATTAACGAATAGGTGGGGCATACATAATACCACCTTTGCTCCATAGTGCGTTAAGACCACGACCGATCTTAAGTGGAGATCCGCTACCTACGTTTCTTTCGAAACTTTCACTGTAGTTACCAACCTGCTCAATGATATTTGCAGACCAGTTATCGTCAAGACCAAGTTTCTCGCCTTGTCCACCCATCAAACGTCCAATAGCTGGATCTTTACTTGCTTTCATTTCTTTGATGTTCTTAGAAGTAACGCCCATTTCTTCTGCATTGATCATTGCATTCAAAGACCACTTAACAATGTTAAACCATTGATCATCACCTTGGCGAACAACAGGTCCTAATGGCTCTTTTGAGATAACTTCTGGTAGTACAATCGCAGAATCTGGCTTTGCAAGTTTAATGCGTAGCGAGTAAAGCTGTGATTGGTCAGACGTTAGCACGTCACAACGACCTGATTCAAAGCCTTTGATAGTTTGGTCAGACGTGTCAAACGTGATTGCTTTATACTTCATATTGTTAGCTTTAAAGTAATCAGCAAGGTTAAGCTCTGTAGTTGTTCCAGCTTGGATACAAACAGCGGCTCCATCAAGCTTAAGCGCACTATCAACACCTAGAGCTTTAGTTACCATGAAGCCTTGACCATCATAGTAGTTAACACCAGCAAAGTTAAGACCTAGAGACGCATCACGAGTCAAAGTCCAAGTAGTGTTACGTGAAAGCATATCAATCTCACCTGACTGAAGTGCAGTAAAACGCTCTTTAGCCGTTAATGGATTGTATTTAACTTTGCTTGCATCACCAAGAACTGCTGCGGCAACGGCACGACAAACATCTACATCAAGACCTTTCCAATTGCCTTTATCATCAGCAGCTGAAAAGCCACCAAGACCTGTACTAACGCCACATTTTAAAACACCTGCTTTTTTAACATCAGCCAATGTATCAGCCTGAACTGATGCACTGAAAATTGCTACTGTTGCCAGTCCTAATAAAATACTTTTCCTCATTTGGTATATCCTCTTTTAATATGTAAGTAGGGGGTAGAACTGCACCTGTATTGATTGTCATCATTCTTGAGCTTAACTCTTGAATATATTCAAATTGAATTCTGATTTTGTCGTATGACTATTTTTATAACAATACTATTGCTTAAATCTGAATCCTTAAGTCATTACAAGGCATCTTTATATATTACACAGAATGAAGACCATATATCAAGTTTTGTCATATTTATTTATTCTTTTAGTAATCAGTCTATTAGAAAACCTTGATACTGTCATTATTAGCACTTTTACTAGGTAAAAATACCTATTCGTACCCTCCAAAACCTATCAATTTCACAAATCACTTTTCTTGCTTTGTGCTCTATCAATAATTTTCGTATACTCAAGGTTCATATTTTCACTGTAGCGAGAATCATTAAACATGACTACACAGCTTGTAGATGACTCGGATGTTTCTATCCAGAGTCAAGTAGAAAAACTTGAACTATCCATCAGTACCTTACTCGATTTACACAAAAAACTTTCCAGTGAGAATAAAGCCTTTAAGGAGAGTAATAGCCGCCTGATGCAGGAGCGATCCGAGCTACAACTTACAAATGACAAGGTACGCGCACAGGTTGAGGCAATGGTTGAGAGATTAAAAGCACTAGATAATGCATCCTAAAAGAAGGACATAGAAATGAGTAGTAATGAAATGATTCCCGTAACAGTCAGAATAATGGGGAAAGAATATAAGATATTATGTCCAGAAAGTGAGCATGAGTCTTTGATAGCCTCAGCTAAGCACGTCAATAAAAATATGCAACTGATCCGAGATGGTGGCAAGGCACTAGGAGCAGAGCGGATTGCTGTAATGGCAGCAGTTAATATTGCTCACGAGCTGATAAATGCTAGCAAAACAGCAGATGAAAACCCTAATGAAATTGCTACACGTCTTAATAAATTACAAAAACTAGTTGATAGCCACCTTATCGCCAATAATATTTAGAAAGTTGATCGGAAATTTGTACACCCATCAAGTTTGACCTGATGGATCAGACCAAACTTGTAGATACACCATCCCCCCTTTTTTTACATTTTTTATAAACAAAGAGCCACGAGGTTTTTAATCACACCCAAGCTTTACCCTTCTTATTAATTACAGGATTAAAGCACTTCTGCAAACGAGAAACCAACCACATTTAACCTCTGTGGCTCGCTGACCATAATGAAGTATTACCTGAATCCGTGGGTTACTACGGCACGGAGAATAAGCTATAGATTCATCACGGGTTCAGGTATTAGTTATTATCTGATTTATAATCACCATAATAAGAATGGTATCCATACCCATAACTATTCTTCTTTGGATTGTAGCCATTAAAGATAAAGCCTTTGGTTTCTACTCCTGTATGCGCAAGACGTGTAACAGCATGTTCAATTTCTTTCATACTATGTAAATCAGAATAAACCACCATAAAGACAACGCCAGAAAGCGCACCT
>Ga0256833_1001121_pt1 | contig 20078 bp, 20 predicted proteins | sample 356284metaG_FD_190535 | JGI IMG/M metagenome (GOLD analysis project Ga0256833, IMG submission 190535) | Hydrothermal vent microbial communities from Mid Atlantic Ridge, Atlantic Ocean - 356-284 | ecosystem: Environmental > Aquatic > Marine > Hydrothermal vents | place: Atlantic Ocean: Mid... | reverse complement strand
AGCCACGTATCTACTGTATTGTATTCGAGAACAACCGTGCCGTTGACGTATGTGGCGGACCTCATCGTCACGTTCGGCCTACGGAACTCACCAACCTCAAACACCGATGGGGCAGGGAAGAAGAACAGGGTTGCGAGCGAGAGGCCTATGAAAGCGATCAGGCCGTAAACCATCAGCGACATAGGGTCCGAAGGCCTAAAAATCACCGCTCCTTTCTTAATCAGAATAGCAATCGCGACGAGCGAAACAATGAGCACAACCGCCTCCCTAGGAAACACCGCCACGACCTTCCCCACCACAGCGGACGCAGGTACCGGCAGATCCGGCACTGGATTTGAGTCGCCCTTAGTCACAACATATCCGCGGCCCACCTCAACCACGCGGTGAACGACGCAAAAGAATGGCGATGAGCACCACATAATCACGTCGCCGACACCGTATGGCGCACCTCGTTGGACAGCCACGATATCGCCTACCTTAATCGCTGGCTCCATTGAGGGAGAAACGATAGCGGCAAGGAATACCGGTAGCCCGAGGAACCTGCCAAAGAAGAGGAGGAACAGTGTAATGACTATGGAGTACGTGATGGCGTCAACCACCGCCTTTCTTGACGAGCGGCTTAACCTCATCTGTATCAATCCTCAGCCACTTCAAGGCTGTGACAGCAACCCCATCATCACTAGTGCGCGCTTGATTATATTGTGCTTGTTCTGTTGCCTGAGGTGGGTCAAGGGTGAGGTTTATTGGGTAGCTAACGCATGCACCGCCACCGCCTGGGAGCGTGCAGTACGTCAGTATCAGGTTGATTGTTGAGTTGAGGGCTGAGTTCTTCACCATCGACACTTCTATGGTGCCGGACACATACAGCGCGCTGGGCGGTGCCGGGATCTCCACCTCAGACGTCCTGTTCGTGATGAGCGAGCCATTCTCAATGATTATTGGTTCTGATCTGTAGGATGTCCAGTTCATGAGCGTTATGTTGCAGTTGAGGTCTGGCTGTGTGCTGAGCCCCGTAACCGTCAGCCAAGCATAGTACGGGCCGCCTGACGTGACGTTGAGATCAATTACTGAGTTTGAGAATGTGTACTCGACCGTCTGTATAGTTAATTGTAGGTAGTCTATGTAGTAGTCAACGTTGCTGTTAGTCAACCATGTACTAACAACAATACCCGCAACTACCAAGTAGTCCTTATCCCCGGTTATGTTACTTACCGTGAACGTCTGTGCTGTGTAGGTTGTTGATGTTGATAGTGAGCCCGTGGTGTACCATGCCCACCCCCCATTACCAGCCGGATCCCATACACCGAAGACATAGGTAGCTGATGCGATACCGGTCAGCGTGGCCAACCTATACCTCACGGTCATCGTTGCTGACGTTATCGTAGCTGGCGGCGTGCGTATTGGCTGCCATACGAAGGCCGAGTCAGTTGTGACAGTCCAAAAAGACCCCGGGACTTGGCCAGCTATCTCCGCGGTGCCGCCGCTCGACCCCCCCACTGAATCGACTGCCCAGTAAACGCTCAAGTAATTACCCGGCGATGCATACCACTGATCTGCCGAAGAGAAGAAGTCCGGGTTCTTGACGAGATCCGCTAAATTACTCCCAATAACAACGGCCTCCGCAGATGATAGGTTCGCCCCCAGCGATACTGCGACACCCGTCACATTAGGGTCCAGGAGTATTAGGGGAGGCGAAACAGGAACTGTGTAGGTGGAGAGAGGCGCGTACACGAATACATTAGCTGAAGCAATCAGCCCTCCAACGACCAGTGCAAGGAATGATGTTATTGAAAAAAACTCTTCCTCATCACCTGCCTCACCCCCGCTACCGCCCTTACGGCGGGGTCTCTGCGCTGGTGCTGTAGATTAGCTGTATACTCGCCGTTGCTGGTGCAGGCAGCGGATTACCTTCAGGTATACTAAAGCTTAGGTCAACAGTCCACTCCCCACCAGCTGGTATCTGCCCGATGAGCGTGTCACCAGTGGCTGTAAGGTCAACCGTGATAGAGCCTGTTGATGTCTGTATGATGAGCTGCGAACCAGCGTAATCAGCTGGTAAAGCGGTATTTACTCTTATTGTGATATAGTAGGCGTTGGCTGTGTCGGTGTTATTTATGACGAGTATGTTCTTATAGTAAGTAGTCTGGTACGTCGGGTGAACTGTTATTGATGCCGATGTCTGGTTAGCGCCTAGGGATACGGTTATGGTATTACCACCTAAGTCCGGCTGGTTGGCGTTGCTGCCTTCAGCGAACACTATTGGTGGGGCTACTGGGGAGACGCTGACCGATACCGGGTAGTACACGAATACGCTGGCGAACGCTATCGATGCAGCTGCGGACAGCACCAACAGCGCCAGCAGTGCCTTTGCGTTACGCATTGTTGTTCACCCACTTTACTCACTCTTTTTAGATATAATAAAAGATATACTGCTTGTTTATATCAATATCATAATCGGGTAAGTCATTTAGGAATTAACTAATTTATAGCAAATCGTTCTATATCAAAAATAACGGGACCACGATTATTTTAAGTCTCCAAGACAGGGAGTGCGGGTATACACAAATTGAGGAGATGGAGAGCATTAATTGCGTTAGTAAGCCTTACATTAGTGCTTACCGCTTCCTCGTTGGCGCAGTGGAGCGCTGCTTACCCGGGGGTCTACGTGCCCCCACCTAAGGGCCTGCCTTGGTACCCGATAGCTGTATTCGGCGATAACAGGCCGGAGGACGTATCATCAACAAAGTTCCCCACAGTATACTACCAGCTCTTGAGAGAGGTGCGGGCGGCTGACCCGTTTGCTCTTATTGGTACAGGCGATCACACAGGCTCTGGCAGACTGGATCAGATAATCGCCTTCCTTGACTCTGTTACCGGAATTGAGAACGTTCTCGTTATTGAGGGAAATCACGATGTAGGCAAAGATCATGGGTACTGGCTCGAGTGGGTTTCACCAATCATGTACTTCTGGGACGGCGTTCCTGGGTGGCGATTTGTCTTTTTCTCTACTGAGATTACTAGCACGGAGTACAGCCACCTCAGCTCCTTCCTTGACAAAGCCCTAAACACAACCAGGAATGTTGTCCTGGTTTACCATAGACCTGCCTACCCTGACGTAAACTACAACATGGAAGCGGGAATGAAGTCGATGCTAATTAAGAAGCTGGAAAAATACGGGAACGTAAAAATAGCTCTACAAGGACACTGGCACGGTTTCGCCGAAGAACTAGTTAATGGTGTGCTCTTCGTGATAACAGGCGGTGCTGGCGCACCCCTCTATCAGTCGGGCGGAAGGAATCACTACCTCTACCTACTTCTTAAACCGAGTGGAGAGTACGAGATAATCCCCGTGGCCCTCGGTCCAGGAAGCGGAGAGATCAGTGTAGCCGAAGGCGATGATGGCACCCTCATAAGGAACAGTAAAATATCGATTAATGGTTCACCTATAGAGATACCGGTTAGGATAAAGCTCCCCATCAAAGGAGTCGATGCCTATGCCGTGGTACTTGCACCTTCTGGAACCACTCTATTGAGAACCGTTATCGCAGGCGACAAACTCATCATCAGAACTAACGCGTCAACAAAATGGTATATCTACTACGAAACACCGAACGGGGTCATCCTTAACTCTAGTGACGGCGGCAACGAGCTATCCCTTCCGATACCGGCAAGCACTGGCTACAACACAGTGACAGTGACCACATATGAGCTACTGCAGGAGACCGTTACCATAACCCTCCCGCGAACGACCACAAAAACGGAGTCAACAACAATAACGGAGACCATAGTAACCACAGCCACAAAAACAGTACCGTTGACCATTACCCGTACATCCACGGTGACAACGACGCAAACCAGCATAGAGACCACCACATCCGAGGGGCCGCCAACAACGAACGTAGCAATAGCAGTTGTTGCGGGTATCATTGGGGGACTCATAACGTATTCGTTCACTAGGCGTAAGCAAACCTAATGACCCCCAACCCTATCAGTTACTGCCGCTAGGCCAGCGACAGCGGCTACCCCAGCCAAGGCTGCCTCAACAACTATGTCAGCGCGCCCCAGACCATAGAAGTAGATAACCACAAGTGACAGGCCTATTAAGAAGAAGCCCGAATTTGCCGCCCTATTACTAGAGCGGAAAAGGTGGAGGGCGATACCGACATCACTAAGAGGGGTCAAAGGCCTTACTCTTTGGTGGTTTAGAGCATCAGCGGCTATGTGTGTTATTATGGCCACCATCACGGTTAAGGCAGCAAGAATCGGAGTTATGGGGAGCTCGATACCTTCCCTGCTCAGATAACTGAGGCTCAAATAGGTTAGGGCACCTAGTAAGAGCGCGAACCAGATGGTGTGAGTGAATCCCCTATGCCTGAACCCGATACGGCGGAGGCGAATGTCTATGTCCGGTAGTGACGCGAGAAATGCCGAGCCAAGGATGAGGACGGCCCCGTCTCTCCAGCTAATGCTTATGCCGAAATAGTTGGCTAACCATACCATGACGTAAGTAACGGTTGCGGAGAAGCCGAAGTGCCCGCTACTCTCCATCGCCGCACGCCTTTTGCAGTGCCGCCTCTATAAGGGTTAGGAGCGTTTCAGAGTCAACGCCGCCGAAGCTAATTCCTTTTAGGACATCCCTTGACACTGAGAGAGCATCCTTCATGAACGCTCCCCTAACCCTGTGGCCCAGCTCGTCCACAGCGTCTGGTGGGTAAGCGAAGAAGTCGCCTTCAATGACTATGTTAGTTACCTTACACTCATTTGTTAGGTAAGCCTTAACCCTCACGAACTTTCCTCCAGGGACTTTCTTCTCAGCCACCCCCTCCTTCACATTACCACCTCACGGCCTAAGACTTAGCCACTCACTGGAGGAGTACTTCCACTTCAGTGATTTCGCCAGATCGAGTTCGAGGGGGGTGAGCCTCCCCCGCATGGGCTCGGCATCGAGTACCTCCTCGAATGCTTCTATGAAGGCATTAATCACCTCCTCCTTACTAACCACCCTTCCAAGGTACTGGGAAGCCGTTATCACCCTATCTTTAATGGAGGCGATGCCCTTTTCCGCGAGTTTCGCTGCTGGCGGGGTCAGGAGTGATGCGAGGAGATCGATGTTGGTCGCGTACATGAAGGTACCGTGCTGCAGCACAACCCCTCTCTTCCTGGCCTGAGCCTGTCCACTTATTTTCCGCCCCTCAACCACAACATCATTCAAGGGGACATAATCCGCTGGCAGGCCGAGTTTCCTAGCCGCCCTGACGACTGCCTCCGTAAGGTACCTGAAGGACTCCTCGAAGTCCCTTGGAACAGAGTCCTCCGGCAGAACCACCGAGTATGTGACCTCGCCAAACTCATCATGATAGACAGCTCCTCCGCCACTGACCCTCCTAACCACGGGTACGCCGAGCTCCTTGGCCAGCCCTATGTTGACGGTCGATCTGAGTGACTGGAAATAACCGATCGTTACTGCGGAGGGGCTGAAGACATATAGCCTGACAGTATCAGGCACTGCACCCATACCCCTAGCGTACATAACTGCCTCATCTATCGCCATGTTCATCCAGGGATCCCACTCACCCACTATAAGCCTGAAGTGCTTCGGCAAGGGTATTACCTAAAGAAATTAGGTCTCGGAACCCGAAATAAGGTCTCGGGAAGAAGCGATGGATCACTCAGCCGACCTCATGAGGGCGCTCCTCCGAAGCATTCGCCGCTACATCAGCAATAATGGAACACTGAACTCTGACGGCCGCCGACTGCTCAAGGATATAGTCCGTGAGATAGCTAAGAACAGAAAGGAGCTCATGAAAATAGCAAAGAAAGCAAGGAAGGATCCCAGCCTAGAAAACATCATGAGGTTGGCTGAGGAGCTCCTAGGTGATGAGGCTAATGTCCTCTTTGCGGAGGCCCTTTGGGGGCCCGAGGAGGGACTGGTTGATGAGCTTTTCGCAGAACCGTGAATAATATGGATCATCATTAGTTAGATCAGTTATATGGCAAACCTTTTACCAGATTAATGGGCCTTACAATAAAACTTATTTACCGAACCTAACCCTCTCAAGGAGGGTGCGCCAATGAGTAAAGAACCAATAAAGGCATACATACTGGTCAACACCGAGCTAGGCAAGGAAGAGGGGATCGTGAAGGAAGCTTCCAACCTAGGGAATGACACCGGCGTAACAATACTCTCATCAGACCTGGTCTTCGGTGAGTTCGACCTAGTGATAGTGGTAAGCGGCGACAGCGTTAAGAAAATTGACAAATTCGTAACGAAGCTGAGGAAATTGGACGGTGTCCTGAAGACAATGACGTTAATAGCCACCTCGCCTTTCGAATAGTTTTTATAGGAGCTCACCTTATCCTTAAAGTACTACCAAGCATTAGCCCTATATCCTCAGGCTCCAGCTCCGCCACAAACAGCGTCGTGCTTAATTCCGAGCACCTATCCATCACAGCCTGCGAAGTAGTCAGCAATAGCTCAACAGCGTCTAAGCCCACCCACCTCCTGATAGCGTTGCTCCCCTTGACAACGGCGGTAATAGAGAAACCAACACCGCCATAGCTGAGGATCATGTCTATCGTCACCCTATTATAATGTTTAAGTGAGCCCGCGACTGCCTCCGTAATAACCATCCTAACAAAAACTGGCTTACCGAGCCCGCCGAGAGCATCCCCAAGCCGGACCATTAATTCGCCCACGATCTCCTTCTCTGCGAAAGCCTTACCGATCCTAAGCAGGGATGCCGCAACGAACTCCGGCTTCGATACAAGAAGCGATAGCTCTTCGCTATACATGAAACAGAGGAAAGGGGCGACATTATTCTGAAAGAACAGCACCAGCTCGCAGGTATCCAGCCTCCTGACCTTCACAGATCCCATGGCCTTGAGGATCTTGGAGAGCTCGCTACGAACCTCACTAACTATGTCGGCCTCCTCAAGTGAGTCTATATCAGCCCCCAGCTGCTCCAACTCATCAAACATCTCGGAGCAGGTGAACTCACTCATCTCAGCATAGATTCCCTTATTTCCTATGGTCCTAAAGAACATTTTCAGCTCTTTAGCAGTAACCTTGACCAGCCTGCCGGCATCGAACTTGAACGCGTTAACACACTTATCCGTAGGGCACGCTCCAGGACATGAATGCGTGTATATGAGCAGTTCACTGTCCCATAAGCCGCTGACCGCGGGGTACATGAGCAGACGGAATGCTGTTCCCCGAAGCAACCTCCTAGCTAGGCGCTTACCAATTACAGCACATGCCTCTACAGCATTGTCGAAGCTGGCAACGTCGTTCATTGTTTGACTAACCTACCGAATCTATGTATTCATCAAAAACTTATAACGCTGGTGCGCCGCCACCATTATTAGAATATACACTGTCAATTAATCTGGGTGAATCAGTTTGGGTTTCGAATGGTACAGAGAGTTCATCTCACCGGGCTATGAGCCAGGCGACGAAGAATTGATAGTAGTCTTCAAGGCAAAGCCGGCCGAGGGCATGAGCATTGAAGACATCGCTGGCAGGATAGCGAGCGAGTCCTCCGTAGGTACGTGGACGACTCTCTCAACCCTAAAGCCCCACGTGAGGAAGCTGATGGCTAAGGCGTACCTAGTCCGTGAAGATGGCCTCATAAAGGTCGCTTACCCCCTCGACCTCTTCGAGCTAGGGTCGATACCGCAGCTCTTCAGCTCCGTCCTAGGCAACATCTTCGGGATGAGGGCGATCAAGCGGCTTAAGGTCCTCGACATAAGGTTCCCTAAGGAGTACGTGAAGTCATTCCCCGGCCCACAGCACGGGATAAGAGGTGTTAGGGACATACTGAAGGTCTATGACCGCCCAATACTAGCCACAGTCCCCAAGCCCAAAGTTGGCCTAACTAGCGAGGAATACGGCGAAGTAGCTTATGAGATACTCGTGGGCGGCATGGACCTAGTAAAGGACGACGAGAACCTGACAAGTTTATCGTTCAACAAGTTCGAGGACAGGGTAAAGGCCGTCATGAAAGCGATCGACAAGGCGGAGAGGGAGACCGGCGAGAGGAAAGGCTGGCTCGCGAACATAACGGCGCCGGTTGACGAGATGATAAAGAGGCTCAAGCTCGTCGCCGACGCCGGCAACAAGTTCGTGATGGTTGACATACTCTGCGCTGGCTGGGCAGCTGTTCAGAAGGTTAGGGAAGTCGCTGAGGAGTACGGCATAGCGATACACGCCCATAGAGCCTTCCACGCGGCCTTCACAAGGCTCCCCGACCACGGGGTGAGCATGTACCTGATAGCGAAGATAGCGAGGCTCGCCGGGGTAGACCACATACACATAGGCACGAACGTCGGCAAGATGGAGGCCGATCTAAGGGAGCTGAAGGCCACGCAGAACGTGATAACTAAGGAGGAGTACGTCCCGCCTCCCGATGACCCGACTAAGGAGCCTCAGAAGTGGTTCGGGCTGAAGCCTGTGCTGCCGACTGCCTCAGGAGGACTCCACCCAGGCGTGCTGCCGCAGCTACTGGACTTCATGGGAACCGACATACTCATCCAGGTCGGAGGCGGAGTTACTGGGCACCCCGACGGCGTCATAGCTGGGGGCAAGGCCGTGAGGCAGGCTATCGAGGCATGGAAACAGGGCATCCCGCTGGACGAGTACGCCAAGACGCATAAGGAGCTGGCTAGGGCGCTCGAGAAGTGGGGCTATATAAGGCCTGAGTGATTAACCCTTAAAATACACGTTTTTCAGAAATCCATCGCGTTCCTTATTTCCTCAGGCAGTCCGGGACAGTTTATGTCCAACCAGTACTTACTCTCCTCCACCTGTGCCTTCAGCAGCCTCCTAAACTCGTCTAGGCCTACGTGCGTCACTGGGTCAAGCTCTGCCAGCCTCTCCTCGCTAATACCGGGGACCCCGGCGGGAACCAGCACCTTCTCGCCCCAGACTGGGTGCGGCCTCCACTTAACCGCGCCCCTGCTCGCCTGTAGGAGGAATAGCTCTGTCTCCTCTATGGATGGCCTGGTCCCGCCGACGGCCTTCGGCACGCCGTTTTTGGGCACGAGTATTGGCTCCGGGGCCTCTATCTCCTTATCTCCCAGCTTCTTCTTCACCCACTTGTACTTCGCCACTATCCTGCCCGTGGTGTTGAGCTGGTAGACCTCTATTGGGTTGCCCTCCTTTATCCTCTTCTTGAGGTAGTTGTAGAACCTGACGACGTGATCCGTGTTAGTTGCGCCCATGGTGAACGGCTGAGCATACCTAGCAACATATCTAACCTTACCGACCACTTCCTTAGCCTGCGCGGGGTGCCCTATGGTCCTGCCGTCCGCCAGCACCTTGGCCGCCAGGGCTGGGTCAGCTATCTTTACCCAGGCGTAGTCAGTGAAGTAGCCTGGCGTTAGGAACACCGCCGTCGTCAGGGGGCCGCTTGACTGGACGTCTCCGTCGAAGTACCCGGTGTCCTCGAGGTAGAGTACTGAGCGGGAGTTCCTGTTGGGTGCGCCGAAGTACGTGAATAGCTCACCCTTGAAGCTCGGATACCCTCTCTCGTCGAATTCCGTGTTCTCATGGAGCGCCCTGGGCGACATGGCGGCCCTCCACATCGCTACCTGCGCGGGTGTCAGGTCCTCTGTCTTTGTCCACGCGCCTCTCTCAGAGCCTATGACGGTGTCTTCGAAGATCGCTATTATGTCGTCGTTCTTTATGACCTGGTCCTTCACGAACTCGAGCGGGTTGATCCCGAATTCCTTCATGTATATCTTGGCGTTATCCTCAGTCCAGACATAGAGCCCGTGGGTTGACTTTCCGGTGCCTGTGAGGCCCCATATAGCCATTATGATCCTCCGCCACTCCCCGTTGACGGTCTTCACGCTGAACTCCCTTAGGGCCGCGTGCTCGCCAGTGCCTCCCCTCTTGTAGACGTGGAATATCCAGTGGGTGAGGACAGCCTTCTTTACCTCTCCCTGGTAGGAGCTCGCAGTTATTATCGTGTAGTTCGCGAAGGGGAACCTCATTATCATGAGCATCCTGTCCGTCCCAGGTATCTTGGGGTTCCCTAGGTAGTGCGGGACGACGAAGACCTCTATGTCCGGGTCCTTGTCAGGTGGGGCGTCGAAGACCAGCTGCTTCCACCTGTAGGCGAGGTCAGGGAACTGAGGGTCGACGTAGACCCTGGCGTGCATCTGCGCCTTCGTGCCCGGCTTGCCTACGTAGCCGTCGACCTTAATTAGCGGGCCTTGAGCCAGTATGTGCTCTAGAACCCTAACCATCAGTAGCTTGTGCTCGTACTTTAGTTCATCGTCAGAATTAATGACCACTGTGTTCTTCGCTGACCTGCTCCAGATATTGGATGCCCAGCCCCAGGAACCGTTGGCGTACCTTGTCCCGTAGAGCTTAGCCCTTTCGAGGAGGTCCGGCGGGTTATCCAGTATTGGTGTTATGCCGGCTGCTTTCTTTATTTCGATTATCTTCCTAAACACTTCCTTGAATTTCTCGATCGTCATCTCCTCTATAGGAGGGATAGGCGATCTTGATCCCACTTTGGAGTCCCGGGGAATAGTGATCGCTGGGATTGATAACTTTTACACACTATATTTACTTAAATGGTAAAAGTAAGATCTGTATGTATGACTACTTAAGTGAAAGGAAAACATCTTCCTTAAATAATTCTAAAATGATCCCTGTCATAAAACCAGTTTCTAATAGAATGAAAAACTGTGGCCACTTGATTGCGGTAATTAATTCCTTACCTTCTCTTTATAATTACGGCAACCGCGGCAACGATTATTACTGCGGCCAAAACCCCGCCGATTAGAAGCGGGTTAAGGCCTGTACCGCCTCCGCCTCCCGGGAGGGTTTCGTTAGTCGATGAGGTGGTCTCTGCCCCTCCGGTGCTTTCCTGCGTAGTTGTGGTTGTTTCTGTGGTGGTCGTTGTCTGGGTCGGGGGAGTGGCCACCTCCCCTGTCCCAGAGGTCGGGGTGAACTCTGCGTATGCCTGATTCCATGTTTCCTCGTCTCTGTCGAGGTAAGCCCTTGCCAGTATGTAGAACCTGTCCACATGGGATAGCCCGTAATTAATTCCTAGATAGTCTGCAGGAACGGTGCCCATGAAGGAGTAGCTGAAGGTTGCCCACGGGTTATCTGCGGGGCCTGTGGGAGTTACTTTGAGGTTAATTGAGTAACTCATGTACTGCATGGTGAATGCGTAACCGTTAGAGGGGTCGTTGTCCGGGTCCCAGTTCATATCCCCGTTTATCCACGTGTACGATACGTTGCCGTCCTTGAGCACAGCTATTATGGCTATGCCCACATGGTCCGGGGCCGAGCCGGATGTCGAGCCTTCACCCTCCAGGTCTATGCTGGCCAGGTTCCTAAGTGTGTCGAAGGTTATGTGGGCAACTGCCGGAGCCCCAATGCTGACAGCTACATCTGCGGTTGTGGGGCTCTCATCCATGGGGTTAGTGGTCTCTTCCCCGGGAGGGGTCGTTGTGGTTGTCTCTGTTGTTGTCGTTGTCTGTGTCGGGGAAGTGGTAACCTCTCCACCGGTGATCGATCCTGACTCATAGAGGTTTATTTCGTCGTTGGCCCCACCACTCATTGAGCCGCTTATGAAAGCGCCCGAGTAAACCGTTGATGGCTCTCCGGAGCTGCCGAGGCTCGGGGTAAATGATGATGTCCCTATGGGCGCCGTGATCGTTACTGTCGAGCCACTTACCTGGACACTTACTGAGTCACCGAAGTAGAATGCCAGCCCGTTGCCCTCCTCGTCCTCAACTATTGCGAAGGCATAACCGACCGAGGCTAGGCCCGGGGGGTTGCCGGCACCTATTAGGAGATGTGCTTTTTGGCCGCCGTAAGTACCCATTATGTCTGCGTATACGAATATCGAGTAGTTTCCGATGGAGTAGTTAGAGGGTATCTGCCCCGCCATCTGAAATGTAGCTGTGGTGGATGAGTCAGCGAACGTTATCTCCACCGATACCAGGTCAACGGCGCTCACGACCTCGGAGGGTATTGGGCTACCAAGGGATACTGTTGCTACGTCACCTGACGAATCCGTAGCTGATATAACCGTTGCCGAACTAGCTACTGCCACGCTAGCGAGGGACAGCATTAGGGCAACTGCCACGATCGCCGCTATATTACGGTTTACCAATATTTACACCATCGGTTTGTTCATAATTATGAGGTTATTAAATCTATATTTAATCAAAGAAATTCGATGATTTATGAATAAATTAAATAAACAAACAGATAAAACAGGTTGCTAATAACCGATCGCCGACCCCGATATTTAATTAGTGCAAAGATCCTGTTCCTCGGTGAGTTCTTGAGGACGTGCCCCAAAGTAGTGATGTTCGACATGGACGGCGTGCTGGTGAAGTGCAGGTCATCCTGGAGAATGCTTCACCTAGCCTTCGGGTCTGAGCCACTTATTAAGGAGCTCATGGGGGCTAGGAAGTTCGTGAGCGGCGAGATAAGTTATGAGGACTGGATGAGGCTCGACATAGAGGCCATGGCCGCCGCCCTCGGTAGGCCGCCGAGGAAGGAGGAGGTGGAGGAGATATTCAGGGGGGCTGAACTAGATGAGGACGCTCAGGCCGTAATAGAGGGGCTTAAGGAGATGGGGATCATAGTCGGGATCGTCTCGGGAGGGATCGACATACTGGCCGAAATGATCGCCGAGAGGCTGGGTGTGAGCAGGGACATGGTATTCGCTAATAAGCTTATCTTCAAAGACGGTGTACTCACCAGCGGAGAGGAGGTAGTTAATCCCCTAAGAAAAGACGAGCTCCTGCGGCGGATCTCAGTCAGGCTAGGCATACCTTTGAAGGGATTCGCTTACGTCGGCGACAGCGTATGGGACATAAACGCCCTGAGAGTGGTAGGGCTCCCGATACTAGTGTCGAGGGACCCGGCCGAGGCGTCCGCCATCGCCAAAGAGGTGCCGAATCTAGTCGTGGTTGAGAGACTCGGAAAAGTGCTGAGCGTTGTTAGGAAAGCATGTAGCACACCAAATAATTAAACCTTCGACACGATACGCTAACGGCGCGCGGGTAGGGCCGGAGGGGTCGCCGCCCTCCCACGCCGAAGGCGCAAAGCGGGGCCAGTAACTCTCCCGGGCCGGGGAGCGGGCCCTGCTACGGCCCGAAGGTCCGCGATGAACCCCGCCCCGCGGGGTCGGCGGTGGCGGAGGGCCTCCCGGAGGGGAGGTACCTACCGCCTTTGCAGGGGGAACCTGGCCAGACCCGGAAGGGGGCAACCTAACCCCTGACGCCGACGTTCGCGGGTCACCGGGGGGAGGACGGCCGCGGGTGGCGGGCAGGGCGCCCGCACCGGTTCGGGGGAGGGCCGCGCGCCTCCATGATTGATTATATTGGCTCTCCGTTCTTCGAATGACGGTGTTTAATCGGGTGATTTAATTTTTAGTTATTTAAGCTTATTTATTTTGTAACCAATCGTTACTGGTGCACCTGTTGCCTGAGCAGGTGCTGAACGTAACTGTTCAGGGTATGGATCGGGGTTTCAGGTATACGGGTTCGTATGATGAGGTCAATGTGGGTGGCATGCCTCTTGATGATGTGCTGAGACTTATTGATTATATCGCCGGGTTCACGTACCCGCCTAATTACAAAGAGGATGACCTCTGCCCTATAGGGGTCTTCATTGAGGGCTGGGGCGCGAACCTTCTCATATACTACTACGGCTCCGGGAGCTTCGGGGTGCGCATAATCGATTATGTCTCGTCATCCGATATCTTTCTAGAGGAGAGTGCCGGGGCTGAGAAAGTTAAGGATTATGTGAGGAGGTTCTTTGTGTCTAGATCGAGCGTCGAGGAGTTGCTCGGGCCGGAACCACTGAGGGAGTACTTCATAACTGTGTTGCGTGAATTCTGTGAAGACGATCTGTTCGGTGAGAGGACATGCGTCGAAAGACAAACAACAGCCACCGTGAGCATGGAGTCCATAGCGGGTGTAAGCACCCCCTCCATCGTTCGGGTTGAGGTCCGGAGGGGTGGCTTCCTTAGGAAACCAAAGCTCACCATTTACTACAGCTCGACTAAAGGGTCCGGCGTTGTTGAGTATAAGTTGCCGAACAACGATGCCGCCGAGAGGGCTTACCGGGCTATAAACGCCGTCATACCTGGGAAAGTGTCTATGAGGTAGATCTAGGGAACCACCTCTCTATCCTGCTGAACCACCTTGGCAGAACGGGTTTATACTTAGTTAGCCCTCCGCACACCGAACCCGGCGGAATGGCGTAGTCCTTTCTGAGGGGAATTAACTTCACCTTATTTGTCAAGAGGTATGTGCCGAGCCCGAAACACCCGTCGCCACACCTAACAGCTGCCTTAAGAAGCAGTATTGAGACACCGGCAACCTCCCCAATCACGTCTCCCACAGAGGAACTGCCGAGGTAAGCCTCTCCGTGGGATAGGCAAGCGCCTAAGCAGAGGGAGCCGCCGACACCGTAGTGGGGCATTCCGGCGTCGAGCACTCCCGTCCTTTCACCTGATGTTATGCATATCTGTCCCTCGGAGTAGGCCTCTAGGTGTGTCCCCCTGTCCTTCTCTACGGTTAGGTTTAGTGTGTACCTGCATCTTCTGGTTACTTCCTTAATCAGCTCCTCTGAGGGTCTCTCCCTCACCGAGCCGAGGGCCCTGAGCTCGTCCCCAGCACGTCTCACCTCTACGTGCATGTGTTTGTCCGACCACGGCATCATATAGCCTGACACGATTAGGTCGCCGATATAATCGCCCAGACTGAGCTCTTCACCGACTTTGATCGCTGGTTTTACGTGAAGGATCTTTATTGCGTATCCCTTACCGACATCCACTATTATGGCGTAGTCGGAGCCGGAAGCGTCAGGTCTATTGATCGGTGTCCGGAACTCAACGATCTTTTTCACCACTCCGGACCCAGCAGGCATGTAGCCTACACTTGAGTAGATATCGACCGCCCTGCCAACGATGTGCGGCGGGTAAGGCGAGTTAGTTAATGATAGGTGGTCGCCGATCCTCACATATATCTTTATCGGTCCCTCCAGTACCTCGATCCACTTCATCTGCTACACACCTGCTCTGCCTGATCTGGAAATAAGTGTTTTATAGGTGCACTTTATCCAATAGATGGTGCACCAACATGCACATACCCGACGGCTACCTGGACCCTGCATGGGTGGCGGCCACTTACGCCGCAGTCATTGGGTACTTCGGGGTGATGGCGAAGAAATTCAGGCCCGTGGTCACGCCGGAGGCCGCTGTCCTCGCCGCTGGCATATTCGTTGCGCAGATGCTTAACTGGCCGCTGCCGGGCGGCACGAGCCTCCACCTGGTAGGGGGTGCGCTGGCCGCTGCTATCCTCGGTCCATGGTCGGGGAGTGTTGTGATGGGGCTCGTGGTAACGATCCAGTGCCTTCTCTTTCATGACGGAGGCATAACAGCGCTTGGTGCAAACCTGCTCAACATGGCCGTGATCGATGTGCTCGTCGGTTATGCCGTATTCAAGACGATTAGGTCAAGGGTAGGCGGGGTGAGAGGGCTGTTCCTAGGCGGCCTCCTCGGAGGATGGACAGGGATCGTGGCTGCGGGTGTCGCGTGCGGCATAGAGATCGGTCTATCGCCGCAGTGGCCATTCGGAGTAGCGGTTACTGTTCCAATAATGGGTGGGTGGCACGCGATCCTCGGGATCGTTGAGGGCATCATAACGGGCTCGGTACTGGCCTACCTAGGGGCAAAAGCCCCGGAGGTGATCAAGGGATGAGGTACGGGAAGGCCCTCATAACAGTAATAATACTGGCCGTAATCAGTCCTGTCTTCGGGGTAATCCTCGCTGACGCCGTCGGCTACCACGAACCCCTCGATGTGGCTGCTGAGACATTAGGGCTCAAGGAGAAGGACATTGAGTGGGGCTCGCCGCTACCGGACTATACTGTCCCAGGCCTCGACCCAGTGACCGGCTACATAGTATCTGGTATAATCGGTGCTGCCGTGGTGTTCGGGATAGCCTACCTACTCAGTAAGGTGAGCAAGAAGGAATGAGGGATTTACTGGAGAAGGCTGCCGCCGCTGTTGAGAGGCTCGGGAAAGGATGGGGTAGCTGGGGGTGTCTAGACGCATTATCTGTTTTTACACCGGCTGTTATGGCCGCAGCCGCCGCTTCCTATGCGACCTCGCCACTGACCGCGGTCGTCATAGCTGCGGCATACGCTCTTGCGGCAGCACTCCACGGCGTCGGCACGACATTTGCGAAGCTGTGGGGAGCCGCAGCGTTGCTTGCCAGCCCAGCACTATTCCTTGCGTTCACTCCCGAAGGTGAGGCACCCTCACTAACCTCATTCTCGCTAGAGGTGACGTCGGTAGGTGCCTACGCAGCCTTTTTCGTGTTTATGAGGGTTTGGGCTGCTGCCGCACCAATGATAGCTGCCGCTGCGTATCTAGGTGCGGGCGGTGTTGCCGCTGCCCTCGAGTGCGTGCCGGGGGCCTCGTGGTTATCGAGTGCCCTGAGGGTATTCTCGGCAACCCTACCCCAGATCCTTAGGCACTTGTCGAGGCTCCTTCTGGCTAGGGAGGCGAGGTCATTTATTCGCGGCGCATCTATGAGGGCCAGGGCCTCGGCCGTGGGCGACATGCTTGTTGCCTCGATGAGGTACTCCAGGAACGTTGCCCTGGCCTTCCGTGCCAGGGGCTTCGGCAGTAGGGATGTAAGTCGCGGGAGGCCCTCACTGCCTTGGTTGCTAGCTGGTGCTGCCTCGATCCTAGCTTACGTGGCGGGTGTGTTGGGATGGTTCCCCGCTTAGTGCTGAGGGACGTCTGGTTCAGGTACCCGGGGAGTGAGTGGGTGTTGAGGGGTGTTAGCGCCGAGTTCGTGGGTGGGAGGGCATACGTTATTGAGGGGATCAACGGCGCAGGGAAGACCACGCTACTGCTGGTGATGGCTGGTCTCCTTGAGCCGCAGAGGGGCGAGGTACTGCTCGACGACGAGCCCGTTGCCGGGGATAGGCCCTCGGTTCGGAGGAGGTTCGGGATCCTTTTTCAGTCACCGGACTACATGCTCTTCAACCCAACCGTTTACGAAGAGATAGCCTACGGGCCGAGGCAGCTAGTGCGCGGCAACGACAAGATACGCCAAGCCGTTCGCTCAGCACTGAGGGCCGTGGGTCTCCCGGAGAAGTACTTGGTGAGGGCAACGCATGCGCTAAGCTACGGAGAGAAGAAGCTCGTTGCACTGGCCTCAATAATATCGTACGGCCCCGACGTCCTCCTACTCGACGAGCCCTGCAGTAACCTCTCCCCAGCTTTCGTCGAGCGGGTGTGCTCCATAGTCGAGGACGTAGTGGGTAGGGGAGGCCTAGCAGTAATAACTACACAGCCCAGTGCAGGGTGCTGCGGGAAGCCCTCACTCGCCCTTACCGGAGGCGCCCTGAGGCCACTCCCCCCTCGAGATCTTTAGGAGGTTCTCGAGCAGGTGCTCGAGGCTCTCCCTGTATTTCTCCAGCTCCTCCCTACCCTTCTCGGTGAGTTCGTATACCTTCCTCCTATCCTCCTTAATCTCGCGTATCAGGCCCCTCGTCTTAAGATAGAAAAGGGTTGGGTAGATCGTGCCGGGGCCGACGCGGATGAGGCCGTCGCTTATCTCGTTGAGGATCTTCATCAGGCCGTAGCCGTGGGGCCTGAACCTGTCTATGAGTAGGAGAAGCACTAACCTAAAAATCCTAGGCGTTACCATGCCCTCTCCTCCACCTCCTACTATATGGCCACCAGGCTTTTTCACTCATTACTGCCAGTATCGCCGGCGTCAGGAGGAGGGCCGCCGCCAGGGTAGTGGTCACCACGCCTACCGTGAGAGCCAGCCCCAGTTCCCTAACGCCCCAGGAGCTCCCTATTAGCAGTGAGGCGTAGGTGGCCGCCACTATAGTGCCCAGACCTATCACCAGGTGAGACACAGCCCTCACCGCCCTGGTTACGGCGACATAACCAGCTGATGGCCTCCCAGCGACCTTCTCGATCTCCTCCCTCTCCCTGTTTAGGAAGAAGCTGTTGTAGTCCATCCCAACCCCGAGCACTGCGGGGAAAGTCATCAGTGGAAGGAACCACAGAGCCGGCTGGCTGTAAGCACCGGGTATGGCGCTGGCGGCCCACACACCCAGCATGTACCCCACCCCTATAGTCGCCAGGGACACAGTCCCCGACCACACGCTCCTGAAGCTCGCTGCCATAGCGAGCCACATCAGCACCAGCGACACAGGGAATATCAGTCCCCAGAAGTCCCTCTCAAGCAGCTCCTCCATCTCCAGGCTGGCCGCTGGCACGCCGCCGACGTGTAGCTCGGTTATGTGAGGGTTGCTGAACGACCTCACAACGTCCTTAACTCTCGCGACAACTCCTATTCCCTCCCTGCTTAGGGGGGAGGGCCCCATGATGACCTCCATGTAGAACGTCCTGTTATCGGGCCCCACGTACTGCTCTCCCCCGTCCCCGAGCCACTTCACCTCCTCAACACCAGGCACCTTCCCCAGCTCGTCCGCTAGGTCGGCAAGAGCCTCCTTAACCACCGGGTCGTGCACGTCCCTGTCGCTGACGCCGACAACGTAGACAGGCAGGAGCTGCCCGGCCGGGAACTCCGCTTTCAGGGCCTCGTATGTGACGTATCCCTCAGTACCCTCAGGCATGAAGACACTGTAGTCGTGGCTGCCCTGGAAGGTCGCTAGGCCGTAAGCACCTACGCCTGCGGCGACCAGGCTGACGATGATGAAGGCCGTAGCCACGCCCTTAGTGAATCTTATGCCCGACCACCTCCTCCTGCCGGCCTCCGGCCTGTGCGGCCACCAGAACCAGCGGCTCCCCCCGAACTTCGCCAACACCGCCGGGGTGAAGGTGAGGGAGGCTGCCAGCACGGCCAGTATCGCTATCGGCACGGTCTTGCCGATGCTCGTAAGGAGCGGGAAGTCCTTGGCCAGGGTCATCACCGCGAACCCTATTATGTCGGTGCTGCTCGCCGCCGCTATGGCTGGGAGGGAATGCATTAGGGCGTCGTGAGCTGCCGCGGCGGCGTTCCCCAGCTCAGCGATCTTCTCCTTGAACCTGAGGACTATGTAGGCGCTGTAGTCCATGCCGAGGCCGAAGCTCGTCGTTATCATGAGCATCCTGGACCAGCTGGTGACGTCCACGAGGCCTGCGAGGGATAGGGCGTAGAGGGCTGCCGAGGACGTCAGCACAGATAGCCCTATGCCGAGGAATGGCAGGCCAGCCGCCACCAGCCCCCCTATGAGGGCGAGCGCTATTAGTACCGGGGCTATTATCGAGATCTTGTTCACCCTATCGATGTCGGCCTTACTGGCGTTCATCGCCTCCTCCATTAGGACGTCGTCACCGGTCACGCCCACGAAGTACGGCCTCCTACCAGTGCCCTCTAGGGTCGACTCCACCAACGACTTGAAGGAGAGGGCGTTCCCGTACTTACTCGGGTACTCCCTGGGCCTGAAGAGGACAATGAAGGAGCCCCCGTCCGGGGACACCATCCTCCCCTCTAGCTCTGCGGTCACGTTATCGATTATCTTGTCCTCCATAGCACCCCAGACAGCCGACCACAGAATGGTCTCGTTCCCGAGGACAATGGATGCGCTGACAGCGGGCTCGATCACCTCCTCATCAAAACCTGCCTCGTCAGCGAAGCCCTCCGCCGCCCTGGATGCCAGCACCACGAGCGGGTGCTCACCCCTAACGAGTATGTCAACAATAAGGTCGCTTCCACCCTCACCCGCCGACGCCAGGGCCTCAACCAACTCCTCCTCGTCAGCATCCGGTGGTAGCTCAGCGAGAGCCTCAACCAGGTCAGCCACACTAACGTTCCCCGGCAGCGACCCACCGACCATGAGCTCGACAGTGTCCGCTACGGAAGCTATGCTGAAGTTGCCCTGAATAACGGCATCGATTATTGGTAGATCGGTTAAGTTAGCCTCTGCTACCCCCGCCCCCTCAAACCCTCCGTAGGATGCGAAGCATTCCTCCGCCAGGTCCTTGAGGAGTACTAGCCTGAGCGCTTCCTCAGTGCTCAGCCCGCCCTCCCACACCTCTCGAGCTAGGTACTCCGCGAGGGGC
>Ga0256833_1001120_pt1 | contig 20079 bp, 21 predicted proteins | sample 356284metaG_FD_190535 | JGI IMG/M metagenome (GOLD analysis project Ga0256833, IMG submission 190535) | Hydrothermal vent microbial communities from Mid Atlantic Ridge, Atlantic Ocean - 356-284 | ecosystem: Environmental > Aquatic > Marine > Hydrothermal vents | place: Atlantic Ocean: Mid... | reverse complement strand
TCTCGATCCGCATCCGGCGGCCGCGGCCGTAGCCCCCCTGCCGCCGCCGCAGCCAGGGGACGAGGTCCTCCTCGGTGAGGGGGAGCCCGGCGGGAAGCCCGTCGACGATGGCGTAGAGCGCCGGTCCGTGGGACTCGCCGGCGGTCAGAAAACGCATGGAAAAAGCCTAGCACGCCGGCGGCCAAGAAAGGGGCCGGCCCGGGAGGGCCGGCCTGTAAGGCGGTGGACCGGGCCCTAGCCGCCGCAGGGAACGGCCAGGGTGCCGGGGCAGGTGGTCGGGGTGGTGCGCCGGGCCTTGAGGACGATGATCAGCTCGTTGTCCTCGCTCTCGTCGCTGGTCTGGGAGAAGAGCGCGCCGATCAGCGGGATGTCGGAGAGCAGCGGGATCCCCTGCTTGCTGTGCTTGGTGCTGTTCTTGATGAGGCCTCCGAGCACCACCGTCTGCCCGTCCTTCACCCGCAGGATGGTGTCGGAGACCTGCTTGGAGAGCTTGTCGACGTCGCCGTCCACCGGGTTGCGCTCCAGGATGTCGGAGACCTCGGTGTGGATCTTGAGGACGATCTCGCCGGAGTTGGTGACCTGCGGCGTCACCTCGACGATCACCCCGGCGTCGTAGGGGACCTTCTCCACCTTGTTGTCCACCACCCGGCGGATGAAGAAGGTGAAGCCCGACTGGATGCGGCCCTTTTGGTTATTGAGCACGGTGATGTTGGAGTCGTTGACCCGCTTGGAGAGCCCCTGCTTTTCCAGCGCGTTCAGGGTCGCGCTGATGTTGAGGGCGGCCAGCGAACGGGTGGCGTCGAAGATCAGGCTGAGCCCGGCGTCGGCCAGGGCCGCGACCAGGTTGCCGCCGGCGGCCTGCCACTTGAGCCCGAGGTTGTTGAGGGTGCTCCGGGTCACCTCCTGGATCCGCACCTGGACGTTCACCTGCTCCACCGGCCTGTCGAGTTTGGGGATCAGCTCCTCGACCAGTTGCAATTGCTCGGCGGTGCCGGTGACGATCAGGGTGTTGGTGCGGGGGTCGGCGACGATGCTGACGGTGGGGTTGGCCCCGCCCGGGGCGGGCTGGCCCGCCTGCCCCGGCTGGCCCTTGGTGGCCGCCACCCCTTTGGCCTGGAGGGCTCCCTGCAGGACCTTGGCGAGGTCCTCGGCCTTGGCGTTGGAGAGCCGGAAGGTGCGCTGGTAGATCGGCGGCCCCGCCTCGGGGGCGACGTCGACCTTGGCCAGGATCGCCTGGACTTCCTTCTGCTGGGCCTCGGTACCGCGAACGATCAACACCTTTTGCCCCGGCACCTGGGCGACCTTGATCCCCGGGACCTCCTGACTGAGGAAGGCGGCGAGTTTGGTGGGGTCGAGGTAGCGCACCGCGTAGAACCGCCGAACGATGGGGGCCTTCTCGGTCTTGGCCTGCTCCACCTCGGGGGCCACGTCGATCTTGGCCAAAAGCCGCTTGACCTCGTCGATCAGCTCGGGGGTGCCGCGGACGATCAGCACCCGCTGGTTGGGTACCCGCACCACCGAGAGCTGGGGGAGCTCGGTCTTGAGCAGCTTGATCGCCTGGTCGGGGTCGATGTACTTGACGGTCAGGAAGGCCCGCACCACCGCCGGTTTCTGGGGTTTTTCGGGGGCCTTCCCCTGGCCCTGCGCCCGGGCCACCACCTCGGGCGGGGCGACCAGCAGGAGGTCGTCGTCGAGGAGGGCGAAGTCGATCTTTTCGTCGCCGAAGGTCTTGAGGACCACGTCCCAGACCTTGCGGAAGGGTTTTTGCTCGATGTCAAGGCGAATCTTGGTCTTGGCCAGCTCCTCCGGCAGCTTGATCACCGGGGTGAGCCCGACGCTCTTGGCCAGGGCTGCCAGTACGGCCTCGAGCGGGTCCCCGGCGGCCGAGGTCTTCACCGTGACCGGGCGGTCGAACCGCGGGCTCGCCGGGAATCCCCCCGCCAGCGCCAGGGCAAACGCCAAAACCAAGCCGAATATCCATCGCTTCATACCTATCCACCGCCTCCGTACTCCAGGGTAAGGTCGTGGTTGCCCTCGACCAGCAGCACGCGTTCCGCCGTCACCGCCTTGAGCCGCACCTTGGTGCCGGGAAAGCGTTCCCCGACCGGCAGGGCGACGTAGCCGTCCTTGGTCCGGAAGATCGCCACGCTCACCGGGCCCAGTGCCACCCCCGAGAGCTTGAGCCCGACCTGCTCGGCCCAAGACTTAAGCGGGTTCCGGGGCCGGGTCGGCGCGGGCTTGGCGTCCGGTTGGGGGGCCGGGGGCTGGGGGGCCACCTCGTGGGCCACCGGGGCCAGGGTGAGGGGCAGGGTGCCGCCGCCCAAGCGGGCCTCGGGGGGCACCACCGGCTCGCGTCGGGTGGGCGGACGCACCGGCGGGATCGGCACCTTGAGGAGCTCGGGGGCCCCGGCGGCGCCGGCGATGGCGACCGGCTTCTCGGCGTTGCCGACCGGTTTGGCCTTGGGCTTCGGGGGTTGTTTGGCGGCCAGGATCGCGCGGCGCTTTTGGGGCAGGGGCAGGAAGGGGTTCGGGGGAGCCTCGGCCTCGGCCTCGGGGAGGGCGGCGGGGGCCTGGGCGGCCGGCTTGGGCTGGCCCGGGGCCGGCACCTCCTTGGGGGCCTCGGTGACCAGGAAGGGCAGCGGCAGGATCTCCAGCGCCCGGGCGCTGGGGCTGGTGGCGGCCTTGGCCTCCTTGGCCGGCACCGGTTGGGGGGGGGGGGGCTGGGCGGTGGCGGGGTTCCCCTGTCCCTGAATGTAGAGGAGGTACCAGGCGGCGACCGCGGCCACCAAAAGCAAAACCGCCACCAGGATCTTGGTCGTGGTGCTCACCCTCATGGTTGCTCGCCCTCCCCTCGAGGCCCGCGGTAGACGTAGAACCGCACCGTCAGGCTGGCCCCGATCCTGGGGTTCAGCGCGTTCTGCTCGGCCAGCGAGAGGTTCACCCCGTTGATCGAGCTGTAACGTTTAAGCCGCTCCAGCCGCTTGAGGTAGGCGTAGAGCTCGGGGAAAGGAGCCTCCATGCGGAGCCCCACGTCGATGCTGCGCACCTCGGCGATCTCGCTCTGGGAGCGGCTCCGGGTCAGCGAGCTCAGGGTCACGCCGGTGTCCTTGGCGTTCTTGGTGAGCAGGTCGAGGACCTCGTAGAACTTCTCCTCCTCGGGCAGCGAGGCCAGGAAGCCCTGGATCTCCTTTTCCAGGTCGGCGATCCGGGCCCGGAGCTCCGGCAGACGGCGCTTGGCGGCCAGGCCCTTGTTGCGCTCGACGGTGAGCCGCTGGATCTCGTCCTGGGTGTCGGCGATCCGCTTCAGGGTCGGCTTGTACCAGAAGAAGTACCACCCGGCCACCACCAGCACCGCAAGGCCGATGACGAGGAGCGCGAGGCTGCGCGAGTCGAGTCGGGAAAGCGCCTTCACTTCGCCCCCTCCTTCGCCTTGGCCAGCGGCTTCTTCGGGTTGAGCACCATGCCCACCGTGGCGCTGAAGTTGTAGATCTTGGTCTTCTTGTCGAAGCTGGCGTTTTGGAAGTTGATCCCGAACCCGGGGTCGGTCTCGAAGGTGTGGACGAAGTCGATCAGGGCCCGGTCGGAGGCGGCCTCGCCGCGAAGGGTGAACTCGACCCCGGCGGGCACCCCGTAGAGGCCCTGGGCCTTTTGGGGGTCGATGCCGCGCGCGCTCAGCGAGCTAAGGCTGACCAGGAGCCGACCCCGGCGGGCCGGCAGCCGGGTGAGGAACTCGGCCAGGTAGTCCGACCAGGGCCGGAAGGTGGCCCGCACCTGGCGGGCGACCTGGGCGATGGCCTCGAGCTCCCGGCGGCGCTTTTCCAGCTTGTGGTACTCGGCGATGTAGGGCCGCAGGATCTGGACCTCGGCCTTGAGCTGGTCGCGCTGGTCGAGGAGCTTGCCGAGCCGGGCCTGGGTGCCGAGGTGGACGTAGGCCACCGCGCCCAGGAGCACAAGCGGCACCACGATCGCGGCGGTGCGCCACCAGTCCGGCCCGGCGCGGCGTCTTAGGCGCTTGGGCAGGAGGTTCAGGTTAACCAAGCTTGCTCACCCCCCGGAGGGCCAGACCGACCGGCACCACGAACTCCGGTCCCAGCTCCTGAAGGAGGCCGGCGTCGAAGCGCCCGGTGTCGATCTTGATCGACTCCCACGGGTCGATCTCGCTGAAGTTGATGCCCAGGGCGTCGGAGAGAAGCCCTTTGAGCCCTTTGAGCTTGCTGCCGCCGCCGGCGACGTAGGCCTGGTCGAGGCTCTCCTCGCCGAACTGGGACTTGAAGAACTCCAGGCTCCGGCGCACCTCGGTGGTGAAGTCGATCAAAAGGCCGCGGATGGCGTCGTAGATCTCGGCCGGGCTGGGGCGGTCCTTGGGGGCCTCGAGCTCGAGGAGGGCCTCCTCGTCCTCGGTCGAGAGGGTGGCCAGGGCGTACTCCTTCTTGGTCTCCTCGGCCTGCTCCGGTTCCATGCCGAAGGCCCGGGCGATCGCCTGGGTGAAGTCGCGCCCGGCGACCGCCAGGGTGCGGGTCAAAAGCGGCCGCTCGCCCTTCAGGAAGACCAGCGAGGAGGACTCGCCGCCGACCTCGAGGTAGAGCGTGAGGGGGGCCTCGCCGTTCTCTCGGGCGGTGAGCCGGCCGGCCAGGGGGCGGAGGCCGGCGAAGGGCTTCAGGTCCACCACCAGGGGTTCCAGGTTGGCGGCGAAGAGGGTCTCCACCAGCTGGACCACCGTCTCCTCCTTGGCGGCGGCGATCACCACCTCCATCTCGGCCCCCTCCTCGATCTCCTCGGGGTCGTCGAGGAGGTCGAAGTCCAGGACCACCTCGTCGATGGGGAAGGGAATGTACCGCTCGGCCTCCCAGCGGATGGCCTCCTCGAGCTCCTTTCGGTCCATCCGCGGCACCTTGATGATGCGGGTGTAGGCGACCTGGTTGGCCAGCGCGGTGACCACGTGGCGCTTCTTGGTGCGGGCCTCCTTGACCAGCTCGCGGATCTCCTCAGCGAGCGCGCCGGGCTCGGAGATCAGCCCGTCGTGGAAGAGGCCGGGGGGCGTGGGCCGGTGGGCGAAGCTCTTGAGCTGGGGCCCCCGTCCTCCGAGCTCGACCAGCTTCAGGTTGCTGGCCCCGATCTCGAGCCCCATGGCTTCGTACTGGTTTCGCAAGAGGTTGTTTAATAACGAACCCACGCTGGCCTCCTCCGGGTCTACCGCTATTAGCCTACCATGAGCATTCTAAAACCCTAGGTCATTTGCAACGCCTCGATCACCGCGGCGGTGAACGCCTCGGTGGTGGCGCGGCCGCCGAGGTCGGGGGTGCGGGGCCCCTCGGCGAGCACCCGGTCGACCGCCGCCTCGATCCGCCCGGCGACCTCGGCCTCCCCCAGGTGCTCGAGCATCATCGCCGCCGAGAGGATGGTGGCGGTGGGGTTGGCGATCCCCTTGCCGGCGATGTCGGGGGCGGAGCCGTGGACCGGTTCGAAGATCGCCGCCTGCTCGCCGATGTTGCCGCTGGGGGCGATGCCCAGGCCCCCCACCAGGCCGGCGGTGAGGTCGGAGAGGATGTCGCCGAAGAGGTTCTCCATCACCAGGACGTCGAAGTCCTGGGGCTTGCGGACCAGGCGCATGGCGCAGGCGTCGACGATGACCTCCTCGATCTCCACGTTGGGGTGGCGTTTGGCGGCGTCGCGGGCGGCCTCCAGGAAGAGCCCGTCGGAGAGCGGCAGCACGTTGGCCTTGTGCACCAGCGCGAGTCGCCCCCGGCGGCGCTCGGCGAGGCGCAGGGCGTACTCGGCGATGCGGTAGCTGGCGTCGTAGGTGATCACCCGGTCGGCGATGGCCACCTTGCCCCGGGCGTAGACCCGCTCCTGCTCGACGTAGAGCCCCTCGGTGTTCTCGCGCACCACCACCAGGTCGGTGCCGGGCACCGAGCCGGGGACCGGGTGGTACTTGGCCGGCCGGACGTTGGCGAAAAGGTCGAGCCGGCGGCGGAGGTAGCGGATCGCGCCGAAGAAGCCGGGGACCTTCTTGGTGGGGCTGGTGGCGGCGCCGAAGAGGGTGGCGTCGGTGGCCAGGATCCTCTCCACCGTCTCCTCGGGGACCGAGGTACCGCGCTTTTGGAAGGTCTCCCAGCCGGCCTCGGCCTCGACGAAGACCAGGGGCAGGCCGGTGGCCTCGAGCACCCGCCGGGCGGCGGGGACGACCTCGTGCCCGATGCCGTCGCCTTCGATCAGGGTGATGCGGTAGGGGGGGTTAGCCATCGTCGTTCACCGCGCCCATCCTACGCCTTTGGCCCTGGCGACCGAGCTCGTAGGTGGCCCAGGCGATCCCGACCGCGATCAACAGGTCGCCGACGCTGATCACCTGGTAGCGGAGGGGGAGGGTGTCGCCGATCCAGCGAAGGGGGTCGCCGGGGCGGGCGAGGACGTGGAGCCCGTCGCCGCGCCGGGCCAGGACCGGGATCGCCCGGCCGATGCCGGCGGCCCGGAGGGCCTCGGCGGTCACCGGCATCTGGCCGCCGTAGGCCAGGATCGCCAGGGTGTTGAGGGCAAAGCCCAGCGCCACCGGCCAAAGCCCCCGGAGCGTTAGGTTCCGGGCCAGGCCGAAGGCGAGGAGGAAAAGGGCCAAAAGCTCCAGCCCCCGCCCCCAGGTTTCGGGGTCGAGCCGGCCGGCCAGGGCCAGCCGCCGGACCCCGCCCTCGATCAGGGCGGCGGCCACGAACACCCAGCCGCTCCTTACCTGGGCTTCGGCGTAGTCGCGGAGCCGGACGCCCGCGAGGAGGGCGGCGAGGAACCCGACGAGGACACCGCCGACGAATAGGTCCGTAGGAACACCTCCCGGTCGCGCCAGATGGGGTTGGTCTCCCAGAGTTCTTGGAAGAGCGGAACCAGCCCGGGGTCGAACTGGGTGCCGGCGTTGGCGAGGACCTCGGCCAGGGCCTCCTCGGGGGTCTTGGCCGGCCGGTAGGGGCGGCCGGCGGTCATCGCCTCGTAGGCGTCGGCCAGGGCGACGATCCGGGCCCAGGGGTGGATGGCCTCGCCGGCCAGGCCGTCGGGGTAGCCGCGGCCGTCCCAGCGCTCGTGGTGGTTGCGGACGATGGGGAGCACCTCCTTAAAGAGGGGGGCGTGGCGGAGGAGCTCCTCGCCCTCGGTGGGGTGGCGCTTAATGCGGGCGAACTCCTGCTCGGTGAGGCGGCCGGGCTTAAAGAGGATGCGGTCGGGGACCGCCAGCTTGCCGATGTCGTGGACCCGGGCCCCGAGCCGCACCTTCTCCCGGTCCACCGCGTCGAGGCCGGCGGCCTTGGCGAGGTCCACCGCGATCGCCGCCACCCGCTCGGAGTGGAGCCGGGTGTGGGCGTCCTTGGCGTCGAGGGTGGCCATCAGCGTCTCCACCGTCTGCTCGAAGGCGCCCTGGAGCCGGACGAACTCGTCCCAGTGGTAGCGGGCGTAGTAGAGCGGCACCAAAAAGAGCAGCACCGGCCAGCCCCCCCAGCCGCCGAAGACCGGGGGGTCGGCGGTGTAGAGCCGGGCGAAGAGCAGGGCGACCGGGGTGAGGACCAGGTAGCTGAGGGAGAGCCAGCTGAAGTTGGCCTGCCAGACGCTCCAAAGGGGGCTCTCGGTGTAGACCGCGATCATGTAGGCGACCAGGGTGATGTTGACGAAGAAGAAGACGAAGCCCCCGGCGAGGACCGCGAGCCCCTCGGCGAGGTCGGGGGCGAGGGGAGCGAGGAGCCCCGCCGCCAGGTGGTAGACGAGCGCCCCCACCGCGATGCTGACCGCCATCTGCAGGCGGTTAAAGACGTCGGCGTAGAGGGTGTAGGTGGGGTCCCGCCAGAGGTCGGGGTTCAGGTAGAAGACCAGCACCAGGAGCGGCGGCACCCAGAGGGGGAAGACCAGGAGGGCGGCGAGCAGGACGATGAAGAGCTGGGAGATGGTCGCCTTGAGGGGCAGCACGATCTGGGTGCTCTGCACCCAGGCGACCAGGAGGCCCCAAAAGAGCAGGTCCAGGGGCGCCGCCGGCCGGGGGTCGAGGCGGTAGAGGAGGACGACGAGGGGCCCGAGGGCGAGGGCCAGGCCGGCGTTATAGAGCCAGGCCTTGGCGGGGAAGGGGAGGGAGCCGAGGCGGGGCCGCATCGCGAGACGGGGCCATTATACGAAAAAGCAGGCGCGGCGCGGGGTTCCGCGCCGCGGCTCTCGTTTTTGGTCTCCTAGGGCTTGAAGCTCGCGCCCGCCCCCGCCGCGATCGCCAACGCCACCAGGCTGGTCAGGATCCCGAACAGCTTCGCAAGGTTCTTCCTCATCTTCAACTCCCCCTCTCGCTCCTTCTGGGATTTGGGGCGGTGCCCCTTTCGTTTTCCCTGTCCCTATGCTAGGATAGAGGTAAAGAAGGCGTCAATGTTCAAAGCAGCGGCATGGAAGTATAGTACAGTGTTCCAGACCACAACCCCTCCGGGGCCTCGGGGCCAAACCCACCGCCGCGTCGGGGCGGCGGTGGGCGGCGGGGTTTGGAAAATCCCTTTGGCATCGCAATCGAGGCGAATGCACCGGAGGCAAAAAATCTTCAGGCTACCTCTTCTCGGCTATTTTAGCATCCCCCATTTGGGGGCCCCCGTTTGGGGGTTGACACGGTTTCTGGCGCACCGGGGCCTCCCGGGGGCAGTATGGGGGCGATGGCGATCCTGCTGATCCCCACCCTGGGCCCCCTGCACCTCGCCCACCCCCGCTACAACCCGGTGACCCCGCTGGAGCTCACCCGGGCCTTCGGCCCCGACGCCGTCCTGCTCGCCTCCCAAAGCCCTGAGGGCCTGGCCGAGGGGCGCTGGCGGGATGAGGAACAGCTCCCCCTCTACCACCTGCTCCCCTGGGCCGAACGGACCGGGGTCCCGGTGGAGGCGCTGGGGGAGCGGGCCGAGGACCTTCGCGGGGAGGCCGAGCGGTTCCGCGGCTACCTCGAGGAGATGCCGGCGGGCCGGCGGTACCTGGAGGAGGAGGCCGCCCTCCGGGCCCCGCTCGAGGCCGCCCTAAAAACCCCCCTCACCCCCGAGCGGCTGGGGGACGAGGCCTTTCTGGCGGTGCTCAAGGGCTATCTGGAGGGCGTCCGCGCCCGCTTCGGGGCGGGCCCGGCCACCGGGTTCCGGGAGCTCCGGATGGAGCAGGTCGCCGAGGCGATCGGCCGGTTGGGCCCGGGACGCTACGCGGTCTGGGTCGACCTCCTCGACTACCCCGAGCTCCTCGCCCGGCTCCCCGAGGCCCGGCCGCCCGGCCCCCACGAACCCACCGAGGCCGAGCGGCAGCGGGCGGTGCTCGATCGGGCCTGGCGGCTCGCCGAGGAGGACGACCCGGCCAGCCTTCTCGCCCAGTTGCAGGCGATCCCCGGGGCCGAGGCCGGCTACCTGGCGGCCCAGCTCTACCTCGCCGCCGGGCGCTGGCAGGACGCCCTCACCCTGCTGGAGAAGGTCGCCGAGGGCGACTTCCACCACCCCGGCTACCTGCCCGGCTACCTCCTCGCCCGGCTCGGCCAGCTCCGCGACCTGGCCGGCGAGCGCGAGCGGGCGCTCCGGGCCTACCGGGGGGTGCTGGCCCTCTCGTGGGCGCCGGAGGAGGCCCGGACCATCGCCCTGGCGGGCCTGCGCACGCCGTTTCGGTTGGAGTAGCTAGCGCTGGGAGGCGAGCCGCCCCAGCACCAGCCGGCTCACCTCGCGGAGGGGCTCGAAGACCCCCTTGCCCTGGATCGCCACCGCCTCGAAGACCGGGTACTTTTGCTCGGGGTCGATCACCGCCCGGATCATCTCGACCGGGAGGGCGTTCTCGAGGTCGCGCTTGTTGATCTGGAGGACCATCGGGATCTCGGCCAACGAGAGCTCGTACTCGGCGAGATTCTCCCGCAGGTTGCGCATGCTCTCGGCGTTGGCCCGCAGGCGGTTGGGGGCGCTGTCGGCGACGAAGACGATCCCGTCCACCCCGCGGAGGATGAGCTTGCGGGAGGCGTTGTAGAAGACCTGGCCGGGAACCGTGTAGAGGTGGAACCGGGTCTTAAAGCCCTTGACCTCGCCGAGGTCCACCGGCAGGAAGTCGAAGAACAGGGTGCGCTCGTCCTCGGTGGCCAGCGAGACCATCTCGCCCTTGCGGTCCTCGGGGATCCGGGAGTAGACGAACTTCAGGTTGGTGGTCTTGCCGGAGAGCCCCGGTCCGTAGTAGACGATCTTGAAGTTGATCTCCCGGGTGGCGAAGTTGATCGTGCTCATAGGTCTCCAAAGAGGTCGTCGAGGAGGGCCGAGGCCGACTCCCGGTACTCGGTGTCGAGGCCCAGCTTCTCCCGGGCCGAGGCCGACTCCACCTTGGCCCGCTGGGTGATGCGGTCGAGCATCCCGGCGGCCCGCTTGCCGAAGAGCTTCACCCGGCCCACCGGGGCGTTCTGGTCGAAGATGAGGACCAGCAGGGTGAGGTCGTTGACCTCCTCGACGTAGAGCCCCTGCCGCTCCCCCTGGTGCACCAGCTCGGAGAACCGGGGCTCGCCGAGGAGCTCGGCCAGCGCCTTGGTGGCGGCGGCGTTGCCGGCCACCAGGGTGGCCAGGGAGTCGAGCGCCGGCGGGCGCGGGGCCCAGAGGGCCTCCTTATGAGCGAGCACGAAGCCCTTGCGGTCCACCAGGAGGGCGTACTGGGCTCCGGTGTCCTCGATCAGCTTTTCCAGGACCCGGCTCGCCTCTTCGAAGGACTCCCCGAAGAGGGCGATCGAGGGCTCAATCATAGTGCTGCCAGTTTACCATAGCGGCCGGCTAGCCCTGCTCCCGGGAGTCGACCCGGACCCGGGTGCGGATCCCCCCCCGCGGGTTGTAGACCGTCTCCACCACCAGGTAGCGGGGGTCCTCGAGGCGGGCCAGGAGGTCCTGGTAGACGAGGGCGGTGACCTCCTCCTGGGTGATCCCGATCTGGCGGAACGAGATCAGGTAGTACTTGAGGCTTTTGAGCTCCAATATCCAGCTCCCCGGCACGTACTCGATCGCCAGGGTGCCGTAGTCGGGCAGTCCGGAGAAGGGGCAGACCGCCGAGAACTCCCCGGGGGCGGTGCGGTAGGTCACCCGTTCCCGCACCGGGTAGGCGAACGGGATGCGGTCGATCGTCCTCTGGCGGGCCTCGGGGGGGAAGAAGAGCCGCACCTCGCCGCCCGGGCGCACCCCGAAGCGGGCCATGTACTGAAGCGCCGCCCGGGTGTGCGCGCGGGCCCTTTGGAGCTCCTCCTCCACCCGTTTTTCAAGCTCGGGATCCATCCTCGACCCCCCTTCGCTCGGCCCGGCTGAGGAGCGCGAACACCAGCCCGATCAGCGCCGGCACCGCGAGCCCCGCCAGGGCGTAGAACAGGTAGCGGCTCGGGGTCCGGGTCTTGGGCATGATCCCGGTGTAGATCAGGGGGTTGGGGTCCGGGGGCAGGGTCACCACCCGGCCGGTCATCGTCGCCTCCCCCCTGAAGGTGGTGTCGAGGACCACCAGCACGTAGCGCCCGGGTCCGGGGTCGGGAAGCCGGGCGCGGTAGGTGCCGGGGGCGGTCTCCTTGAGGGCGGCCTCGGCCACCACCGGGGCCGGGAGCTTGGCGCCGCCGGTGCGGGAGAGCCGGCCGTCCTTCATCCAGGCGAGGAGCCGGGGGTCGGGCTTGGCCAGGAGCACCTTGAGCACCGCTCCCCGGATCGGCAGGGTGCTGGTCTCGCCGACCAGCGCGACCTTGACCCCGAGCCCGGCGGGGCCTTGGGTCAGGGTGGTCACCGCCTGCACCGGCTCGGCGTGGGCCCAGGCCAGGCCGAGGAGGAAGGGCAGCAGGAGCGCGAGCCTTCGCACGACGACCAGCCTACCTCGACCCCGGGGGCAAGAGCAGCGTCCCCCGCATCTCCATCGGCTGGGCCAGCACCCAAAGCGCCAGCGCCACCAGCATGAAGAAGTAGGCGAAGACCACCCCGCCGGCCAGGAAGTGGTCCCGCTGGCGCGCCCGGCCGAAGAGCACGTAGCTTGAGGCCAACAGGCCGAGGTAGAGGATCCCCACCTGGAGGGGGTAGAGCCAGTTCTCGGGGACCAGCGCGGCCAGCGTCCAGTCGGGCTCCCCGACCGGCAGCCCGAGGTTGGCCAGGGCCTGCTGGGTCACCGGCACGATGGTGGCCCAGCCGGTCAGGAAGTGGAAGGCGTAGTGGCCGGCCCACATCGCGAAGGCCAGCGGGAAGAACCCGGTCCCCCAGTAGCGGACCGCCTTCCAGGCCGTCTGACGGACGCCGGAGAGGCGGTCGGCGAGGGTCGCCACCAGCAGGGTGAGGCCGGCCCCCAGCCCGATCCAAAGGGCGTAGATGACGAGCAGGAGGACCGCCTCGTTGCGGGTCCCAAGGAGCCGGGAGAGTCCCTCGGCGATCCGGTAGTAGGCGGGAACCATCCCCAGCGCGTTCATGAAACCGGCGAAGAAGAGCAGGACCCCGAGCCACACCACGTCGAGGCGGTAGCGGGCCCGGAGCCACTCGAGGCCGGGAAACCGGGGTCTAAGGGCGACGTTGTCGTAGGGGCAGGCCCGCAGGCAGTTCAGGCAGAGGGTGCAGTCCATGTTGGTCTTGATCTCGGGCACGTAGAGCCGGGTCTCGCAGCCGGGGTAGCGAATACCCTCGGCGGGGCCCGCCTCCCGGGCGGTCTTCCGGCCGGCGGCGGTCTCCACCCGGCCGTTCACGCAGTACTTCCCCTCGCAGGTGAGGCAGCGGGCGGGGTCGCGGGCGGTGATCTGGGTGGGGCTCACCGTGCTCAGGGTGAAGTTGAAGTTGCCCAGGGGGCAGACGTACTTGCAGAAGGTGCCCTCGGGGAAGAAGGCGTCGACCAGGAAGGCGACCCCGAAATAGCCCACGATCAGCCAGGCGGTGAGCCAGGGGCTCGCCCAGAGGTCCCAGTACTCGTAGGCGAAGAGGTAGAGGACGGTGAGCGCGATGACGAAGTACTTGTTCCGGAGCCGCCGGGGCCAACGGAACTGGGGCAGGAAGCGCTTGGCGAACCGGGTGGGTCCCCGCACCAGCATCATCGGGCAGGCGGCGCAGAAGAGGTTGCCGAAGACCGCGATCGCCAGCACCAAGAACCCCCGGTAGTGCAGCCAGACCGAGACGGTGGCGAAGTTCTTGGGGGCGAGCTGGCGGCCGAAAAAGCCGTCGTAGAGCGCCAGAAACGCCACCAGCAGGAGGGGGAGCTGGAGCACGAACCGGCTGTAGCGCCAGCGGAGAAAGCGACCGAGCAGGGGGGCGCGCAAAAGGTCGAAGGTCCTCATGGGACGGTGAGCCGCACCTCCTTCGTGTACTTTTTTCCGGACGCGTCGTAGGCGGTGATCGTGAGCACCCAGTCGCCGCGCATGTTGAAGTCGAAGGCGTCGACCCGCCAGAGCCCGGGGCCGGCGGGGTGGGCCTCGGCCTTGACCGGGATCATCCCGGGGTGGGTCATGTCGCCGACCACCGTCATCCGGGTGTACTCGACCCGGGGGTCGACCTCGATGCACACCTCGGCCTTGCCCACGGTGGGGTGTTCCGGAACGAAGCGGACCTTGGCCTGGAGGGGTTCGCCGTGCTTCGGCTGGCAGGCCGCCAGCGCCAGAACCAGGAGCCAGGCCCACTTCCGCACGGCGCTATGTTACCCCCGCGGGGTGTGAAAGGATGAGGGGCATGGAAGGGTATCCGGCGGTGGTCGAGCTGGAGGTTCGCTACCGCGACCTCGACCCCTTGGGGCACGTGAACAACGCGGTCTACCTCTCCTACATCGAGCTCGCCCGGGTGCGCTACTTCGAGCTTTTGGGCCTGGCCGAGGGGGCCATGGGCACCGGCCCGGCCCCGGTGGTGGCCCGGGCCGAGATCGACTACCTGCGGCCGGTCTTCCTCGGCCAGCGGGTCCGGGTGGGGGCGCGGATCGAGCGGGTGGGGCGGACCAGCTTCGCGATGGCCTACCTGGTGGCCGCCCTTGGCAAACCGGCGGCCCGGGCGAGGACCGTCCACGTGATGGTGGCGGGTCAGGAGAAGGTCCCCCTGGGCCAGGAGCTGAGGGCCAGGATCGCCGCCTTGGAGCGCCTGCCGGTCGAGGGGCTCGGGGGTTAAGCTGGGGGCCGTGAAGCCGACGCCGCTTTTCGAACTGCACAAGAGGCTGGGCGCCCGCATGGTGGAGTTTGCCGGCTTCGCCATGCCGCTCCACTACGGCTCGATCAAGGCCGAGCACCTGGCGGTGCGCCAGGGGGTGGGGGTCTTCGACGTCAGCCACATGGGGGAGTTCTGGGTGGTCGGCGACGAGGCCCTCCCCTTCCTGGAGTACGCCACCACCAACCGGGCCGGCCGGCTCAAGCAGGGGCGGGCCCAGTACACGATGCTGCCCAACGTCGAGGGGGGGGTGGTGGACGACGCCTACCTCTACCTGCCCGATCCCGGCCGCTACCTGATGGTGGTGAACGCGGCCAACGTGGCCAAGGACTACCGCCACCTCACCGCCCTGCTCCCCGGCTACGACGCCCAGGTCTACGACGCCAGCGAGGAGACCGCCCTCCTGGCGGTCCAGGGACCCAAGACCGTCGAGCTCCTCTCGGGCCTCACCGACGCCGACCTGGAGCGCCCCAAAAAGAACGCGGTCTTCCGGGCCGAGGTGGCCGGCCGCCCGGCGATCCTGGCCCGCACCGGCTACACCGGCGAGGACGGGTTCGAGGTCTTCCTCACCCCCGAGGACGCGCCCGGGGTCTTCCAGGCGCTGGTCGAGGCGGGGGCGACCCCGGCCGGGCTGGGGGCCCGGGACACCCTGCGGCTGGAGATGGGTTACCCCCTCTACGGCCACGAGCTCACCGACGCGACCAACCCCCTCTGCACCCCCTACGCCTGGGTGATCAAGCCCAAGGAACCGCCGTTTTTGGGCCAGGAGCGGATGCAGGCGGCCCCCTGCCGGGAGCGGCTGGTCGGCCTTTGGATGGAGAGCGGCATCTCCCGCGAGGGCTACCCGGTGGAGAAGGACGGCCGACCGGTGGGGCGGGTGACCTCGGGGGGGATCTCGCCGGTCCTGGGCCGGGGGATCGCCCTGGCCTGGGTCGAGGCCGGGTTGGCCGAGGAGGGGACCGGCCTCGAGGTCGTGATCCGGGGCCGCCGGCACCCCGCCCGGGTGCATGCGTTACCCTTTATCCGGAGGTAGGTATGAAGGTTCCCGAAGAGCTCAAGTACCGCGAAACCCACGAGTGGGTCCGGATCGAGGACGGGGTGGCCACCGTGGGGATCACCGACTACGCCCAGGAGGAGCTCGGCGACGTCGTCTACGTGGAGCTCCCCGAGGTCGGGCGGGCGGTCCGCGGGGGCGAGGCGGTGGCGGTGATCGAGTCGGTGAAGACCGCCTCCGACATCTACGCCCCCCTCTCCGGCGAGGTGGTGGCGGTGAACGAGGCCCTCGCCGACCACCCCGAGAAGGTCAACGAGGACCCCTACGGCGAGGGCTGGATCTTTAAGCTCCGGATCGCCGACCCCGCCGAGGTCGAGGCCCTCCTCGACGCCGAGGCCTACCGGAAGCTGGTCGCTTCCGAGGGGTAGCGATGCCGTACGCCCCGCACACCGAGGCCGAGGTCCGGGCGATGCTCGCGGACCTCGGCCTGGAGCGTTTGGAGGAGCTCTACGCCCACCTCCCCGCCGACCTCCTCGACCCCCCGATCGAGCTTCCCGAGCCGATGAACGAGGACGCCCTCCTCCGCCACCTCGCCGAGGTGGCGGCGAGGAACCGGCCGGGCCGGGTCTTCCTCGGCGGCGGGGTGCGCGACCACTTCGTCCCCGCGATCGTCGACACGGTGGCCGGCAGGGGGGAGTTCCTCACCGCCTACACCCCCTACCAACCGGAGGCCAGCCAGGGGGTGCTGCAGGCGATCTTCGAGTACCAGACGATGATCGCCGAGCTCACCGCCCTCGACGTGGCCAACGCCTCCCTCTACGACGGGGCGAGCGCCCTCGCCGAGGGGGTGCTGCTGGCGCTCCGGGCCACCCGGCGGATGCGGGCGATGGTGAGCCGGGGGGTGCACCCCGAGTACCGGCAGGTGCTGGCCACCTACCTGAACGCGGTGGGGGCGGACCTCCAGGAGGTCCCCCTCGAGGGCGACCGCACCCCCGCCTTCGCGGTGGCCGACGACGTCGGGGCGGTGGTGGTCCAAAGCCCCAACTTCCTCGGGGCCATCGAGAGCTACGCCCCCCTGGCCGAGGCCGCCCACGCCGCCGGGGCGCTTTTGGTGGTGGTCGCCGACCCCCTGAGCCTGGCGGTGCTCCGCCCCCCCGGCGAGCAGGGGGCCGACGTGGCGGTGGGCGAGGGCCAGCCGCTCGGCAACCCGATGAGCCTGGGGGGACCCCACTTCGGTTACATCGCGGTGAGGGAGGGGCTCCTCCGCCAGCTCCCCGGCCGGCTGGTCTCGATGACCGAGGACGCCGAGGGCCGGCGGGGGTTCGTGCTGGCGCTTTCCGCCCGGGAGCAGCACATCCGCCGGGCCAAGGCCCGCTCGAACATCACCACCAACGCCCAGAACGCCGCCCTCCGGGCCACCGTCCACCTGGCCGCGCTGGGCCCGGAGGGGCTCAAGGGGGTGGCGCTGGCCACGGCCGCCGCCGCCCGCCGGCTCTACCAGCTCCTCCTCGAGGCCGGCGGGGTCCGGCCCCTGACCCGTCCGCCCTTCTTCGCCGAGTTCGCCCTCCGGCTCCCCAAGGACCCGGCCGAGGTCCGCTCCCTGCTGGCCGAGGCCGGCTACCACGGGGCCTACCCCATCCCCGAGTACGGCGAGGGGGCCGCCCTTTTCGCCGCCAGTGAGCGGATGACCGAGGACGACCTGCTGGCCTTCGCCCGGGCCTTCTTCGTGGCGGTGGGAGGCTGACATGGGTTTTTGCTTTTCCGACCGGGTTCCCCTGATCTTTGAGCGCTCCCGCCCGGGCCGCCGGGGCACCCCGGCCCCCGCCCGGGCGGCCGACCCCGCCGAGCTCTTCGGCGAGGCGAACCTCCGGGAACGGCCCCCCGCCCTCCCCGAGGTCGACGAGCTCACCGCCCTGCGCCACTACACCAACCTCTCCCGGCGGCAGGTGGGGGTGGACACCACCTTCTACCCCCTGGGCTCGTGCACCATGAAGTACAACCCCCGGGTCCTCGAGGCCGCCGCCCGGCTGTTCGCCGACCTCCACCCCTATCAGGACGAGGCCAGCCTGCAGGGGGCGCTTTTCCTGATGCACGAGCTCGGCGAGTACCTGAAGGCCCTCACCGGCATGGACGCGATCACCCTGCAGCCGGCGGCCGGGGCCCACGGCGAGCTCACCGGGATGCTGGTGGTGCGGGCCTACCACGCCGACCGCGGCGAGCTGGAGCAAAGGCGGGTGGTGCTGGTCCCCGACAGCGCCCACGGTTCCAACCCGGCCACCTCGGCGATGGCCGGGTTCGAGGTCCGGGAGGTGCCCTCCGACGCCGACGGCGAGGTCGACCTCGAGGCCTTGAAGCGCGAGCTCGGCGACCACGTCGCCGCCATCATGCTCACCAATCCCAACACCCTGGGCCTCTTCGAGCGCCGCATCCTCTCGCTCACCGAGGCCGCCCACGCCGCCGGGGTGCAGCTTTACTACGACGGCGCCAACTTGAACGCGATCATGGGCTGGGCCCGCCCCGGCGACATGGGCTTCGACGTCGTCCACCTGAACCTCCACAAGACCTTCGCCACCCCCCACGGCGGCGGCGGCCCCGGCGCCGGGCCGGTGGCGGTGAAGGCCCACCTCGCCCCCTACCTGCCGGTGCCGCTGGTCGAGAAGACCCCGGCCGGCTACCGCCTCGATTTCCAGCGGCCCAAGTCGATCGGCCGGGTGCGGAGCTTCTTCGGCAACTTCGGGGTGTTGGTCAAGGCCTACGCCTACATCCGCCTGCTGGGGCGGGAGGGGCTCAAACGGGCGGCCGCCCTCAGCGTGCTGAACGCCCGCTACCTAAAGGAGCTCTTGAAGCGTCGGGGCTACCGCGTCCCCTACGACGGCCCCACCATGCACGAGTTCGTCGCCCAGCCCCCCGAGGGGCTCCGCGCCCTCGACGTCGCCAAGGCCCTCCTCGACGAGGGGTTCCACCCGCCCACGATCTACTTCCCGCTCATCGTCAAGGAGGCGATGATGATCGAGCCCACCGAGACCGAGGCCAAGGAGACCCTGGAGGCCTTCGCCGAGGCGCTCGGGCGCATCGCCCGGCGCGGGCAAGAGGATCCCGACTGGCTCCACGGCGCCCCCTACACCACCCCGGTCCGGCGGCTCGACGAGGTCAGGGCCAACCGCCGGCCGGTGCTCCGCTGGCGGCCCGACTAGCGGCGGCGGAGGTAGCGCCAGCCGAGCGGGGGCAGGGGGAGCGCGCCCCGGTAGGTGCGGAGCTCCCGGACGTCCTGCCAGGCCCCCGGGGGCAGGGGCAGGCGGGCGGGGCGGGGGCCGTTGTTGAAGGCGAGCAGCATCTCGCCGGGGCCGGGCTCGCCGCGGAAGAAGGCGAGGACCGGCCCCCGGCCGTAGTAGGTGCGCAGGAGGGAGCTTTTGAGCGCCGGATAGCGGCCTTTGAGGTCGGCGAGGAGGCGGTAGAAGGCCCGCATCGAGCGGTCGCAGCGGTCCCACTGGATCGGGTAGCGCTCCTTGTCGTAGGGCGCCTTCTCCCCCAAGAAGGCGCAGTCGTCGCCCTGCCAGACCACCGGCACCCCGGGCTGTCCGAAGAGGAGGGCAAGGGCCAGCCGTTCCCGTGCCTTGGCCTGGGGGCTCGGAACCTCGCCGAAGCGCCCCCCGCCGAGGTCGGTGAGCAGCCTCGAGGTGTCGTGGGAGGCGATCAGGTTGAACCCCATCGCCGCCGCCGCCTCGGGCATCCGGCGGTAGTACTCGGCCAGCCGGGCCAGCGCCCGGCGCCCGCTGGCGAAGGCGGCCGGCTTGCCCTTGGCGTAGGGGAGCAGGATCTTGCGGCCGAGGTGGTAGTTCATCAGCGAGTCGAAGCCCGACGGCCCCACCCAATCGGGCCGGAGGTCCCAGATCTCGCCGACTACGTAGGCGTCGGGCTTGATCCTCCTGAGCTCGGCCTTGAGCTCGGCGAAGAAGGCCCGGGCCCGGATCAGCTCGGTGGGCACGTCGACCCGCACCCCGTCGAACCCGAAGCGCAGCCAGTACTTGGCCACCTCGATCAGGTAGCGCCGCACCCCGGGGTCGCCGGTGTTGAGCTTGGGAAGGGAGGCGACGTTCCACCAGCTGGTGTAGGCGCGGCCGTCGCCGGGGAGGAAGGGCCACCTCTTGACGAAGTACCAGTTCCAGTAGGGCGAGTTCGGCCCCCGCCGGACCACGTCGCGGAAGGCCCAGAACCCGAGCCCGGTGTGGTTGGGCACGAAGTCGAAGAGCACCCGGATCCCGAGGGCGTGGGCCCGCCTCAGCACCCGGCGCAAGAGGGCCTTGTCGCCGAACTTGGCGGCTACCTTGAGGTAGTCGTGGGTGTCGTAGCCGTGGGCGGAGCCGGCCTCGAAGACGGGGTTCAGGTAGAGGAGCCCGACCCCCTGGCGGGCGAGGTCGGGGAGCTTTTCCAAAAGCCCGGCCAGGTCGCCGCCGAAGTACTGGTGGCAGCAGTGGTAGGGGGTGATCGGGCCGTTCCAGGGGGAGAGGATGGGGACGAAGTGGGGGTCCCTTTGCTGCCAGACCCGGTTGAAGTTGTACTCGTCGGAGAAAAGGGCCCGGCGGTCGTTCTCGGGGTCGCCGTTTTTAAACCGCTCGGGGAAGACCTGGTAGCCGGCCCGCTGGCCCACCCAGGCGAGGGCCAAAAAGAGCTCGGCGGGGGGTTGGTAGGGGCCATAGACCCGGGGCGGGCCGCCGGCCGGGGTCACCTCGATGCGGTAGCGCTCGGGCCGGTCGGGGAGGAGGGCCCGCCAGACCTCGAGGCCCGACCCCCGGAGCTGGCGCACGAAGGTCGCCGTCCGCCCCCCGGTCAGGAGCCGGGCCGCGCGCACGCTGCCGGCCCCCGCCCAGAACCGCACCGAGACCCCGGCGGGCACCCGGGAGACGAAGGCGGGGTCGCGGGGGTCGTGGCGGAAGTCGAGGGCGGCGGGGGCGCCGGGCTTGGGGGCCGGGGCCCGCA
>Ga0256833_1001119_pt1 | contig 20079 bp, 26 predicted proteins | sample 356284metaG_FD_190535 | JGI IMG/M metagenome (GOLD analysis project Ga0256833, IMG submission 190535) | Hydrothermal vent microbial communities from Mid Atlantic Ridge, Atlantic Ocean - 356-284 | ecosystem: Environmental > Aquatic > Marine > Hydrothermal vents | place: Atlantic Ocean: Mid... | reverse complement strand
CGTTGTCTAATGTTTGTTGGGTACTCCCTATTACTGGTTTGATCTCTACATCTAAATCCGTAAGTACCGTGCGCACTTCCGCAAGACTCCGGTCAACTTCTGCTAAGGTGCCTTTCAAACGTCCGAGAAAACCTATGAGATAAAAGACCAGGAGCACCACAGAAATCCCTGCAGCTATTCCAGCAATATAAAGGCCTTGTTGCAAATCCATCCTTTCCTCCCAACGTGATTAGACTTTAAAAACTTGCGGGCTGGTTTTAAAGTTAAGTTTAGCCTTTTAATAAAGCAAGGAAAAGGTTTTAAAGTAGTTTTTCTATTTCGCTCCAGAGCTGGTGTGTTCCTTACTTTTTTACACAAAAAGGGCTCCTTTTGCTTGAAGAAAAGATCTGGCTCGAACGTCTCGGAAGATTTTTTCTCTGCACCTAGGAAGAAGCCTTATTAAGTTTTTTTCTCTTTGACTCTTAGGAATCTATTCCCAAAGGAAGCTTAAGGGGAGGAGTTTTCCTTTTCGTCCTCCTGCGCCTCTCCTTAGCCCTTCCTTTCCCGTCATCCTGAGCGAAGGATCCACAGATCACATATCACTGATCACCAGTCACTGCTCACGGATTCTTCGGTCGCTCCGCTCCCTCAGAATAATGGTGAAAAGCACTTCTCACAGATAACCGATCACGGATCCCAGGGGGCTTCAGATTTTGGACAAAATTGAGAACGGATTCCCAAAATCTATAAAAGGTCTCGTCAAAAAATTTTTTTGCTATAAAGCTTTATAAGCAAATACACTTCCTTTTGGTTGACGCTTCTTGAAAGCTATAGTAGCTAACGAGCGGCCATGGTTGAAATTAAGCCCTTTCATGGTTGGCGATATAATCCTGAGCGCGTCCGTTTGGAGGACGTTTTGGCACCTCCCTACGATGTGGTGAGTCCAGAGGAACAAAGGCTTTATCTGACCAAAAGCCCTTACAATGTGTTTCATCTGGAGCTTGGGGCCACCTATACTACAGACACCGCTAACGAAAACCGTTACACCCGGGCAAAAAAATATTGGGATAACTGGCGGCAAGAAGGCATTCTTTTGCGAGAAAAAAATCCTGCTCTTTATCTTTACCGGCTAAAATTTTCTTGGCAGGGACAAAAATTAACCCGGCGGGGGCTTATCTCTTTAGTTCGCCTTGCTCCATGGAAAACGAGGAAAATACTCCCACACGAAAAGACTTTTGACCGTGTTACCGAGGATCGCCTGAATCTCTTGCGGGCTACCAGGGCACAATTCAGTCAAATTTTTTGTCTTTATCACGATAAAGATCTCAAAACCGTTAAAATGCTGGAAAAACACGCTGAACCTCTTTTCAGCGTCCAAAACAAAGACGGCACCCATGAGCTTCTTCGCGTTACAGCCCCGCGCGTCTTTAAAGAAATCCAAAACATTTTAGCAAAAGGCCCCCTTTATATCGCTGACGGACACCATCGTTACACTACTGCTTTGCGCTTCATGAAAGAAATGGAAGAAAAGTATGGCACCACACCTCCACGTTGTTTCCATTACATGATGATGTATCTTTGCCCATTTGAAGAACCAGGTCTCTTAGTTCTCCCCACCCACCGCCTCATCTCTTTGCCTTACAAAAAAGAAGAACTTTTGAAACGCCTCAAGAGTTTAGGTGTTCTCCAAAAGCTTGCCCATTTTCCTTCAGGAGAAGAGCTGCAGAAATTTTCTGCAGCAGAATTTCTTATTTTTCACGAAGGAGAAATTTTTTCTTTTCGAATTTCAGAAGACCGCCTTAAAATCTGGGCGCAGGAAAATCATCCGCAAATTGCACACCTCCCTGTGGCTATTTTTACTAAAGTGCTTAAAGGGGCCTTTGCTCTCTCGGAGACAGAACTCAAAGAAAAAGGACGCCTTATCTACACCCCTTGGGTAGATCTTATTCGAGAAAAAGCCCGTGGAAACTGGTGGGGATTCTTACTCCCTCCAACTCCGGTTTCGGCCTTGGAAGAAGTTGCAAAAGCAGGCTTAGTAATGCCTCACAAGTCCACCTATTTTCATCCAAAAATCCTTACCGGAACCGTATTCTTTGAAATCTTACCTGATAAGGGGCCACCCTGTTAGTGACAGTAGAAGAGATAATCTCCCAGAAATTAGCCCTGGTCAGAAAAATTTGGCAGAAACATCAAAAAAGACTCCAACAAGATCCAAAAGTTCAAGAACTCCTTTTTCAGCACCAAAAAGCCTTTCAGCATGCCCAAGCCGTTATGCGCCTTACCGGAGCAGAAGCCTTTTGCGCCCGTTGCGGCAGAGACGGCATTTCTTGTTGTGGAGCAGATATGGAACTTCATTGTGATGACGCCCTTTTAGTGGCCAACCTTTTATGTGAAGTGGAGCTCCCTTCCCAAAGGGCCTTCCCTAAAGGTTGTTTCTTTCTTGGAGAAGAAGGGTGTATTCTCAAAGTCCGACCCCTTATCTGCCGAAATTTTATCTGCCCGGAACTTGCAGCGTTTCTGGGGCCAGAAAAGACCAGAATCTTACAAGAAAGCCTTGAAGGAGAAGCTCGGGCTCTTTTTTTATTGGGAGAAAAAATTCGGAGTCTTGTTCTTAAGAGCTGAAATCATTAAAGAGAGGAACAAGATCTTCTTTAAGGGCCTTTGCCAGCCAGGTTACGCGAGAAATTTTTTCTAGGACAAGCATTAAATTAAAAGCCTCAGCTAGATCCTTTCCAAAGGTGACAGCCCCATGACGGCTCAGGATGATTACTTGTGCTTCTTTGGCCTTTTGAGCCACATTGGCTGCAAGCTCTTCTGAACCAGGCTTAAGAGGAGGCACTTTTGCTATGCGACGCAAATAAATAAGGGCTTCTGGTAGATAAAACTGAGAAAAATTTTCGCCTGAGAGATCCAGAGCCAGGGTGAAAGAAGGGTGGGCATGAAAAATTGCCTTTGCCTCGGGTTGATTGGTATAGAGGTGGAGGTGCATCTTTATCTCCGAAGAAGGTCTTTTTCCTTCTAAAAGCTTTCCCTCAAGATCTACCACTGCTATCTCTTCGGGGCGCAAATCTTCTTTGGGGACTCCGGCTGGCGTAATAAAGACCTGGCCTTTTATTCTCACAGAAAGGTTACCTTCAGGGCCCACAAGAAGTCCTTTTTGGACAGCCCGTTTGGCGAATTCTACCAATGAACTCCGCGGAAACCTCATGGCTTGACCTCCTGACAATTAAGATTGGTCAATTTCCCGGTAACGTGTCCTATGGCAAGCTCACCCTGACTTTTGACAATAAAATTTCTGCTTTTCCAAAGATAGGCCTTTTTGGAACGCTTGATGAGTTCACTTTCAAAACCAAATTTGACTTCTAGTTTCTGGGCCTCAAGAGGACCACAGACCGTATTTATCTTTTCATCTTTTAAATAACGCAAAAAAGCCTTGTTGGCCTTTTTGTGAGCAAAAACCCAAAAAATATGTTCTTCACCAAGTCTTGTAAGATTTAATTTCATAGTGGCATAAAAAGCAGAAAGCTCATCATGAACCGGAAAATGGTTAAGCTTATAAATGCTTTTTTTTCCCTTTTTAAGACGGATTACCTCTCCTTTTTCTTGATTATAAAAATATTCTTTCAGTAGCTCTTTACCCCGTCTTTTACGCCAGATGCGGCTTTTTACCGGATATCCGTCTTTGTTGATCCAGGTTGTCCACTCAGATTTAAAAGGAAAAAAAATCTTTACCATCCCGACAGTTTTAGATTTGGCTTGTAGCCTGGTAAGGTTTCCTTCTTTTTTTATTACCAATTTGATTTTACCGGCAGTTATTCCAAGCCAGCTGATTTTATATTTGAGAACCAATTCTTCGGCGGAAACTTTAGCCCAAAGACAGAGCAAAAGTAAAAGACATAGCAAAGGGCCCTTGCCAAAAGGCAAGAAAGTTTTAACCCATCCTTGCAAACGGAAAACCAAAGATAATGCAAGGACATTAGGCAAAAGTTTTGGCAAATTTTTCACGTAAACGCTCCTCTACATTGGGTGGTACCAAACCGGATATATCTCCTCCAAAACGCGCGGCTTCTTTGACAATAGTAGAACTAATAAAGATCCATTTAAACCCAGGCATGAGAAAAATGGTGTCGATCTTACGATTCAAACGCCTATTCATTAGGGCAAGCTGGAATTCATATTCAAAGTCTGAAACCGCTCGTAGCCCCCGCACTATTACCTGAGCCCCTTTTCGGGCGGCAAATTCTACCAAGAGACCGGAAAAACTAGTTACTTCTACCCGATCTCGACAGGGAAAAGCAGAAATGGCTTCTTTTACCATTTCCAGCCTTTCTTCTAGACTAAAGAGGGGTTTTTTAGCAGGGTTTTCTCCAATAGCCACGATAAGACGGTCGAAGATGCGTAGAGCCCGTTTAATGAGATCAATATGCCCATTGGTAATAGGATCAAAGGTGCCAGGATAAACAGCAAGAGAAGTGCCCATTATTTCCTCCGGTAAAAATGCAGCTCGGTTTGACCGTAGCGCTTTTGCTTGAATTTGGTCAAGAGGGGAGTCTCGAGGGGAAGCTCTTCTCCGGCACGTTCCTCAACAATTACCAAAGCTTCTGCAGAAAGAAGATCGACAGGAAAAGACAAAACCGTACGCTTTGCAAGCCCTTTTCCATAAGGCGGGGTTACAAAAACTAAATCAAACGGACCTTTGAGTCGTGAAAGCCCTCGAGGGAGTTCTAATTTGAAAATTTTTCCTCTCTTTTCACCAGTAAGTTCTAAATTTTTTTGTACCAAAGAAACGGCCTCTCGAGCACAATCCACAAAGACCACTTCTTTAGCCCCGCGGGATAAAGCTTCAAGACCAAGAGCTCCTGTGCCGCAAAAAAGGTCGAGTACCCGACACTCTGAGACCGCAGGGCCCAGAGAATCAAAAAGGGCTTTGCGGACTTTATCCGTCATGGGACGAATCTCTAAACTTTTGGGGACCTTAAGAAGAAGACCACGATATTTGCCGGAGGTGATCCGCATAAAATAAAAAAGCGGGGGAGCTGGAACCCCCCGCTTGATTTGCAAATTATTTCATTTCTTCAAAGTCGGCATCAATTACATCATCCCCGCCTTTTTTCTCTTCTCCGCTACCGCTTGTTGTACCGCTAGTACCGCCAGCAGCGCCGGCTTGACCAGCCTGAGCCTGTTTGTAAGCCATCTCGGCGATGCGATAGGAAGCTTGGGTAAGCTCTTCGGTGGCCTTACGGATGGCCTGAATATCATCACCCTCCATAACCTTCTTGAGGGCCTCTATCTTTTCCTGAATCTCTTTACGCAGGTCTTCGGGAACTTTGTCCCCAAGTTCAGAAAGGGATTTTTCTACCGAGTAAATCAAGCTGTCAGCCTGGTTGCGAGCTTCAATAAGTTCTTTCCGGCGACGATCTTCTTCAGCGTGAGCTTCGGCTTCTTTGATCATCCGTTGGATTTCTTCTTCTGTCAAACCAGAAGAGGGTTTCACTACTATCGATTGTTCCTTCCCTGTGGCCAGATCTTTGGCTGTAACGTGAAGGATACCATCAGCATCTATGTCAAAAGTAACTTCAATTTGAGGCACGCCTCGCGGCGCAGGGGGTATGCCTACCAGTTCAAAGCGTGCAATGCTCTTATTGTCTTTGGCCATGGGCCGTTCACCCTGCAGAACGTGAATGGTAACAGAGGTCTGATTATCCGCTGCCGTAGTAAAAATCTGGCTCTTCCTAGTTGGAATAGTGGTACCCCGCGGAATGATTACAGTAAACACCCCACCTAGGGTTTCGATACCAAGAGAGAGCGGAGTTACATCAAGCAAGAGCACATCTTTTACTTCTCCCTTCAACACACCGGCCTGAATAGCTGCCCCCATCGCCACTACTTCGTCTGGATTCACACCCTTGACCGGCTCTTTGCCAAAAATTTCTTTAACTTTGCGCTGGACAGCAGGCATACGAGTCATGCCACCTACCAGAAGGACTTCGTCGATATCCTGCGGTGTAACTCCCGCGTCTTTCATCGCAATCCGGCAGGGCTCTTCTAGCCGATCAATAAGATCCGCCACCAGACTTTCTAGCTTGGCCCGTGTAAGTTTCATTACAAGGTGTTTGGGGCCACTGGCATCGGCGGTAATGAAGGGAAGATTGATTTCAGTCTCTTGAACAGTAGAAAGCTCAATTTTGGCCTTTTCTGCTGCCTCCTTGAGACGCTGAAGAGCCATCCGATCTTGGCGCAAATCAATACCATGCTCTTTTTTGAATTCCTCAGCAATGTAATCCACAATGCGCATATCAAAATCTTCACCGCCTAAGAAGGTATCTCCAGAAGTGGCCTTTACCTCAAAGACTCCTTCGCCAATCTCAAGGATGGAAATATCAAAGGTTCCACCTCCCAGATCAAAGACCGCCACGGTTCCTTCTTTCTTTTTGTCTAAACCGTAGGCTAGACAAGCTGCCGTAGGCTCGTTGATAATTCTTAAAACATTAAGCCCCGCAATACGACCGGCATCTTTGGTGGCCTGCCGTTGCGTATCATCAAAGTAGGCAGGCACCGTAATAACCGCTTCTTTTACTTCGGTGCCGAGATATTCTTGGGCATCTTCTTTGATTTTACGAAGAATCATTGCTGAAATCTCAGGAGGGCTATATCTTTTACCGCGTACTTCTACGTGAGCGTCCCCATTGGGGGCTTCCACGATCTTATAAGGAACCCTCTTGGCCCACTCTTGGACCACCGGATCCTTAAACTTTCGCCCCATAAGGCGCTTGATCCCAAAGATGGTATTTTCGGCATTGGTAATAGCTTGCCGTTTAGCTAGTTGCCCCACAAGAATTTGGCCGTCTTCAAGAAAAGCTACTACCGAGGGAGTAGTACGGGTTCCTTCGCGGTTGGGAATTACTTTTGGCTCCCCGCCCTCATAAACAGCCATACAAGAGTTGGTTGTCCCAAGGTCTATACCTAAAGGCTTGTTTGTCTTCTCGCTCATATTATCACCCTCCATTTAAGAATTTTTAATTTCTTCGCCGGTTTCTTCCGGCGTTTTTTTCTCCTGTGGTTTTTTGGCTACCGCCACTAGAGCAGGCCGAATAACTCGCTCGTGTAAGGTATAACCTTTCTGAAAGGTCCGCACTACTGCTCCTTCCGGATGTTCATGCGTCTCTTCTACTGCCAGCGCTTCGTGTAGCTCGGGCTGAAAGATTTCCCCAATAGCTACTTCAAACTGTTTGAGTCCAAACTTCTCAAGGGTTTGCAGCAAACCCTTGAGAGTTAGCTCTATTCCTTCCACAATAGCCTTTACATCGTTACTTTGTTTGGCGGCCTCAAGGGCCCTTTCGAGATTGTCTACAAAAGGCAAAAGCTCTTTCATAAAGGTTTCTAAAGCGTATTTAAAGTATTCTTCCTTTTCGCGTTTGAAACTCTTTTTTAAATTCTCGACCTCTGCAGCATAGCGGAGCATCTTTTCTCGATATTCCTTTGCTTCGGCTTCTTTTTGTTTCAGAAGCTCAAGCAATTCTTCACGACTTTCAGGGTATTCCTGTCCAGTTTCTTGCTTCGTTTCCTTTGCTTCCATCTTATCATTCCCCTCCTCGGGTTTTTTCGCAGGTACACCACCACGATAGAGGTGATAAACCTTACTCATAACCACCACCTCTATCGGTTTTTGTATGTCCAGGAAAAAATTAAGTACGGGGGATGAGTTTGTCCAGGAGGTGAGATACCACCTGAGAGGTATAGTCCACCACCGGGACAATCTTAGAATAATCCATCCTCATCGGACCAATAACCGCCAACCCCCCTAAGGGATGTTTGGCTCGAAAGTAAGGAGAAGCCACGGCACTCAAATTGCGAGGAGAACCAAGACCAGTTTCAGCTCCAATAAGGATCTGAACTCCATGACCGCCTAAACAACGTTCGATTATCTTAAGAAAGATATTTTTTTCTTCAAAAGCTCGCAATAGCTCTTTTAACCTTTTGATATCTTTAAATTCTGGAATTTCAAGTAGCCGGCTAAGCCCCTCCACAAAAGGTTCACGAGGAGTCTCTTCTTCTTCCAGTTCAGCAAAAAGATTCTCTAAAAATTTTTTTTCCGCTTCGATTTCTCGTAAGAGTTCGTCGCGGGCTTCTTCCAAAGTAAGGCGGGGAAGTTTGTAATTCAAATACTCTGCCAGACGTTCTAGCGATTCCACGGAGACCTGAGGTGGTACTTTGAGGAGTCTATTTACTACGGTCCCGGCTTCGGTGACAGCAACTACTAAAACCAGTCCTTTCCCTAAAGGGACAAAATCTATCTTTAAAAGTCTTTCACCCCCAAGCTTGGGAGCAGAAACCACCGCCGGAAATCCTGTCATCTGGGAAAGGAGTCGAGAGGCAATTTTCAATAACTCTGAAAGGTCTTCAATTTCTTCACTCTCAAAGATTTCTTCGATACGTTCTTTGGTACTTTCGGGAAGAGGTTCAGTTTCTAAAAGATTTTCAACATAGTAACGAAAACCTTCTTCAGTAGGAATACGGCCGGCTGAAACATGAGGTTGAGTTAAGAAACCCAGTTCTTCTAAGTCTGCCATAATATTTCGAATAGTTGCTGGAGATAAAGGCGGCTTAAGACGCTTGGATACTGTACGCGAACCTACTGGCTCCGCGTGGCGAATATAGTCCTCCACTACAATGGCAAGGACCTTACGATAACGCTCTGAGAGTTCAAGAGCTTCAAACATGACCCCTCCATAATCCAATGTAAGTTAGCCTTCTTCAAGCTATAGTGTCAAGAGAACACACAGAGACGTGAAAGCTCTAAGAAGATTTTTCAGAAGAGCGAGGACTTAAGCAGCGACGGAGGATAATGATACCCGTTACAAAAGAAAGAATGAGTATGATGAGAAGGGCGGTTTCCCACATGTATTGTTTGAAAAGGGTTTCTGAAACTTCACAACCTTCGGGAGGATGGGCAATTTCTACGGAAAGAACAAGGATACGGCGCACTGAGGCTATAATGCCAATCATGAGAAACGGTTCAATAGCAATTTTTATAGGGCCTTCAAGGGAAATTTTAATAGTGTGAAGAATCTCGAGAAGCATTAAGGCAAGAAGAGAACGATCCAAAACAAAAAAGACAAAATTTATAAAGCCCTCCTCGGTATGAAGATAATAGGGCCAAGAAGAAAAAATTTCGTAAAAAATAAAAAGAGTAGCCAAAACTAAAGAAAAAATAAGGAGACTATAAAGCCCCCTTTCTAAATAATCATAAAATTTCGTGATTTTCCCCTTTTTTCTTGCCCCTTTGGCGGTCATAACTCAGATTTTGGTATCTCTTTCAAATAGCAACTTAAAATTAAGATCAAAAGGACCATTTACAAGGCGAACCACCGGCCCTGCAGGAAAAACGTCTATCATGTTGACGGCGGCAAAATCTATGTGTAACCGGAAGAAGTTTCTAAGCCCGGCTCCTAAGGCATAAAGTAATAGTGCCCGAATAAGACCTCCATGAGAAAAAACCACCACCGTGCTTCCTCGGAATTGGTGTTGAATCTCTTTTAGAACCTCTAGCCCTCTTTTTTGGAGTTCTTTGAGGCTTTCTCCTCCGGGGGGGGAAATCTTTTCGGGATCCTTGAGGCGCTCAGAGAACTCTGGGATTTGCAAAAGTTCGGCAAAACTTTTGCCACTCCAAAGCCCAAAATTGATCTCTCTTAGATCCGATCGCAAATAAAGGGGGACTTTTTTTTCTTTAGCTAACCATTTGGCAGGAAGGACCGTTCGCTTAAGATCACTCGCATACACAGCGGCCAAAGGTATTTCCTTAAGACCAGTTACCAATTTACGACTTTGGTAAAGACCTTTTTCAGAAAGAGGGACATCTTGCTGGCTGTAAAGAACCCCTTTCGGGCCTACTGTCTCCCCGTGGCGGATAAGAAGAATACGTACACCTTCCATCAGAGAGCTTCACCGAGAAAACTAAGGGCCTCTTTTAGTTGGACACCTTCTTTTACTTCATCAAGCAACTCTTTGAAGGTTTTATCGCCTACAGGTTCTCGGTAAAGACGGGCTAAAAACTGACGAATATATTTTTCGTGTTGCGGGGGAATAGCAAAATCTGGCGCTTCACGGTTGGAGAGTAGCTCGTCTGGAATAACTATTTCTTCGGTAGACAAAGCTTGTTCTCTTTCCAAGAAAAAGAGTAAGAGATCCAAAAAATTACCGTAAAGACCGGCCAAATCGATTTCTTCAATGAGTTGGGTTAATACTGTGGAAAGGGTTAGAAATTCCGGAGGAGCCTCTGCTTCGTGAGTTTCTTGACATTTTCTCAGAGAATAAAAGGTACGACAAATAAAGGCGCGTCTTTCGTAAATACTGCAAAGCTGGTTTTTAAGAAAAGGACAGGGCTCAAACACAAAACCCTCATCCTCAGGAGGTTCTTTTCCACTCATGAGGAGGGCTGCCATCTCATTAGGAGTTACCTTAGGACGGAGACGTCTTTTTCCTTTAAGTGGTAAAAGTTTTTGGAAAAGGGCCTCTTTTTGAGACTTCTCCAAGGAGTCTAAAAAATATCTTACCTCGGCACTAGTAGCCAAAAGGTTCACAGTACAACAATCCGCACATCCTGGCTCACAAACAAATGGGTAACGTGAGGCTTCCTCTTCTAACAAACGATAAAGGGTTTTAAGGAGGGCAAATTTTTGAGGTAAAGCGTGATCTAATTTGACTGGCATAAGGCCGATCATTTTTGGCTTCCCCCTTCTTGAGAAGAGGCTTGAAAAGTCTCCTTTTGAGTTTCTAATTCTGAAAGACGCTTCTCGAGCTCCCGGATCTTCTTCTGTTTATCATAAAGTTCTTTTCGCCTTTTAATTCGCCCTGGAATAGATAAAAGAAAGACCAGAAGCATCCCTGCCAACATAGAAATGATGATAAGGACCGCCAGAGAGCTTTGAAATTCCCACAGAAGAAATTTTACTGTCACCGCGGCGGCATTTTGAATGGCAAAAATAGCAATAAAGATCCCCAAGATAGCTGCCAGGATAAGATAGAATTCCATGCTCGACTCCTCACTCCGTAATAATTAAATTCATTTTAAAAAGGCTTAAGGAGATTCTAATATGAAACGTCTTTCCTATGAAGAAGTTTTAAAGAAAATTCGCCACATGGAAGACCTTTCAGGTTATGATCTTTCTGGATATAAGTTTGAAAACCAGAACATGAGCCTTTTGAATCTCCGCGGAGCCAATTTTGCTGGAGCCAATCTTTACGGAGTAAATTTTCTCGGAGCAGATCTTAGGGAAGCCAATTTTGAAGGGGCCTATGTGGCGGTAGTCAACTTTTTGGGAGCTAATCTTAGCGGGGCCAATTTCAGAAAAGCAGATCTTGGAAACACATCTTTTAAAGGTGCCAATCTTTCACAGGCCAACCTTGAAGAAGCAGATCTCGCCGCTGGAGACCTAAGTTTGGCCAATTTCAGCGGCGCCAATTTGCGTGGAGCAAGAATAGAGGCCGTTGACGGGCAGCTAACAAACTTTGAAGGAGCGGATCTTGAAGGTGCAAATTTGCGCGGAAGCAGTTTTCAGCTTGCCAATTTTAGGCGATCTATTTTGCGCCGGACCAATATGATTCAGGTAGATCTCACCGGGGCCTTTCTAGAAGAGGCTGATCTTACGGAAGCGGATCTTATTGAGGCTTATCTTAGAGGAACCAACTTCACCGGTGCCAAAGTGGAAAAAGTGCGCTTTCGGGGTGCCTTTTTTGAAAAAACCATCGGCCTTGAATATTAGAAAGCTTATCCTTTACGAAGACAACCACCTTCTTGCTATTAATAAACCTGCAGGCCTTTTAGTCCAAAAAGATATCACCGGAGACACATCCCTTTTAGAATTTGCAAAAGCCTATCTAAAAGAGAAATACCACAAACCAGGAAACGTCTATTTGGGATTAGTGCATCGTCTCGATAGGGTAACCTCTGGGATTGTGGTTTTAGCCCGCACTTCCAAAGCGGCTTCCCGTTTAAGTGCGGCCTTAAAAGAAAGACGGATAGAAAAATATTATCTTGCTTTAGTACATGGAATACCTATGGAAGAAGGAAAAGCTGAGGACCTTTTGCGCTGGGATGAAAAAGCAAAAAGGGCCCTTGTTTCCTCTTCAGGAAAGCTCGCTGTTCTGGAATGGAAGACACTCAAAAGCTGGGGATCGAAAAGCCTTCTCTTGATAAAACCTTCGACTGGACGAAAACATCAAATTAGGGCCCAATTAGCAGTGAGGGGATACCCCATTGTGGGAGACTTTAAATATGGCTCGCGCCAAAGGATAGCTGCAGGAAGAGGTATTCTTCTCCACGCTTGGCGGCTTTTTCTTCCCCATCCTACCAAAAAAGAGATTATTTTTTTGGAAGCGCCCCTTCCTGGCCACTGGCCGAGGAAATTCTTCCCAACAGCTGGGGAATTTACCACCAAAAAATTTGCCTTCCCTAAAAACTTGGGCTAAAGATGAGTTTAACCGAAACAAAAGATAAAAAAAACCGAATAAGGAGAGGGCCATGTATCCTCCCACCCCACCTGAAAGTGATGTTATTATTGAATTCTATCCTGAAAAATGTAAGGCCTGCGGCGTATGTGAAAGGGCTTGTCGGGACGTACATCATTTCCCACCAGGGGCTTCAAATTGTGCGGTATATGCCATTTTAAAAGATGGCTCTATTGTCAAGACCCACCCCAAGAAAAAGATCCCTAAGGATCAAATCGAACGACTCGTGCATCTCACTTGCTTCCAATGTCGGGAGCCATACTGCATGAAAGCTTGTCCCACCGGCGCCATCCGTCGTGATGGGGGCATGGTTATCGTAGAAGAACGTCTTTGTATCGGCTGCAAAGCTTGTTTGACAGCCTGCCCCTGGGGAATTCCGTGGCTCAATCCCAAGACTAATAAGATTTCCAAATGTGACCTCTGTCGCACACTTTCCCTTGGTATTCCTGCCTGTGTTTCCATGTGTCCAACACGAGCCTTACATGTGCGCTGGAGGGTTAAAAGACCTTACGAAGACTTGGTGGAACTTCTCAAAGAGCAGGTCTTACAACAAGCGGCGGGTTTGGGCGGCTAAAGTCAAACTGGTTGACAAGCTTTGTTCTCTGCGGTTTTCTACTGGCACATAAGGAGGTTTTTATGTGCCAGGCAAGGGTCTTTTGGGTTGAAAAAGGCCAAGAGGAAGAGATTATGCGGGATGTGGTAGGGATCGAAATCCGTCCCGAAGGTCTTGTCTTGAAATCCTTCTTTGAGGAACCCAAGTTTGTAGCCGGCGAAATCTATGAGATAGACTTTTTAAAACACCGGGTCTTAATACGCCCCAAAAAGGAAGAAAAATGAGTGAAACTAAAGAAAAACTTAAAAAGATCCTCCCGCACTGGGAGGAACATTTGGCCGAGCACGCTCAAGAACTTGATAGCTGGGCTGAAAAGTTAGAGGAAGAGGGGCAGCCCCGTTTAGCTCAAAAACTCAAAGAAGCAAGCCTCCTTTTAGCCTCTGCAAGGCTCAAACTCGCCGAAGCCAAAATAATTGAGGAATCCGGCACCCTGTCTGAAGAACTTGCCCTATGTGCAATATGTGCCTGGCGTGAAACCTGTCAAAAACGGTTTACACGAGACACCGGCAGTCCTTTCCGTTGCCCTGATTTTACCCGTGATGTAACCCTTAAGGCATGATTGCTAAACTCATTGAGGAAGAAATTCGCAAAGAGGTCTTAAAGGCCCAAGAACAAGGCCTTTTGCCTTCGCAATTGAAACTTCGTTTTCAAGTAGAACCTCCAAAAAACAAAGAATATGGTGATTATGCCACCAATTTGGCCTTGAGTGTAGCAGGACAGGTCCGAAAAAATCCCCGAGAATTAGCTTCTTGGTTTGCAGAAAGAATGGCTGCAAGGAAGGAGCTCTTTGAAAAAGTAGAAGTAGCAGGTCCGGGATTTATCAATTTTTTTATTTCCAAAAAATACTGGCAACAGGTTCCGCGGATAATTGAAAGTCAGGGTAAAGCTTATGGTCGTCTAAATTTAGGAAAGGGTCGTAAAGTTCAGGTGGAATTTGTCTCCGCCAATCCTACTGGGCCTCTTCATATTGGTCATGGGCGAGGGGCGGCGGTAGGAGACACTCTGGCGCGTCTTCTCTCCTTTGCGGGTTTCAAGGTAGATAAAGAATATTACATAAACGACGTTGGGCGCCAGATGAAAATTCTCGGCCGTTCTGTCTATCTGCGGGCCAAAGAACTCCGCGGGGAAAAAATTGACTTTCCTGAAGACCATTATAAAGGAGAATACATTCGTGAAATTGCCCGCTCCCTTCTCGAAAGAGAGCCTTCCTTCTTAGATCTTCCCGAAGAAGAAGCCTTGGAGAGGGCCAAAAATTTTGCCCTTGAAGTCATCCTCTCGGGAATCAAAAAAGATTTAGCAGATTTTGGAGTTACTTACGACTATTGGTTCTCTGAAAAGAAACTTTACAAAGAAAATTTTGTAGAAAAGGCTCTTTCTTTTTTAAAGGAAAAAGGGCTTCTTTACGAAAAAGACGGGGCAATTTGGTTTCGAGCTAAAGATTTTGGAGATGAAAAAGACCGTGTTGTAGTCCGAGCCACCGGAGAACCTACCTATTTTGCCTCTGACATTGCTTACCACTATCACAAATTTTTGGTGCGCCATTATGATTTAGTAGTTGATATTTGGGGAGCAGATCATCATGGTTACGTCCCGCGACTTAAAGCGGTCATTCGAGCCTTTGGGCTTCCAGAAGAGAAACTCCAGGTGTTACTTATTCAGATGGTGAATTTGCTTGAAGGGGGACGACTTAAAAGTATGTCTACCCGCGCGGGAGAATTTATCACCTTAAGGGAACTCATAGATGACGTAGGAAAAGATGCTACCCGTTTTATTTTTCTTACTCGCCGCGCTGATAGTCCCCTTGATTTTGATGTGGAACTTGCCAAAAGCCGAAGCCGTGAAAATCCCGTTTATTACGTACAATATGCTCACGCGCGTCTAGCCAGTTTATTTCGGAAGGCAGAAGAAGCAGGGCTGAAAAATGTTTCCGCAGAAGAAGTGAATCTTTCTCTGTTAGAAACTCCGGAAGATTTCCATTTGCTTAAACTCCTTGATTATTTTCCAGATACCATCGAAGCTTGTGTTACCAAATTTGAACCTCACCTCCTCACGTTTTACCTTTTAGATTTAGCTACTGCTTTGCACGATTATTACACCAAACACCGCTTCTTAAGCGAAGATCTCCCCCGAAGCAAAGCAAGGTTGGTGTTGGCCAAAGCCGTAAAACAGGTTTTAGCTACCGGACTTGATCTTCTAGGAGTTTCAGCACCAGAGAGGATGTAATGGCTAACAAGAAAAAGCGCTTTCAATTCCAATTGGGTTGGCCAGGGCTTATTTTTTCTTTGGGGCTTTTAATTTGCCTCTTTCTTTGGATGTTTGTTTTGGGGTTTTATTTCGGCCAACGTGTAGCAGGAAAGCGTGTCCAAAAGATTTCTTCACCGGTAAGTGAAAAAGCTCTTTCACGCCCAGCCCAAGAACCCACTCCGGTATTTGAAGAGGTAGCTCCACCACCCTTGGCAGAAAAAAGTTTGGTCGCTAAAAAAGAAATTGAAACCTCTCCTCCACAACCTCGTAAAAACGAGGTCCCAAAAGAAGAAAAATCCTCTAAGTCTTTGCCTAAATCGCTTTCCCGAAGCTCTACTAAGCCCCCAATACAAAACTTTTATGCCGTTCAAATAGCTTCTTTAAGAAGCGTTAGCGAAGCCCAAAAATACGTCAAATATCTCCGGGAGAGGGGTTATGAGGCCTTTTACCGTAAAGTCGTTTTACCTCAAAAAGGCACCTGGTACCGGGTTTATGTGGGTCAGTTTAAAAGTATCAGCGAGGCACGAGAATTTGGAGAAAAATTGAAGAAAAAAGAGAAACTTAAGGCCTTTTACATCCAGAAACTATCTGCAGACTCATGATTCGCAAGGCCCAGATTCGGGACGCCAGAGATATCCACCGCTTGATAAGTCATTTTGCCAAAACCGGGCAGGTAATCCCCCGACCTTTGGCAGAAATTTACGAAAATATTCGGGAATTTTTTGTCTTTGCCCCAGAAGGTAAAGATTTAATTGCTGGGGCTTGTGCCCTTCATATTTGTTGGGAAGATCTGGCGGAAATACGTTCACTGGTGGTAAGTGAAGAATACCAAGGAGAAGGTATCGGAGTCCAATTGGTTGAGGCTTGCTTGCAAGAAGCAAAAGATTTAGGAATTCCCAAAGTCTTTGTCCTTACCAATTCGCCAAATTTTTTTCGAAAATTAGGCTTCAAACCTATCGAAAAATCTACTCTTCCCCATAAGGTGTGGGCGGATTGTGTAAAATGTCCTAAATTTCCAGAATGTGATGAGGAAGCCCTCCTCAAAGAAATCCCTTTGGAAAATTTCTTTTAGATTAAAGATTTTTGTACATCTCTTTGGCTCTTGAGAAGGATTATTCTTAATTTCCGTTATTTACTCTAGCTCGTAAGACCAGACAGGTAATATTCCCTTTTTACGGAGTTCTTCTTCGATAGCAGGAGGAAAATCGTGTGCCACAAAGATTTTGAAAACCTGAAGCCCCTTTTCTTCACTCAATACCTTACAAAGTCTTTCAAAACGGGAAATTTCTTTTTTAGACGGTCTTACCTTGGCTTCTCCTAAGATCAACAGCCGCTGTCTGTTACGCCGACCATAACCATAAATGTTTAACTGGCGTTCCTTTTTACCTATCTTTACATAACGTCTGAGAAGACGACCTTCCACCTTTAAGCCATGAGCAGATAGTATTGACGGGAGTGCTTTATAAGCTCGGTTCTCAAGGGTATAGCCTACTGTATCAGAAAGACCTTCCAAACGTTCTTCTACCCGGTCAAGCCTCTTAAGAGCTCCCTGAAGTATACGTTCGGTTTCACGCTGGGCCTCAGCAAGCTCATTTAGCCGTTTTTCAGTCTGTTTCTGGGCCTCAGCAAGCTCATTTAGCCGTTTTTCAGTCTGTTTCTGGGCCTCAGCAAGCTCATTTAATTTTGCTTCAGTCTGTTTCTGGGCTTCAGCAAGCTCATTTATGGACTGCCAAACACGTCTAAAGTTTTCTTCTGTCTGCTTTTCAAAGGAAGTAAGCTGCTCCTGAGTATGCTTTTGGGCTTCGGCGAGCTCTTTTACAGTTTTTCCGAGTTCGCGAACGATTTCCTTAAGCTCATTAAACTCCTTTTTGGTAACAGACTCCTCGCGTTGGCGTTCAAGCTCCTCTAGCATAGAGAGGAGCACTCGCCTAAGTTTAGGGTCTATAGTGTCAAGCTCTTTAATAAAAGCTACACTTACCGGCATATAATCATTATCGCTCGCTAAGCTCTAAAAGTCAAAATTAGGATCAATTTGCTTTTAAACGAGTTCTTGCAAATGACTCTTTGAGAGTATAAGGACTTCAATCATAAAATAGACTGTTACTAAAACGAGATAGCTGGGAATTATCTTGGGAAAAACCACTGCACCTGACCCCAAAAGAAGGAAAATAATTTGTTCTTTCGGAATATCTGATTGAGATTTTAAAAGCAAAAAAGCTTCTCTTATAAAAAAAAGAACTAAAATAAAAGGTACAAGAAGACCAAAGGCTCCAGCTACAGCGGAAAAAGGGAGTACCATCACGGGGAGTAAAACCTCTCCTAACACCTCTTTCTTTTCTTTCAAAATGGGAAACCCCTTTAAAAGATAAGACCAAGCAGAAAGCCAGGTAATAACCAGAGCCCCAAGCCCCAAAATAAAGCTGGCCTTTTCAGGAGAAAAGAGATTTAAAAAAGGCAGAGATATTGCCATCACAAGAAGGAAAAATTTCTTAATAAAGGAGATTTCGACTAAAAAAGCTCCAAAAATCAACAACAAAGTAGCTACCAAATAAAATCCTAAAGACCAAGAAGGAAAAGCCCCCAAAGCCACTATTAACGCTGCTCCAAGCATTTGAAAGGTGGTTTTCACCTTAGCTAACCAGGTAACCGGAAGGCTTCCCGGTACTCGGGGACGTATAGCAGAAACCAAAAATTCTCTTGCCAGAAGAGCTATCACCAGCCAAAGAGGTAAAAAACCTAGACGAGCCAGAAAAAAATAAAGGGTGGAAATAAAAATTTTATCTGCAATGGGATCTAAAAAAGTCCCCAAACGGGTAACCCCCTGCCGTCGAGCAAGTTTGCCATCAAAATAATCTGTAAGCCCTAAAAGAGAACCAACTCCCAGGGCGGTAAGTTTAGCCCCTGGCCCTCCATAAAGGAGAAGGCAAGGAAGAGGGAGCAGTATAATTCTTAAGAAGGTGAGTCGATTGGCAGTGACTTTCATCTATTCTAGGGCTTTCAATTTTTCCCACTTTTCCTGACATTCGCGACAACGAGCTGCCCAAGGCATGATTTCTAGGCGCTTAATACGGAGCCACTTTCCACAATCAATGCAACGCCCATATTCCCCAAGTTCTATTCTTAAAATAGCTTGGTCTATCTCTTCAAGCTCCCGTATTTTTGGCTCTAAAATACCAAGAAGGGTTTCTTCTTTGATATCTGCCAAAGCCAGATCTTCTTCCTCTTTTACGGTGCGAATTAAATCTTGATACTCTTCTGCCCCTTCTCTTTCTAAAGTTTCGATAACCTCTCGCCAAAGTTCTTTTTTTCTTTTAAGAAGAAGGTCTTTAAAGTAAGAGATTTCATCTTCGGTAAGGGGTCTCCTTTCACTCATAAAACCTCCTAACGTTGCCAATAAACGCGCACTAATTTGTTGCCTTCAGACCACTTGAAAGTAAGATCTCCTTTATAAGCCCGGTAAACAGCTCTACCTAGTCTTTGAGCCAAATTCTCTGTAGTAGTCTCCACAACAGTTTGTCCATCTTCTTCATAAATAGCAATTATTTGCTGAAGAGGGTTATTTTTGCGGGCCCGTTCATATTCGTTGTTAATCACTCTCATAATTTCTTCTTTGTGTTCTTCGAAAAAGGGGCCAGAAAGATAAAGATATCCCATAGGATAGCGATCTACCGCTTTTCGACATCCGGGGCAGAGAAACTTGGGCACCAAATCACTGTCTTTAAATTCCTGATAAAATTCCTCATCAAGGAGCCAGCGTTTGTCGCGAAAAACAGCATGACACCGCGGACATATAGCTTCCCCACTGGGATATTTTTTGGGGAGATAAGGATCGTCAGTAGTTTGAAATTCCTGGGTTTCAGTAATCCATTTTCTCCCTTTTCGGCTCATCTGCTTCCTCCTCTAATGCGTCTTTCTTTTACGGCCAAAACGGCTGGCTAAGCGGTTTAAAAGCTCTGCTATTGTTTCGGCATAAAGAGAACCACCTTTTTCAATGGTTTCTTTACGCCGAAAACCAGGCATAATGAGTAGCCTTTTGTTATGTCCTGCACAAAAGATAAGCAATTTTTCTGCTTCGGGAAGGGAAACCTCTTCATCTAATTGGGCTTGAAAGATGAGAAGAGGCTTGCGCCAGCGTTTAATGTTCTCCAGGACTTCAAAGGGATCTCTTTCATGATCAAGCCCTCTTTTGGCCAACCAGGAAGTCCCATCAATAATGGGACTATCTAAGATGAGAGCAGAAAGCTCTGACGATACCTCTACCGCCACTTTCAAGGCCACCCCAGCCCCTAAAGAACGACCCAAAAGAGAGATCGGGCCCTTTAACCCTCTGGCAGCCAAGGCTTCTTTGGTAGCCCAAAAGGCTTGAAGAGCATCTTGAAAAATATTGTCAAAAGAAGGTTCCCCGAGACCTTGGTTCATGCCCCGGTAACCAATTATTGCAAGTGTAAGGTCTTGTTTGAGAAAGTTCTTTCCCAAATCGTGATAATGGTCTAGTGTGTCACCCTCTGCCGGAAAAAAGAAAACCATTGGAGCTCTTTCTGAAGCAGGGAAAATCCTGACTGGTAAACTTCCTCCCGGAAGTTCTACAGTCAAATCTTCCGCTTCCGGAGGGGGAGGTGTCAAGGCTCGTGAGGGAATGAGATCACTTAAATGGGTCTGTTTTTCCATTCTTCTTCCAACCGATCTAATTCTTCGTCTCGTCGCCTAATTTCTTCTTCCCAGGCCTTTTTTCGTTC
>Ga0256833_1001118_pt1 | contig 20090 bp, 17 predicted proteins | sample 356284metaG_FD_190535 | JGI IMG/M metagenome (GOLD analysis project Ga0256833, IMG submission 190535) | Hydrothermal vent microbial communities from Mid Atlantic Ridge, Atlantic Ocean - 356-284 | ecosystem: Environmental > Aquatic > Marine > Hydrothermal vents | place: Atlantic Ocean: Mid... | reverse complement strand
AATCCGTTTGTATCGCATTTAATTTTTATTTCTTTAATTTCTCCAACATCTTCCTTTATAATTTCAAATGATTCGGTATGTGCTGTTGTAAATTCATTTTTTTTAATTAAAGAATTAATATCAAAAAAATCAGTATAGCTATCTGAGCCGATTAAAGAAATAAAAATATTGGAGTTTGTTCCTGCACCGGGCAAAGTTCCGGTTGTAATTTCAAAAATATAATTTGCAGATGTTACCGTCTTTAATGAAATAATATTATCTTTTCGTATCCACTTATAAGCAGGAAAATACCAAGTTTTATTAGAAGTTACATTTTTTATTAAAATGTCATCCAAAAACCAATCGGCGCCAAACCATTTGTTGTTATGCGATAGTTCAATTTTTCTAATATCACCAAGTTCAATAATATCAATGGTAAAAATATCTTTACTTCCTTTTTCAAAAATATTTTTACCCGATAAATTAAGTTTTATATTTTCAACTTTTTCTTTTGAGCCGTATAAAGAAATGAAAACATCCGCATCTGTTCCCGCTCCGCTTTGCAAGCCTGTTTTAAATGTTAATTTGTATTTCATAGTAATTTTTAATTTCTTTTTAATTTAAATTTAAGATAATAATTTGAATTTAAAATCTGAAAAATAAATTAAGGAGAAAATATGGAAAAAATTAATATTTATCACAAACCAACATGTTCCACAAGTAGAAAAGGATTAAAATATTTACAAGAAAAAGGAGTTGAGTTTAATATTATAAAATATTACGAAACACCGTTTACAAAAAATAAACTAAAAACACTTTTGAAAAAAATGAATATGAAAGCGGAGGATTTATTACGTAAACGTGAAAAAGCGTATAAAGAACTGGATTTTAAAAACAAAAAATATACTCAAGCGGAAATAATTGAGTTTATGGTAAAAAATCCGAATTTAATTGAACGCCCGATAATTGAAAAAGGAAATAAAGCCGTACTTGCCAGACCAACAGAAAAAATTGACGAACTTTTTTAATGTAAATTAAGTACTATGCTATGGTTAAATTGTATGATATTGCAATTTAACCATAGTTACAAAGTACTAATTTCAATTTAGTATTTTCTTTTCTCTAATAAATTCTTATTAAACATACCGACTATTAATACGATTATAATTTGAAAAGCTTTTTAATAAATCTTCACGGATGAAGAATGCTCGTTAACAATAGTCAAATATTAGAAAATATTGATGACCAAACCCTTTCTAAAGAATTAGAAATAGCAAGATTTCGAAATTTTGGAAGAGAGAAGTTTGGTAATGGTATTAGAAAACATATTAATTATGATGATTTTATTTATTTGGCTTCCAAGCATTTTTCCATTTCCTTGCCAAAAGAAATTTCAGAATTTTTCATTAGAATTGAAACAGCTCCATACTTTGCCACGCTAAATTCTCCTATTTTAGATAGAATTGAGAAAATTCTTCTTAAAAATAAAGATAGCAGCAACTTTATAGCAAACCACAGAGAAATTAAAAATTACTATTCTCAATGGATTACACAAAAAGATGAAAAAGGCAAAAACTATTTTGCATTAACGCTAATTAATATGGTAGAGCGTAATTTCATATATCAAAGTTTTTATAATTTGGTATTATATGGTATTGTTCTTACCTACGAAAAGTCGGTATTTTCCCCTCAAAAAGCTATAGAACTATTTGAAAGAAGCAAAACATTGGTTCAAGATTTAGTAGCTGCTAAAGAAGAAAAAGACAGTATTTTATATTTGATAAATCTCTATGAAGGATTTACATACTTTAAAATTTATGAATACCAAAATGCACATGATTGTTTTACCGAAGCAACAAAAAATAACATTTATGGTGTATCTGCAAAAACTTATCGCGGACTTACAGCGGTTTTTTTAAATAATTTAGATGTAGCTTTTGATTGCTTAAAAGAAATTCTAAATTTTGACAAAATGCGTTTTACACTTGCAATAAATTACAACTATCTAAGATTATTTAACTTCTTTTATGAAACAGCAGCAATTTATAATGTTTTTGCAGAAGATGGATTTGCGCCAATGACGCAAGATATAGATTTTTTATTAAGAGCTCAGTATTCCGAAGAAAACAATAGTATGCAAATAACTTATAGCAAACTTGTTGATCTTTATAATTTACGTAATAAACAATTTTATAATGAAAAAATAATGGCTGAAATTGAGTTTCTTAAAGAAGCTTTGGATAAATATAAGGGAGTAAACAGCGGTTTAATAAGAATGGTTGAACAGATTTTAAGAAATAAATTGATAACTGTTATAGAATATTTAAGAAGTACAATAGAATCACATTATTATGACCAAGTTAAAGAAGAATTCCACATTTTTGATAAACAAATTGAGCAAAATAAACATCAATTGGAAATAATACATCAGGAAAGAGAGGATGCATTAAGAAAAGTTGAGATTACAAAAAAAGAAAGAGAAGAACAAATTAACGAAGTATATGAAGAACAAATAAATAAATTGGAAGAGAAAATTGAACTGGTTGAAAAAGATACAAAATATAACTCAACACAAACTTTCTTTAATTCAATGATTTTTACCGCTGTATTTGCATTTATTGTGGCGTTTCTTGGCGGTATTGCAACAATGTTAATAAGTTCGGCAGATGAAAGTGCGATTAGTTTAATTATTAAAGGCGGATTGCGCTGGGGCGGTGGTACTTTTGTTATTGGAATAATTATATCCGCTATTACTGCATTTTCTGCACAAACCGATAAAGCCAAACGTGTGGGTAAATTAAAAAAAGAATTGGAACGCATTAATAATATGAAAGATGAAGATATGAAAATGTTAGAAGAAGAAAAAGAAAGAACCAAACATGCCTATGAAAAAAAGTTTGATGAAAGGATTGAAAATCAAGAAAAAATTATAGCATCTTTTCTAAAAGAGCGCGAATATAATTATAAAAAGAAACAAGAAGAAGCAAAACAACAAATAGAAGTTTTCACAAAACCGATAAATAAATTACTGGAATCTTTTCAAATATATGGCTAATAATAGCCTAAAAGTTGAAAATATTCACGGTTCTCCAATCGAAATATTCTTTTCACACATCATTCGCAATATTAAAATTCAAAATACAGCTAAGTAAAAATTAAAAATCCACTTTATTTAAGCTAAAAAAGCACTTTTTACCTAAAATTTAATTAGGTCACATTTTCTGCTTTATGTAAATAAATTTTTTTGAGTTAATTGGAATGATTTTAGATTACAACATGTATTGCAATAATTATATCCTCTTTAAAATAGTGAAATTAAATGATAGAGTTAGCTGATAAAAATATGATTCAAGAGAATTTGGAAATTAAAAATCCGGCAAATCCCGATTTACAAAAAACTATTTATGTAAATCAACCAACGTTACCGGAATTAGATGACTTTTTGCCTTTACTAAAAGATATTTGGCAAAGCAAAAAACTTACAAATTTCGGTAAATTCCACAAACAACTGGAATATGAATTGGCAAAATTTCTCGGTGTGGAATATATTTCTTTATTTTCCAACGGGACTTTGGCGTTAATTGCCGCTTTGCAAGTTCTAAAAATTAAAGGCGAAGTAATTACTACGCCGTATAGTTTTGTTGCAACAACTCATGCGTTAAAATGGAACGGAATTACTCCCGTTTTTTGTGATATTGAACCCAAAACATATAACCTTAATCCGAATAAAATAGAAAAATTACTTACGGATAAAACAACAGCAATAGTTCCCGTGCATATTTACGGAAATCCTTGCGACGTTGAATCGCTGCAAGAAATTTCGGATATCTACGGACTTAAACTTATTTACGATGCAGCACATTCGTTCGGAGTGAAATTAAACAATGAATCAATTCTGAATTTTGGCGACCTTTCAATTTTAAGTTTTCATGCAACAAAAATTTTTAACACCTTTGAAGGCGGTGCGGTAATTTCTCATGATGAAAAAACCAAGAAGAGAATTGATTATTTAAAAAATTTCGGTTTTGCAAACGAAACAACAGTTATTGCACCCGGAATAAATGCAAAGATGAATGAAATGCAAGCCGCAATAGGTTTGCTGCAATTAAAAGATGTAGAAAAAAATATATTGAAAAGAAAAAAAATTGCGGAACTATACAGAAGTGCTTTTAAGAATATCGAAGGAATATCATTTTTGAATGATGTTGAAAACGTACATCATAATTACGGTTACTTTCCGATTTTTGTTGATAAACGGAAATACGGAATCGGCAGGGATGAGCTTTATTATAAACTGAAAAAGAACAACATTTTTGCACGAAGATATTTTTATCCGCTAATAAGCCGCTTCCAACCATACAGAGGTCTAGAATCCGCAACGCCGGAAAATTTACCGGTTGCAACAAAAATTGCCGAACAAGTAATTACAATTCCTATTTATGCGGATTTGGAAATAAACGATGTTGAAAGAATAATAGAAATAATCAAAAAAAAATAAATTTACCGGAAAATAAAAATGGTAATACCAAAATGAAACTTGCAATAATGCAACCCTATTTTTTCCCTTATATCGGTTATTTCCAATTAATAAATGCTGTGGATAAGTTTATTTTTTATGATGATGTAAATTTTATAATGAAAGGATGGATTAATCGAAATAGAATATTATTGGATAACAAAAGCTATTTATTTTCTGTTCCTTTGCAAAAAGCAAGTAGAGAAAAAAAAATAAATGAAATAAAAATTTCCGAAGAGCATTTTAATAAATGGAAAAACAAATTCTATAAAACAATTGAAAGAAGCTATAAAAAAGCACCCTATTTTAATGATATTTTTATTCTGATAAAAAAAGTGTTGGATGAAAATTATGCCTCCGTTTCGGAACTTGCTGAATCCGGTGTTAAAACAATTTCAAATTATTTGAATTCGAAAACCTATTTTGAAAATTCTTCCGGAAAATATTCCGGTATAAACCTTAAAGGTTCCGAAAGAATAATTGAAATTTGTAAAAAAGAAAAATGTACGGAATACATAAATGCAATAGGTGGTAAAAAATTATATCAAAAAAAAAATTTCGAAAACGAAGGAGTAAAACTAAAGTTTATAAAAACCAATGAAATTAAATACAAACAATTCGGTAATAATTTTATTCCGGATTTATCAATTATAGACGTACTGATGTTTAATTCGAAAAAAGAAATAAAAAAAATGTTACAAAATTATGAATTGATTTAATGAAAAGAATTGCAATACATAGCGTCCCGCGTTCCGGCTCCACTTGGTTAGGAAGCATTTTCGATTCTTGTCCTAACGTGCTTTATAAATATCAGCCGTTATTTTCTTATGCGCTAAAAGGTTTTCTTTCACCGGAATCATCAGCAGAAGAAATAAAAACATTTTTTTTAAAATTGGAACAAATTAACGATAATTTTATTGACCAAAAAGAAGCCAAAGCAAAAGGTATTGTCCCGGAATTCCGCAAAGAATCTTTCACTACAATTGTTTATAAGGAAGTTAGATATAATAACATCTTAAAAAATATGTTGTTAAAAGATAAAGAAATAAAAATAATAGGACTCATAAGAAATCCGTTAGCCGTTTTAAGCTCGTGGTATAATGCTCGGCGGGAATTCAGAAAAGATTTGGGCTGGAAGCTTGAAGAAGAATGGAGATTTGCCGCAAAAAAAAACCGAAACAAACCGGAAGAATTTTTTGGTTTTGAAAAATGGAAACAAACGGCACAATTATTTGAACAACTAAATATAGAATATCCTGAAAGATTTTATTTAGTTAAATACGAGGACTTGCTAAATAAAACCGAAGAAACGGTAAAGCATTTATTCAATTTTTCAAATTTGAACTATACAAAACAAACGGAAAAATTTATAAAAGCAAGTAAAAACAAACATAATGAAGATGTTTACAGTGTTTTTAAAGTAAAAACAGAAGATAAAAATTGGCAAAATTTATTACCTCGGCAAATTATTGAAGAAATTAATAAAAACTTAAAAACTAGCAGCATGAAAAAATATATTACAAACTTTATTACAATATAAGATAACTGATATGATGTTTTTTTTAATGTGTTCCGAACGCAGCGGCAGTAATTTTATAACCAAATTATTAAATGGGCATAAGAATATTTGTGGACCATCAGCTAAACATATAATTAATCCTTTGGCTAGGAACCTTTTTAGATACAAAGATTTAAACAAAGTTAATAATTGGAATGAATTGTTGAAGGATGTTCATCGACTATTAAATGTAAATTTTTCGTTGTGGAAAAAAGAATTTTCGTTAAAAGAATTAGAAGAAATAGCTCAACTTGGCGATGTAAAATCTTTAATAAACAATATTTATATGGAAGAGGCCAAGGCCAATGGTAAAGAACATGTTTTTATAAAAGAAAATCATGTTTATGAATTTCTACCCTTTTTGCTTTTAAATTTTCCGAAATCAAAATATGTTTATCAAACAAGAGATCCTCGTGATATGGCTTTGTCTTGGAAAAAAAGTTTGGAACATCCAGGTGGTATTATACAAGCAGCTAAACAATGGCAAAAAGACCAACAAAATACATTAAAAAACCACTATGAATTGGAAAAAAGAGGATTATCTTATTTTGTAAAGTATGAAGACCTTATTGAAGATACCAATAAATATATTACCAAAGTTGTGGAATTTTTAGGAATGCCTAAAGATGAAAATATTGAGAATTTTTACAAAGATGCATTAACCATAGAAAATGCTAAAATGTATAAAGGATGGAATAATCTTTCAAAAAGAATACTTAAAAATAACAAGAACAAATACGTTAAAGAATTAAATCAAGATGAAATTAAAGCTATAGAAAAAATATGTTATTTGGAAATGGAATATCTTGGATACAAAACAGAATATTCAATAGCTGTTTTAGAAAAATTTAGTGAAGAAAAGATAAATGATATGCAAAAATATGAAATGGAAAATATTCCATATTCCAAAAGTAAAAGGGTAAGAATAAATAGTGAGGCAAAAAAAATATTTTATAAAAAATGTATTTAATGCAAATTGGAAAAAATTAAAGTGGTTCTGGTTAAGCAATATATATGTATCTTAATAAAGGTTGGATAAAGTTTAGTAGTAAGGATGAGTTATAAAATTTTTAATTAGTACAAAACCAATTTGTTATTAGTTCAGTTTATTTTTTTTGTTTTTTGATAAAATTACAAATGATTTAGTAAAAGTCTTAAAAAACTATAATAGACAAAAATTAGGTAAAACTTATGGGATTTTTAGAGGCATTTGAACAAGGGGTTAAACTTCAAAAGGAGTATTTAAGTAAAATTAAAACTGTGAATAAATTGCATCCTTTAATGTCGGTAATTGTTCCAGCACATTAACATGTTAAATTATATAAATGCAAGCGAAAATAAACATAATGACGATGTGTATAGTAGTTTTAAATTAAAAGTCAAAGATGATGGAAAGAAAAATTTATTGCAGGAATTTATGAGTAAAAACATAACTAAAGAATTAAATAGCATCAATTTGGGAAAGTATTTAACAACCTATTTTTAAGCAGACTATTATTGAACATAAAAGTAAAAAAATTAAAAGGATTATTTGATGAAAAAAAGATACATAATTTGGGCACCAACTTTAAAACTAAATAGTGGCGGGGTAACAGTATTACATCTTTTAGTCGACATAATAGTTAAACTTGGATACGAAGCTTACTTATGGCCAAGTGACAATAATTTCGAAACATTTTTAACAAATGCAAAATATAATGTATCCTTGGCAAATAAAGATATGATAAATGATGATGCAATAATTGTTTATCCTGAAATTGTTATAGGGAATCCATTAAATGCTAAAAATGTTGTTCGTTGGTTACTTAATAAACCCGGTGTACTTGGAGGAGATGGAATTTTTGGTGAAAACGATATGATTTTTTATTTCTCAAAAGCTTTTAGCGAAGAAGAAGAAAACTTAAATTATCTACACATAAATGAACTTTATAATAATATGTTTATTAATAAAAATTTGAGTAGAAATGGAAGCTGCTATGTTATGAGAAAAGGGAGAGGTAGAAAAATTATCCATGATTTAAGTAATAGTGTGGAAATTACGGATTCAACTCCTTCCGAAGAACTAATAAATATTTTTAATGAAAAAAAATATTTTTATTGTTATGATATAGCCTCTTTTCTTGCATTACAAGCGGCTCTTTGCGGGTGTATTAGCATAGTTGTTCCCGTTGAAGGATTAAGTGCGGAAGAATGGATTGCTAAAAGTGAGACCCGTAAATATGGTATAGCTTACGGTGAAGAAAATATTGAACATGCTGTAGCAACACTTGAAAAAGTAAAACCTCACCTGAAAAATCTGGAAGCCAAATCATATGAAAATGTAAAAAACTTTATTCGTAAAACACAAAATTGGGCTAATGAAAATAGAGATAGTAAATTTATAACTCAAGCGAAATTCATACCTAATGACACACCATTTGGGAAAGTAGAAGAATTAATTGAAAATGGAGAATTTACAGAAGCAAAAAAAATATTAAATAAAAAAATTAAAAATAGCCCAAGCAATATTGAAGCTCTTAATTATTTATCCATCATTGAAATTTTAGACAACAACTATGATAAAGCAAAAGAAATAGTTGACAATATATTATTATTAGATAAAACCAATATAATTGCAAAAGATAATTTTGAATATTTAAATGAAATAACGTAAACAAGATTTTGGAATAAAATATTTCTATATAATTAAATTTTTAGATAAAAATTAGGTTTAGACATGGTAAAAAAAATAAAAATATTAGCTGTTATAAATGATTCCAATGCCGTTGCGCAAATTAGAGTTATTAGTCCCCTTTCGTATCTTAAAGAGTTAGATTACATTGATTATAAAGTAATTGATCTTTCAAAAGCAATGACAAATGCTATTACTGAAATTCCCGATATTTTAATTTTACAAAGATTAAATAATCTAAAATATTATGATTTTTTTAAACTACTAAAAGCAAAAGGGACAAAAATAATTTTTGAACTTGATGATAATCTATTGGAAATACCTCAAAAAAATCCTAACTATCAAATATATGCCGACCCATATTTTAGAAGGAGCTTATTGGAATATATTTGGTTAGCAGACCATCTTATTGTATCTACTGAAAACCTTAAAAAATATTTTGGAGATTTTAATAAATCAATATCAGTAATACCAAATCAAATAGATGAAAAAATATTTGTCAATAATAGTATTTCTAATACAGATGTTAACAATATTAGAATTGGATATGCCGGAACCATAACGCATAGAGAAGATTTTGAACAAGTTGAGAAAGCTTTAATAGAAATCCAAAAAAAATATGCCAAACGAGTAACATTGGTCTTTATTAATATGATACCTGAAAAATTTATTTGTGATAAAACTGTTGAATTTATAAATGGTGTAAGTTCATTAAAAGATTATGCTAAAATTTTATTGAAAGCTAAAATAGATATTGGTTTGGCTCCTTTAAAATATAATATTTTTAATATGGCAAAAAGTGATATAAAGTTTCTTGAATATGGAATTTCCAGTATAGCAGGAGTTTACTCAAATTTCGGACCCTATAAAAGGTCTGTAATAAATAATGAAACCGGTTTATTTGTAAATTTGGAAAATAGTGCCGGGTGGGTTGCTAAATTATCATATTTGATAGAGAATCCTTCTGAAATTAATAGAATTAAATCTAATGCATTTAATTTTGTTTCAAACAATAGAACATTAAAATATAATTATAAAAATTGGTTGAGTGTTTTTACAAAAATTACTGACAAGCATATTTCTAAAAAACAAAATATTTATTTAACCACATCTAAGAAGGGTACTAAAAATAAAAAAATAGACTCTAACCTTAAATATGATAATAATTTAGTGTCTATAATAATTCCGGTTTTAAATAAAGTAGAATATACACAACAGTGTGTGGAATCAATTTATTTGAACACTCCTAAAAATATTTTTGAAATTATCATTGTTGATAATGCTTCAACAGATGGCACTAAAAAATATTTAGAGGAATTATCAGGTTTATATAAGAATATTAAAATTATATCAAATATAGAAAATCTTGGATTTGCTGTTGCAAATAATCAAGCTGCTGAAATAGCTGAAGGTAAATATTTGGTGTTATTAAATAATGATACAATAGTTCATCCAGGTTGGTTATTGTCTTTAATTGAAATTGTTGAAAATAAAAATAAAGTTGCTGTTGTTGGAAGTAAACTTTTATTCCCTGATGGTACAATCCAACATGCTGGCGTAAATATTGTAAAAGATGAAATAAATAATATAGATATTAACCCTTGGCATATCGGCTATAAACAAAAAGATAAAAAAGAGTATAATAAAATAAAGGAAATGCAAGCAGTTTCAGGAGCTTGTATGTTAATTAGAAAAGATGTTTTTTTTGAATGTGGTAAGTTGAATGAAGAGTATTGGAACGGATATGAAGATGTTGATTTTTGTTTTAAGGTTATTTCCCAAAACTATAAAATTATTTATCAACCTGCATCCGTAATAACACACTTTGAATCTAAAAGTGGAAATGAAAGGTTTATAAAAGAAGGAGTAAATTTAAAGTTATTAAATAAAAAATGGTCAAAACAAATTGCTTGCGATCTTATTTGGAAAAAACCAAATGTATTTGTAAAGCCCAATTCTGCATCAATAATAATAGTAACTTACAATTCATCAAAAACAATATCATCATGCATAAAAAGTTTGAAAAAAACATTGCGGGAATATGATGAAGTAGTTATTGTTGATAACAATTCACAAGATAATACAACAAAAATTATAGAAAAAACAATAAAAAAATCGAAACGGTTTAAGCTGATAAAGTCAAAAGAAAACGTAGGTTTTTCCGAAGGATGTAATATAGGAATAAGAAATACTGATAACCCGTTTGTTGTTCTCTTAAATCCCGATACTAACGTAACAGATAAATGGCTGGATAAAATGGTAAACATCTGCACAATAGAAAATGTAGCTGCAGTTGGTCCCGTCTCAAATTATGCAGCTGGATATCAAAATATTTTAGCCCATATTGAAGAAAAAGAACTAAAGAGTATCGCAAAAAATAATTTGCCCTATGTAATGGAAAAGCAATTCAATAAAAAAGTTGTTGAAACAAAATTACTAATTGGTTTTTGTATGGTAATTAAAAGAACACTATTGGAAGATGTTGGATTATTAGATAAAGAATTATTTCTTGGGAATGATGATTTGGATTTAAGCTGGCGATTTAGATTAAAAGGATATAAACTTTTAGTTGCAGTAGATACGTTTGTATATCACGAAGGACAAGTTAGCTTCAAAACGGAAAAAGAAACTAAAACAAATAAATTGGTTCAAGAAAGTACGGATAAATTATATGAAAAATTAGTTTCACATTACGGAAAAGGAAATGTTCCAACGCCAATGGAATTATGGGGTATGAATTGGTTTAAGCCAACAAATGCAAAGTTTAGTACAAAAGCCAAATTGCATTCTTCTAAGTCAACGGTTTCAATAGTAATTCCAACATACAATCAATGGGAATATACCAAACAAGCAATTGAAAGTATAAAGAGATTTACGGATTATAATTATGAAATAATTATTGTAGATAACGCTTCTACAGATGGGACAATTGCGGAATTGAAAAAGTATCCGGAAATAAAAGTAATTGCCAATAAAGAAAATTTTGGTTTCCCGAAAGCAATAAATCAAGGTGTACTGGAATCAAAAGGAGACTATATACTTTTATTAAACAACGATGTTATTGTTACCCAAAACTGGTTAAGTAGAATGATTGAAGTAGCGGATATGCAAGAAAATATTGGGATTGTAGGACCAATAAGCAATTCCGTTAGTGGTGTTCAATTAGATAAAAATGCAAAGTATAAATCGGTTAAAGATATGCCCAAATATGCTGCAACTATTGCCGAAAGAAACAAAGGAAAAATAGTTGAATTTCCACGAGTAGCATTTTTATGTACACTTATTAAAAAAGAAGTAATAAATAAAATAGGCGGATTGGACGAACGATTTACTCCCGGGAATTTTGAAGATGACGATTTTTGTTTACGTGCTCAAATTGCCGGATATAAAACAGTTATAGCTCAAGATGTTTTTATTCATCATTACGGTTCCGTAAGTTTTAAGAAAAACGGAAACAATAAATATGCCGAACGTTTGGAAATTAACAAACAAAAATTTGTAAATAAATGGGGCGGAACGCCAGAAGAAATTTGGTTGCAAGGTAAGCAATATTTAAGCAGAGAAATAAAATATTCCATTAATAAAGATTTATTCGTACAAAGTTTTGAAAGAGCTTTAATAAATATTAATGATGAAGAATATGATATTGCAATAATAAACCTAAAACAATCGCTTCAATATTATGAAACCTCCGAACGAAAAGGATACGAAAAAATTTCGTTAACCGATATTCTTAATATGGCAGGAACAATTTCCTTAGCTAAAAACCAATTGGAAGAAGCAAAAGAATATTTTGAAATGGAATTACAAACAAATCCTAATTCTTCCACGGCATGTTTCGGACTTGGAGAAGTTTTTTATCAAGCCGATATGCTTCAAGAATCCAAAACAATGTTAGAGTGGGCAATTGTAAATAATGAAAATAATCAAAATGCCAAATTAAGATTGAAAGAAGTTAATACAAAATTAAATTTGCCGGAAGAACATAACTCGGTATTATTGGAAAATAGTTACACGGAAGAATAATAAATTATAAACTGCCGCCCTTTGTTAAAAGGAGTCCGGGTTGGTTTAACAAAGCTAAGTTGAGTTATAAAATAATATGTTTTGAAGGAAACAGTGAACAAGGAGAAAATATAGATGTTCAAAATTACATTAAGTATGATTGTAAAAAACGAAGAAAATTATCTTCCCGGATGTTTGGAATCGGTAAAAGATATTGTTGATGAAATTGTAATTGTAGATACCGGTTCAACGGATGGCACTTTGGAAATTGCAGAAAAATTCAATGCAAAAATATTCCGTTTTGAATGGATTAAAGATTTTTCAGCCGCACGTAATTTTGCACTTTCCAAATCAAACGGAGATTGGATTTTATATCTTGATGCAGATGAAAGAATAAGTGAAAAATCTAAAAAAGAAATTCAACGTTTAACTAATAAAAAAAATAAATTAGGCATAAACTGTAATATTGTAAATTTAGACGACCATAAAGATGCACCGACTTTAATGAAATATATTCGCTTATTTAGGAATGATAAAAATATTTCTTTTACAGGTAAAGCTCATGAACAAATTGAAGCTTCGTTGATAAAACAAGGTTATAAAATAATAGATTCCAAAATTGAAATCATTCATCTCGGTTATAATGTTTCAAAAGATAAATTAAAACAAAAAGCAAATAGGAACCTTGAACTATTGCTTAACGAATATAACGAAAACCCCACTTCGTATGGAGCTTACCAAATAGCCAATTCTTATTCTGTTTTGGATGATATGGAAAAATCTATTTTTTATACAAAAAAAACATTGGAGTATAAAAATGTACGAAAAGAATTTAAGTCCGTATGTTATTTACGCATTGCAGATTTTGAAATGCAGAAAGGTAACTTGCAATTAGCCAAAGAAACAATAGACAAAGCAATTAATAATGATAGAAATCATCCGCTAATAAATTTATTGGCGTCCCATATCTATCAGCAATTTAATCAAAATGAAGAAGCTTTAAGATTTTGTAAAAACGCATTTAAGCAAAATGAAATTTTAACAAGAAAAAACAGAAGTAAAAATGTATTGGATATTGTTATTAACACAAAAAAAATAATATATAATGGAATATTGGCATCGTTAAATGCAAACAATATTAAAGAATTGGAATTTTTTCTAAATAAATTAAGCAAGCACAGTAATACCGAAAGAGAATTGTTTCAAAAGATTTTAGAAAATAATCTTATAAATAAAAATGAACTAAATGAACTTTTTAATTTGCTGAACGAACATAATATTGAAGTAATTCTCAAAATTATGGAGCGTCATAATGATAACAATTTAAAATTAGAATTTTATTCGGATATCTATAATCGTTTTAATAATAACTCCAAATACATTTCAAGTTTCGGTTCTTTTTTAATAAGTATAGGTCAGTTAGAAGAGGCTGAAATAATTTTAAGAACATCATTGGAAAGTGAAAATGTAAATCCGGCAGTTATTTTTTATTTAATTTCAATATATGTAGAACAAGGTAAATTAAACAAAATAAAAGAAACCATTCTAATAGGCGAAAGAATAACTGAGAATAATACATTGCTTAAAACCAGGCTTAACGATATTAAAAATAAGATTGTTCCTTTGCTTGCTGCCGTGTAAAAAATCTTTCCTTCAAACCTAAACTTTTATTTCCTGTATGCGATAATGTTGTGAAGATAATTATTAACAAACAAGTTTTCAACTCGTCAAAAAGAGTTGAATTATTTAAACAATGGCAGGCAAGGATGCCTGCCGGACATTAACAAAACAGGGAGGTTTAAATGTCACAATCATTTAGAATTAACACAAACGTTGGTGCATTAAAGGCATATGATGCTCTTTCAAGGTTAAACATGCGTGCTCAAACAGCACAATTACGTTTAGCTACACAAAAAAGAATTAATCATGTTGCTGATGATACTTCTGGCTTTAATATTGGTAAATCATTAGATTCTAAAGTTAGAGTAATGGAATCTGCACAACGAAACGTTGGTTCTGCACAAGATATGCTTGCTACGGCAGAAAGTCAGTTAATTAGTATCAAAGATATGCTTACTCAAATTAGAGCTAAAGTAGCCGATGCTAGTAATCCTACAGCTGATAAGAATGCTATTGGTAAGGATATTAAAGCAATAGCTGATGAAATTGCTTCTGCATTTGCACAAACTAAATTTAACAATACCACTTTATTACAATCGGTAGCTGATGGTGCCGGAGCAGGATTTACTTTCCAAACCGGTGTTAGCGGTACGGATACTATTAAAATCGATTATGGTAATGTAAGTGGTGATGAATTAGTTGGTAATGAAACATCAGCAGTATATTCTAGCTTAACCGGTATTTCGGCTGATGTTAAAGCCGGTATAGATCAATTAGGTAGTGTAATGGATACTAGTAGTAATACTGTTGCTGAAAACATTGCCAATATTGTTGATGCTACTAGCGGTAAACTAGAGGCTTTTGAAGACTCTGTAGATGCTTCTTTGGGTGCAATAGGTAACTATTCACAAAGGTTGACAGCTAAACAAGATTTTCTGGTTTCGGCTATTTCCAACTCCAAATCGGCTTATTCACGGCTATTTGATGCTGATATGGCTATGGAACAACTTAATTCAACCAAAGCGCAAATTGGGGCACAAGCGGCAACAGCAATGTTTGCTCAATTGAACATGGCTCCGCAAGGCGTGCTGCAACTATTACGTTAATAATTTCTTTTTCAGGCGGTTCTCCCAATTATTTGGGGGAACCGAATATTTAACAAACAAAACGAATATAAGGTAAAAAATGTATCAATCTTCTGCAGCATTAAAGATTACCAATTCGGTTAACAAAAACAGAGCAAATGCATATCTGGTTAATGATATTCTAGATGCATCACCCCAAAAATTATTAATCAGAATATACGATTTTGCAATTGCTCAAAGTAAAAGCGGTAATTTGGAAAAAACAAATAAAGCTTTAATGGAACTAATAAGTGCGTTACGCTATGATAATGATGAAGTTAGTCAGATTTCAATAGGACTAAAAAGGTTATATGAGTTTTGTCAAGATCAAATGAGAAAACAAAACTATAGCATAGTAGTTAAGATTTTAACGGATTTAAGAGAAAGTTGGATTGCCGCACTTAGTAGCCAATAAGCTAGGGGTGTAAAAATGAATATATTAAGTACATCAAGTATAAACAGTTTAATTAGAAACTATAGACTAACTGAAAGGTATAGAGCTGTTAATCCACTTGAATCAAGAAAATCAAAATTTTCTAACCTTTCAAAAACTTGGAATACACTAAGTTCAAAATTGACTTCGCTAAAGTCAATGCTTACAAGTCTTAAAGATACATCGGCAGGAAATACATTTACATCAAAAAGTGTAGAGTTAAGTACTGAGGATTATTTTACTGCTTCAGCCACTTCTTCGGCTTCAATAAGTTCTTACGAGGTTAACGTTAAACAACTTGCTCAAAGTGATGTAGTTATGTCCGATTCTAAAACTGCAGCGAATACTACTAGCTTAAGTGCAGGAACATATACTTTTAAAATAGCCAGTGGCAATTTTGATGAAAACATAGATATAACAGTAGCAGGAACAGAAACCCAAAAAGAACTTATGGAACTTATTGCCGATGCAATAAATAATGCTACCGATTCTACTGTAACTGCTTCGGTGTTTGCCCCAAAAGATGGTGAAGCAAAACTTTCTGTTGTTGCAAAAGACAGCGGTGAAAATAATGCTATTACAATTAAAGATGTAAGTGGTTCCGCTTTGGATAGTATAGGGATTAGTTTTGATTCCAGAACTTTGGTTAGCGGTAGTAGCGGCGGTTATTCTCATAGTCTAACGGATTTAAATGCCAAACTAACATTAAATGGTGTTGATGTTGAAAGATCTTCCAATACTATTGATGATTTAATTTCGGGTGTTACTTTAGAATTAAAAAAGGCAATGGATATTGGAGTACCTAGAGTAAATGTAATAGTAAAAAATAATGCTGAAGCAATAAAATCCGATATAAAAGATTTTATTAAAAAATTTAACGAAGCATATTCCTATGTAAAGGAAAATTCCAAATCTACCGAAGACGGTGATAGAGGAGTTTTTGTAGGAAATAACAGTGCAAGAGCACTAACACAAGCATTTGCAACAGCAGCTTACGAAAAAGTAGAAGGCTTGGATGCAGGTAAAATAAGTTACTTAAGTGAAATAGGAATCAATTTTGATTCGGAAACCGGTTTAAGTATTAAAGATAGTGGTAAGTTAGATGATGCTTTGAAAAATAAACCGGACGAAGTTTCAAATTTATTTGGTGCTGAAAACGGAGTAGCCAGTAAATTATTTGATACGGTTGAACGTTATATAGGTAGTGACGGAGTAATTACAAGTTTAACGGATTCGTACGATAAATCCGTTACTTACTTAAAAGAAAGAATAACAAGTAAAGAAAAACAAATTGATAAAGGAGCGGATAGTTTAAGACATGAATACGAAACACTTCAAAATCAGTTGGCAATATTACTACAAGCAAACCAAGACTATCAAACGATGGGGGGGCTTTTAGGATAAATGATAAATCTTAATGAAAATTTAACGGAAGTTAAAAATTATTTGCATTTAGTAAACCAAAATCTGGATAATATTACAGATAAAAATTTTGATTCTACTATGAATGAAATTAATTCTTTAACAAAAAGAATTAAACAAAAAGGAAATTTTATACAACAAAACTTTCCTAAAGAGCAGTTTAAAAATGAAAGTGATACAATTCACAACATGATTAAACAAATAACAAATAAGCTCGATGATATAGTAGAAAGAAAAAAAAAAGAACAAGCAAAAATTAGTTTGGATTTAACTAAATTAGCAAATAAAAAAAAATTAATAAACTATCAGAGGTAAACAGTGAATATTAATGGAGTGGGAAACAATTATAACCGTTATACGGATGCTTACAAAAAGCAAGAAAAAGCTGCGGCAAAACCTCAGAAAAAAACAGATAAGTTAGAACTATCTGATGCGGCAAAAAAACTAAAATCTCTTGGTGTGGATTCTAAAGATTTTGCAGCGGTAAAAGCAAAAATTGAAAGCGGTTATTATAACACAGATGAAGTTACAAACAAAGTTGCTGATGCAATATTGGAAGAAATTTCCAAAGAAAAATAAACTTTCTCCAAAAGGGATTGTGTTAAAAGTAAATTTTTAATTTATAAACACTTTAATTATTTTGCTTTTAACACAATCTTGTTGTTTTAAAAACAATTTTTTGCACAATTTTCTTGATGCAAAGCTAAAATCTTCCTCAAAACACTATACATTTTTATCTAAAAAAAGTTAAATTAAGCTACAATAAAAAATAATTTTTTTCATACTTTGGAAAATAAGTTGAAAGATAAAATAGAAAACAAAGATAGTGTTCACGACAATAAATTAAAAATTCTTGGAAAGTTAGCAGCTAGCCTTTCGCACGAAATTCGCAATCCTCTTTCGGTATTGAAATTAAATCTTGAATTTCTAAAAATGAATAGCGAGCAATACGATGAAGAAACAAACGAATGTATAGACGCTGCTATCGAAGCTGCTAATATCATAAACGAATTAACTCAAAATACCTTGGAATTTTCCAGAAAAAATAAAAATGAAATAGAATTTTATCAATTAAACAATATTGTCCGTAAAGCAATTCAAATTACCAAAGGTAGTGCAAGTAAAAAAAGTATAAATTATAATTTGAACTTAGCTTCCGATTTACCTGAATTGGAAATTAATGAAACAAAAATTTTACAAGTTATAGTTAATCTATTGTCAAATGCAATTGAAGCAAGTTCACCAAATTCCGGCATAAACATAAACTCTTTTGAAAAAAACGGCACTATAAATTTGGAAGTTATTGATGAAGGAACCGGTTTTAGCGAATTGGTAAAAGATGAAATATTTACAGAGTTTTATACAAATAAAAAATCCGGTACAGGATTAGGGCTTAGTGTTTGTAAAACATTATTAGAAGAACACAATGCGGAAATAATCGCTAAAAATAATGAAGCCAAAGGTGCTACATTTATTGTTAAATTTCCTTTATATGTAAAAGAGGCAAAATGAAACCCAAAATATTAATTGTTGATGATGATAATTTAGTAGGAATATCATTAAAGAAGGTATTAACAAAATTAGATTACGATGTTGCTATATGTATGGATGGCGGTAAGGTAGAAGAATCTTGCGATTTACATCAACCGGATATTATTCTATTAGATATTTATTTAACTACTCATAACGGTTTAGACATATTAAAAATACTGCAAAAAAAATACTACCACATTCCTGTTATAATGATTACCGGATATGCAGATGTAAAAATTGCAGTAGAAGCAATGAAACTTGGTGCGTTCGATTTTTTACTTAAACCGATTGAAATAGATCAGCTTTCCATTGTACTTGATAAATGCACAAAGCACTTGAAACTTAAATTGGAAGTTGATGGTTTACACGCAATATTGAATGAAGATAATTTAACAAGAGAATTTTTTGGTAAAAGCAAATCTATACAAAGAACATTAAATATAGTAGAGAAACTTGCAAAAAGTGATGACACAACTATTTTATTAGAAGGTAAAAGCGGAGTAGGAAAAGAAGTATTTGCAAAATATATACATCAACAAAGTCCCAGAAATAAAAATGTTTTTATTTCAATCAATTGTGGTTCTATTCCAAAAGATTTAGCCGATAGTGAACTTTTCGGTTATGAAAGAGGTGCTTTTACCGGAGCCGCTCAAAAAACAAAACTTGGGAAATTTGAACTTGCTAACGGTGGAACTATTTTATTAGATGAAATAGGTGAGCTTAGTTTGGATATTCAAGTAAAATTGTTAAGAGTTTTGCAAGAAAGAAAATTTTATAGAGTTGGCGGCGAAAAAGAAATTTCCGTTAATGTAAGAGTATTGGCTGCTACAAATAAAAATCTGGAAACCGAAGTGGAAAAAGGAACATTCCGTGAAGATTTATTTTACAGATTAAATGTAGCTCGTATTGAAGTTCCATCCTTAAAGGATAGGAAAGAAGATATTCCGGTTTTGGCGTATTCATTTATGCAGCAATTTGCTAAAAAATTTAACCAAAGAATAAAAGGTATAAATGAGGAATCTATAAATCTTTTACAAAATTATTCATGGAAAGGAAATGTAAGAGAGCTAAGAAATACCATTGAAAGAGCAGTTTTAATGATGGATGGTGACGAATTAAAACCTCAACACTTAAATTTTTTAAAACAACAAAACAATACCGGAGACAATTCAAACTATAAACTAATAGTCCCGCCAGAAGGAGTAAAAGTTGATGTCGTACTTAAAGAT
>Ga0256833_1001117_pt1 | contig 20099 bp, 28 predicted proteins | sample 356284metaG_FD_190535 | JGI IMG/M metagenome (GOLD analysis project Ga0256833, IMG submission 190535) | Hydrothermal vent microbial communities from Mid Atlantic Ridge, Atlantic Ocean - 356-284 | ecosystem: Environmental > Aquatic > Marine > Hydrothermal vents | place: Atlantic Ocean: Mid... | reverse complement strand
GCAGAGGAGGGCGTGGAGCTCGTGAGGAGCTTAGGTGTTGATGAAATCATTGCGGGAGGCGTGGGTCAAGGGTTCGCCTCTTTATATCGCTTGCATTATGAATGGTCACCGGTTCATTTTGGGTGAGCCCACCCTTCGCTCGGGTTTCATCGGTCATTGGCCTGGTGCGCCCTGAATCCCTTAGCACGTAGCTACCTGTAGAACATCTGGTGCGCCTAGATAGGTTCAGCAGGGAACAAAGCATGGACTTCCTGCAACAAGGCCTTACCGAGTTAGGGGTGAAGACGCGCGTGAGCGAGGTTGAGGAGGTTGTCAACATACTCGACGGCGTCGTTGGGTGGCTAACGCACTACGGGTACTACCGTGCCGTGAGGAAGCTCCCACACAGGAAAGCCGTCGCGAAGGTGTTTGAGGTAGGCTCCAAGCTCGTTCTGGAGGAGCTGGAGAGACTCATAGCACCATCAAGAGGGAGGTACGCGGCAATACTGAAGGCAGTAGCGCACGAAATAACTACGTGGAGCGACATAAAAGCCTTCGTAACGGTGAGGACAGGCTACGTAAGCGACAAGAGGTTCACAGAACTGCTGAAGAACCTCGTAAAACACGGTTACCTAACAAAGAAGAATGGCAGGTACGAGATACCTGACCCCGTAGTCAAGGAAGCATGCAAACACCTGTAGCCACGGCAGAGCCCACAATGACTGCACCCCAAAATAGTTATTGGATCCACACTTTACTGTTCACCCCATACTTTCGAACGTTGCTACCCAAACGTGTTGCCGCTCAGAGGATTGATGGAGAACACCCCACACACGCTTCCCTGAAACGTTAAATCTGCGTGGTGAGCGGTTGCCTGGTCTAAGTGGCGGGTTTGCTCTAAGCATGCAGTGATGGTTAAGCACTATTTATATTCCTTCAAGACTGTACGCTATTCTAGGGTTACCATGCCCATTAGCGGGGTTTCCAGGAAGTGCTTAACGAGCATACCTGCTGATGTTAGGAGGAGGCTCGGTATTGAGGAGGGCGACATGCTTGCGTGGGAGGTTGATGAAGGCGGTAGGTACGCCATCATTAGGGTTATTAAGAACCCCTTGAGGGTGTTGAGGGGTAAGTACAGTAGGCGTGACCTCACATACGATGAGGTTGAGGGAGTAACCGATAACCTAACTGAGGGAGGTTAATGCCGGTAATCTAGCTTGACATGCTCATAGCATTCGTTAACAAGGCTGATAAACTGCATAGCATAGCGTCTAAAAAATATTTAATAAAATAGTGGAGGGCGCCGTAAAGAACGTTGCCGTACCCGCATCAGCGTATATGGAGTACGAGCTAATACTCAGGTCGAGAGGGGTAAGTGATGAGGAAATCGCGGAGGATATAGAAGCATTTAAACAGATAAGGAACCTGGACGAAATACCCCTAACAGCATCAATAATTACTGAAGCACCCGTGCATCGTCGAGCACCACGATTACGGCGAGGACACGGCAGGATGCTTAAACCTTGACAAATTACGTGTGGATCGCTCATCACTCATCAACGATGCATGCCCGCAACACGGAGGTGTTCTCCCTAGGCGTGCCTTCCAGCCACTTCCATGCAGGTCCATGGCCTCGCCTAGAGGGCTTACCGCTCGGGGTCGTGGGTAGTGGTTGTGTGGGTTATGGTTTCGCTTAAGTTATCCTTATTGCTTTCTTGATGTGCCTCCAGTACCACCTCGCCTCTTCCCTCGTCGTTAAGTGTATTTCGAAGGGGTGTGCTAGGGGTAGGTCAGCCTTCTCCTCTATCATGGCTATGATCTCCGCCCTCTCCTTACTCCTTAGCGGCGCGTTACTGCTCACGATTAGGACGTCCACGTCGCTCCCCCCAGTCCACTCGTCCTCGGCCACGCTACCGAAGACGTACACCTCACACTCACCCAACACCTCCTCGCACGCCTTAGCTATTCTCGAAACGTGCTTCCTCCACTCCTCAATCATCCTCCTCCTCTCAAACCCGACCTTAAAGACCTCCGACAAACTCCATCAACCTCCTCGCGAACGCCACCAACTCCTCCGTTTCCTCACGCTCGTACCTCCTGAATAAGTACCTGGAGGCAATGTATGCTTCCTCAAGCCTTATCAGTAATGACCTATTCTCCCTAACGAATCCACGCACCTCATCCTCAGCGCTAAGTACCACGGCCAGTACCTGCAGGAGGGTCCTTAAGGAATACGTCCTCGGAACCTCCCCGGTTAGGGTGAAGACCTTATACTTAAGGAAGAGCTGGGCGGCCTGCTCAGCAAGGAAAGCAGCTAGGTCATAGTCCCCGGAGGATAGGTGCTTCTCCGAGGCACTCAACATCCTCAAAGCCCTCTCCCTAAGGATCTCAGCCTCCCCAGCCCTAACCACTGCCTAAACCAAGTAGCTACTCACCAACACAGGATTTAACGTTTCCATGGATAGGTGGCGGGTCTCGTTAATGCAGTGAGCGGGCCATGCATCCCTAGAGGTTATTGTGGTCAGTTTTACGTCAAGGGTAGGCAATGGTTTCTGATGTGAGGGTTTCTATGGGTGTTGGAGTCGTGTTGCTTGCCTCCTCGAAGGGCGCTCAAGACCTCAACGCGGAGCGGCTTCGCAGCCACGGTGGGGCGTGGGGCCGAGGCACAACCCGCCTAGCGAGACCCACAATGACCTAGGACGGGAAACGGCTTGACTACCCTCACCAGGTGTCTCCCGAAAGCGGAACCTCCATGCAGTGGGGTATGGATGAAGCTTCCGTGCTGGGTTACGGGACACCCACTCTGGAGGGTGAAGCATTTTAGGATTCTCCCAAGGAACTTATGGGGGCTTTAGGGCGTGCAGGCAGTGAGCGTGCGCTGGCCATTCCCTGCGTCGTTGCCTGCGGGTTCAGGTAATTGGCGTTGCTTTAGAGTTGCTTGACGGTGCCGTGGTTTTTCGGCGCATTTTCTTCCTTCAGCTTTTTTGTATTGTAGTTAGTCAGGTTTTTGACTAATTTATCGCTTGGTGTTAGGGTGCTTAGCTGTGGGGTCAGTACTAAGTATCTCGATCTCGTTTATTCGGTCTTTCCTTCTAGGTTGCAGGTGGTGCGTCTTCGGGCTGAGGTGGGGGGATTTCGTGGGGGCGGCCCTACTCGTTGAAACTGGTTTAAAGGGGTTTGTTAAGTGCTTTAAGTGCATTAACGCGGCATCATTGCTGGGTGGCGGTAAGGTGGTTTTCGTCGGCGCGCCTCCCCCCAGCGTTGCCTTCGTGGGTGGTTGCTGCTTGGAGGCCCTCGCCCTAGGCGTTGATGAGGGTGGGCGTGGGTTAGCCGTGCTCTTCAAGGGTGGTGGGGTGGCGGGGATCCGTAAGTTCGGGTTAATTGAGTGTGGGTCGGCAGGCCTCATATCCCGCATTACGGGGGCATCACTCCCAGCAAGCATCGCCAGCTTCACTAAGTCCGTCGAGTCAGCCGTAACGATGTTCCCGCCACCGCCTCCCCTGATGAGGGACCTCAGGTTCGTGGGCCTCTCAGCCATAGCGGAGGATATGAGTTGGAGGGGGAGGGCCTCCGAGGGGTTGAGGGGCGTCGAGCACGTCCTGGAGGTCTTCAGGGAGGTTGGGGAGCGCGTGGTTAGGGCCTGGAAACACGTAGTTAGGGTGGAGGCAAGCGTCAGTGCTGGGGGTATTAAAGGGTACGTAGTTGTTGGGGATGACGGGTCCAAGCTAGTCGTCGGTGAGTGGGAGGCGAGGCCGGCCAGGTACGGGGCGGCGGTCATAACGCAGGAGTTACTGGAGGAACCAAGCACGGCGTACGTAACCGTTATACTGGAGGAGGGAGGGATCGCTAAGGCCGCGACAGCAGTGGCCGGCCCGGCAGCTAGGCACACCTCAAGGAAGCTAGCAGCGATCATAGAGGAGTTGAACCCCGGAATACCTAGGTTAGGGCGGGGAGCGCCCAGCAAGTCAATACTCGCCGCACCCCACCACCCACCAAACATTAAGCTAGGCCTACCCAAGGAGACGGCAGTGAAGATAGCGCTGAAAGCTATGGAGACACTGATGCGGGGGAGGTAAGGGAATCGAGGTTAGGGGAAATAATAATTAATTAGTTCTGGGGCAGAAGTAATGTTCTGGGGCGGAAGCCATGCTATTCGACCCAAGACCGAAGGCCAGGAGGGAAGACCTCTTCGATAGAGAGCACGAGTTAAACATGCTCCACAAAGTATCGAGCAAACCACTAATACTAATAACAGGAATTAGGAGGATAGGTAAGACATCCCTACTTAAGGTCTTCCTAAACGAGGTCAACGCCACCACACTAATAATTGACTTAAGGTCACTGAAGCCAAACTACGGATACAAGGAACTCTACGACCTCCTCTCCCAAGCACTCACCGAGAAGGTAGGCAAGCTCGCCAAGCTCCTCACCAGCGTTAAGGGGGTGAGGGTGGCGGGGCTCGAGATAGAGCTGAGGTGGAGGGGGAGAAACGCCGCCTCACTAGCAACCATCCTGGACGCCCTAAACAGGGGAGGGCACACGATAATAGCGTTTGACGAGGCCCAGAAGCTGAGAGGGCCTAGGGCACGGGAGGTTCTTGAGGCGATAGCCCACGCATACGATTACGACGAGAACGTAACCATAATACTGACGGGATCCGAGGTAGGGCTCCTGCTGGAATTCGTGGGGATAGACAATCCCGAATCACCCCTATACGGAAGGTACGCCGTAACCCTAAACCTAGAGAGATTCACTAAGGAGCAATCACTGCAGTTCCTCACGGAGGGGTTTAGGGAGGCGGGCATGGAGGTAAGGAAGGAGTGGCTTGAGGAAGTAGTGAACGCATTCGACGGCATACCCGGCTGGCTAACCCTCTACGGGAGCCTAAGCATATTTAAGGGGGCACCGGCACTCCTCAGTGAGGCGAAGGAACTAGCAATCAAGACAGCGGTGAACGAGCTACGCAACCTAGTCAAGGCAAGGGGCAGGAGATACGCCCACGCACTAAAAGCAATAGCGGAAGGGGCCAAAACATGGACGCAGGTAAGGGAAGCCATGGAGGAAATGGAAGGGACCACGATCTCAAGCAGCGTACTTCACAACATCCTGAAAAACCTAGAGAAGCTAAGCATAATAAGGAACTACGAATTCCTAGACCCGATCTACAAGGAAGCAGCTAAGAAACTACCTACACTACCTACCAAGTAAAGGCTTTAAGCTGACTCAGCTACTAGGGCCACCAATTAATAACCGGGGACGTTATGTATGAGTAAGAAGCTTACCTACACCAAGAACCACCTAACGAGAGGTAAGGCGTAATCTCCACCCTCGACAGCCGCTATGCCGCTGTCAAAGTGGGAAGCAAGACCAAGTGGGTGAGGCCCCATAACAACAGCTAATGCGTCCCCTAATGAAGCACCTAACAAGGATGTGAAGTCATTACCTGTTCCGCCATTGTTTTTAGTACGCGGCGTGAAGTTCGGGCATGCCAGCCTGTGCAGAGGGCAGTGACTCCGTGGGCGTGTTCCCTGCCCCTAAGTTCACGCAACCCCTGCACCCTGACCGCTTAACCACGGCCCTTAACACGGATCTCAAACAAGACAGACTACATCTGGAGAGTCGGTGTCAGGGAAAACATGTATGGGGGACTCTGCTAGCATACGGACCTCGGTAGCTTACCTTCCTCACACAACCAATCGTATTTCCTCCAGTCGCGGCTGTCGATGAATAACTCGCCCCGATGAACCGAATACCTTATGCCATGCTTCCTCAACAACTCAAGGTCACCCTTCCTGACCCTCGCCTTGGGAGCCATTTTGCATCACCACCTTACCCTGTCTTAATAACCCATAAAAACGCTGGTGTACGCATTCCCGCCCTCCAGCAACACCCGAAATACGTGGAGTGGCTGAGGAACTTTTAAAAGAACCTACTAACGAGGGGCCACGCATGTGCACGGAAGCCCAAGTAATACTGCTACTCGAGAAGAACCACCGACGAAGATGATGTGGTTGAGGGGAAGCCCGTGCAAGTACCCATAATTTCCAATAATGTATTGAAAATATAAGGCACGGGCAACCACACACGCATTACAACTCAAGGAGCTTCCCGCAAATTCCTTAACCGTTTTCCCGCTCAGGTCAATGTAGGTTTCACTAAGGGGCTTACGTCTCAGCATCAAGTGAGTGCAGGTCATGGGCGCCCCGGAGCAACGTGTTCACGGCCTCCATGAACGCTTGGGGTGCTGGCACGTAAAAATTAATGCCTTACCCGCGAGTTACGGGACGGTGGTTAAGACGGGGTTAATCGATCCACACACCCACACGGCATTCCTTAGCTGGAAGGACCTGACGTACCTAGCGGAAGCGGGTTATGAGGCAGTAGTCACGCTGGCATACACACCCTACGTACCCTCACACCCAGCGTCGCTTGAGGATCACTTCACGCACTTGGAGGCTGAGGCCTCTAGGCTTAAGGCAGTGGGGTTAAGGGCGGTCATAGGTGTTGGCCTGCACCCAAGATGCATTAAGCCGGGACACGCGTCCGCCCAGCTAGAGGTCGTGAGGAGGTGGCTACCTAAGGCGCACGTGCTTGGGGAGGTGGGGATAGAGAACCCGACCTCTAACCTGGAGGCCGAGGCGCTGAGGACGCAGTTAATGATGGCTAAGGAGGCCGGGCTGACTGCGGTGATACACACGCCACGCAACCGCAAGAGGGAAGCCCTTAAAGCGATAATCAACGCTGTGAGGGAATCAGGCATTAAGCCAGAAAACGTGGTCATAGACCACCTAACCCCGGAACCCGCACTGCTGGACGAGGTAATTAAGCTGGGTGCGTGGGCAGGGGTAACGATCCAGCCAGGGAAGGCAAGCGTGCAGGACCTAGAATACTTAATAGAGGCAGTGCCGGAGGCGCTGGAGCACACCCTAATAAACAGCGATGCGGGCCGCGACCCATCGAACCCGCTTGCAGCGGCTGAGGCCTACGAAGCGCTCGTGAGGAAAGGGTACGTCACGGAGGCCTACAGGCTAGCATCAATAAACCCGAAGGAAGCCGTCAAGGCCTTAAGCGAGTGAGGCGCGGGCCGAACAACCTTTAAAACTTAAATACTATGTTCTGTCTTGGTTGGTAGGTGCGCGGGTGTAGTAATCATGCCTGAGGAAACATACAAGCACATAGTCAGGATCGCGGGCGTCGATATTGAGGGAGAACTCCCCCTCGCGTACGGCCTAGCCAAGATTAAGGGGATAGGGTACCACACAGGCCTAGCCATCGCTAGGAAGCTCGGCCTGGACCCCAGGTTAAGGGTGGGTTACCTGAGTGAGGAGGACGTAGCTAGGCTGGAGGAGGCGGTCAGGAACCCTAAGGCAGTGGGCCTCCCATCATGGTACCTTAACAGAAGGAAGGACTACGTGACGGGCGAGGACAAGCACTTAATCGGCGCGGACCTAATATACGAGGCAAGGCAGGACATAGAGCGCTTAATGAGGATAAGGTGCTGGAGAGGCATAAGGCACTCACTAGGGCTGAAGGTGAGGGGGCAGAGAACCCACACGACCGGCAGGCTCGGCCCAGTTGTTGGTGTGACGAAGGGCAAGAAGTGACGGAGGTGGTTGTGAGTGGGTGACCCGAAGAAGCCGAGGAAGAAGTGGGAGCGTCCTGGACACCCGTGGATTAAGGAGAGGCTACTTGAGGAAATGGAGCTCCTCGGCAAGTACGGCCTAAGGAATAAGAGGGAGATCTGGAAGGCCCAAACACTCCTCAGGAGGATCAGGGAGAGAGCCAAGGCACTCCTATCACTCCCGCCGGAGGTCAGGGCCGCTAGGGAGGCCGAGCTGATAAGGAAGCTTTACCACATGGGCTTACTCGAAAGCGAGTCAGCAACCGTTGACGAGGTTCTCGGCCTAACCACCGAGCACGTCCTCGAGAGGAGGCTGCAAACAATAGTTTACAAGAAGGGCTTCGCCAGAACAATTCATGAGGCAAGGCAGCTAATAGTTCACGGACACATAGCCATAGCGGGCCGTAGAGTAACCTCCCCCGGCTACCTAGTCACGAGGGAGGAGGAAGACCTAATAGACATAGCGCCCGGCTCCCCACTCGCGCAAAGAATAAAGGAGAGGCTGGCCCAGCAGGGAGGGGAGGCCGCGGCGCCCGCGCCCGAGGCATGATTGAGGAGGTGATCACGCATGGCGTTCGCGTCAAGGGAGATTAAGTGGGGCGTCGCCCACATATTCAGTTCCTTCAACAACACGATAGTCCACATAACCGACCTAAGCGGCGCGGAAACTGTTGCCAGGATGTCGGGAGGGATGGTCGTCAGGGCGGACAGGGAGAAGCCTTCACCCTACGTAGCCATGATGATCGCGTACAGGGCGGCGCAGCAGGCGATGGAGAAGGGGATAATGGCCATACACATTAAGGTCAGGGGGCCCGGAGGACACGGCCCGAAGATACCTGGCCCTGGAGCGCAGGCAGCCATCAGGGCCTTAGCGAGGGCAGGCTTCATCATAGGGAGGATAGAGGACGTAACGCCGATACCGCACGACACGACGAGGAGGCCCGGCGGCAGGAGAGGAAGGAGAGTCTGAAGGTGCCGGGCAATGAGTAATGCAGGGAAGCCGGAGATCAGGGTTTTAGAGAGGAGCGACACGCACGTGAAGCTGCACCTCAAGAACGTCCCCCTACCCCTCGTAAACGCTGTTAGGAGGGCGGCCCTCGAGTACGTTCCCTCAATGGCTGTTGACTTCATTTACTTCCGCACGAACACCTCAGTACTCCACGATGAAATCATAGCCCACAGGATAGGGTTAATCCCGCTGACGTCCGAGGAAGCCATCAAGAGGTATAAGCAACCTGAGGAATGCAAGGGACCGGAAGCCGAGAACGACCCGGAGTGCTACGCCATACTAATGCTTGAGGCTGAGGCCGGGGAGGACGAGATTAAGACCGTATACTCAGGCGAGCTAAGACCCATAACCGACCCCAACGTCAAGCCAGTCACGGAGCGCGTCCCGATAGTCGTGCTCGGCCCCGGCCAGCGAATAGAGCTTGAAGCCTACGCACGCCTAGGTAGGGGGGTCGAGCACATAAAGTGGTCCCCAGCGACCGTCGCTGTCTCAACGTACGTCGCAGACATAGACGTGAGTGAGGAGGACTGCACCCTCTGCGGGGCCTGCGTCAGGTACTGCCCGACAGGCGCCTTAAAGATCGAGAGAGGGAAGCTAGTGACGGACGGTGATAAATGCACCTTCTGCCGCCAGTGCGTCAGGGTGTGTGACCATGATGCGATAACGCTGAGGGCAAGACCGAACGAGTACAGGCTCTACATCGAGTCATCAGGCGCGCTCAAACCCGAAACCATAGTTGTTGAGGCCGTGAAGGAGGTAATCCGCAAGCTGGACACACTTTTAAGCAGGATTGAAGGAATTGTGGAGGCAGGAGGGTGAGTTGCATGGCCAGGAGAACAGGTCCGACGAACATAGTGTTAAGGAAACTCATAAGGAAGCTCAAGAAGGCCGCAAACGAGAATAACGCGCCCATATGGGACTACGTTGCGGAACTGCTCTCAAGACCTGCCAGGAGGAGGGTAGTGGTTAACGTGTCCCGCATAGAGCGCCACGCTAGGGAAGGTGAAACCATAGTGGTTCCGGGCAAGGTCCTTGGCGCAGGAACCCTAACGAAGAAGGTGACGGTCGCGGCCTACGCCTTCAGCGAGTCAGCCCTCCTCAAAATAAAGGCGGCTGGCGGGAAAGCAATAACCATAGAAGACTTAATTCGCGAGAACCCGAGAGGAAGTGGCGTCAGGGTGATGATATAATGAGTGAGTGGAAGCCCAGGCTGAAGAGAACAATAATAATTGACGCGGAAGGCGCTGTCTTAGGGAGGTTAGCGACTTACGTAGCTAAGGCCCTACAGGAGGGCTTCAAGGTGTACGTAGTCAACGTCGAGAAGTCCATCCTCTCAGGGAAGAAGAACATGGTGATTGAGGGCTACAGGGTCTGGTTAAGGATAAAGACCCTACGTAACCCACAGAAACGCTCGCCGAAGAGGCCGAGGAGCCCTGAATCACTATTCAAGCGCGCCGTCAAGGGAATGCTACCTAAGAACTTCCTGAAGGGCAGGGAAGCCCTAACAAACCTGAAGGTATACGTAGGCGTCCCGAAGGAGTTAAGAGGGAAGGAATTCATTAAGGTACCGGACGCCGACGCCTCCCGCCTCGGGAGGGAGTACGTAACCCTAGCAGAAGTCGCGAGGGCCATGGGGTGGAAGGGATGAGCGCGAAGCAGGAAACCGGGAAGATAGTTATCGCAACCGGTAAGAGGAAGACAGCCATAGCCAGGGCAATAATCAAGCCAGGTAAAGGAAGGGTATGGATAAACGGCGTACCCCTCGAAATATGGCCTGTCGAGATGGCTAGGCTGAAGATGATGGAGCCCCTCCTACTCGCGGGAAAGCAGATCTGGGATCAAGTGGACATCAAGGTAAGCGTCGAAGGAGGGGGCTTCATGGCTCAGGCCGAGGCCGTGAGGACAGCCATAGCCAGGGGCCTAGTGGAGTTCACCGGTAGTGAGGAGCTGAAGAGAATATATAAGGAGTACAGCCGCCCCATGCTGGCAGGCGACCCCAGAAGGACGGAGCCAGAGAAGTGGATGAGGTACTCCGCCAGGAGGTGGAGGCAGAAGTCATACAGGTGATGCGTGCATGGTGCTAATACCTGTGAGGTGCCCGACCTGCGGCGCCGTAATAGGGGACAAGTGGGAGCAGTTCGCTGAGAGGGTCAAGAGGGGGGAGAACCCGAAGGAGGTGCTCGACAGCCTAGGGATAAGGAGGTACTGCTGCAGACGCATCTTTATTTCACACGTCAACCTCATCGAGGAAATGGTAATGTACACTAGGAGGGTGTGAAGTCATGAGCGAGTCAAGCGAGAGAGGCGGGTCAATAGAGCTCCTGGTCCCCTTAAACATGTATTTAGAGTCAGGCGTCCACATAGGCACCCACATGTGCACGAAACACATGAAGAAGTTCGTCTACAAGCAGAGGCCTGAAGGGCCCTACGTCCTAGATATAAGGAAGATCGACGAGAGAATAAGGATCGCGGCGAAATTCATAGCTAGGTACTCGCAGGAGGCCGTCCTAGCGGTGTCAGCGAGACAGTACGGCTACACCCCCGTAAGGAAGTTCGCCGAAGTAACCGGCGGTAAAGCGGTGACGGGGAGGTTCATACCTGGAACCCTAACCAACCCTTGGCTTAAGCACTACGTCGAGCCAGACATACTTATAGCGACAGACCCTAGAGTGGATCAGCAGGCAATACTGGAGGCCTCCAAGATAGGGATACCCGTAATAGCGATAGCGAGCACTGACGCCAAGCTGAGTAGTGTCGACCTAGTCATACCCGGCAACAACAAGGGCAGGAGATCCTTAGCCCTAATTTACTGGCTCCTAGCAAGGCAGGTGCTGAGGGAGCGCGGAGTCATACCGCCTGACGGTGACCTACCCGTAAGCGTAGACTCTTTTGAGACCAAGGTGACTATGAGGTGGTGACACGCCCCCCAGCAGTTGCGGGGCAGTTCTACGAGGCGGACCCAGCTAAGCTCAAGTCAAGGATAGAGTGGTGCTTCACCCACAAATTAGGTCCCGGTAAGCTACCCAAGCCCAGCGGAACCAGGAGGCCGGAGAGTAAGGGTTTCATAGCCCCTCACGCAGGCTACGTGTTCAGCGGCCCCGTAGCGGCGCACACGTACTTCAAAATAGCTGAGGAAGGAAAGCCCGACACATTCATAATCCTAGGCCCCAACCACACAGGCGCCGGAGCACCGGTTGCGGTCTACCCAGACGGCGTGTGGCTAACCCCACTAGGCAGAGCAGTGATTGACGCCGAACTAGCTGCCGAGATACTCAGGAGGTCTAAGGTCGCGGCCCCCGATAGGTCAGCCCACGAGTCCGAGCACTCGATAGAGGTTCAGCTACCCTTCCTACAGTACCTCTTCGGGGAAGTGACGTTCATCCCCATAGCGATGCTCTACCAAACACCTCAGATAGCTAAGGACCTAGCCAACGCGATAGTTGAGGCGGTGAGGGAGCTGAGCAGGGACGTGGTGGTGATAGCGTCAACGGACATGAGTCACTACGAGCCACACGAACTGGCGGTGAGGAAGGACCGCGTAGTACTGGACAGGATAGAGGCCCTAGACCCTGAGGGGCTGTATGACGCCGTCCTCACTAGGGACATATCGATGTGTGGTCCCGGCCCCACAATGGTTATGCTGTACTTCAGCAAGTCCTTGGGCGCGACCAAGGGGGAGGTACTGAAGTACGCGACGTCAGGTGACGTGACGGGGGAGAAGGCCTGGGTAGTGGGGTACGCGGCGGCCAGAACCCTATAGCACGGTACTCAAAATAAGCGCCCCGCCAAGAAGTGAGTAGGTGCTGTGGTTGGGTGAGGAAGTAGTTAGGGTTAAGTATGAATTCACCGAGCACGTACCACTAATACACGTGCCAATACCCGGCAGGCGAAACCCCGTCTTAGTAGTGCCCACGACCAATAAGGTGAGGGTGGAGGCTGAAGTAATCCCTGAAGGAAAATCCCTTAAACTGCCGGCGAATATCCCTCAAGAAGTGGTTGAGGTCGCCGCCAACTTCTACTCGAAGCTGCTTGAGGAGGTCGGCATAAGCGCGTCGGTGGGGATCACAGCCTACGTTGGGAACTTGGCTTACGTGCCCTACGCGTACATAGCGGTAACGAACGCCGTCGTAGGGGCGCTAGGCGGCGGGGTAGACGAAGAAATATTGTGGGCAGCCACCACCGTGGACTCAGCACTCGGCGTTGGGGACGGCGTTAAGGCCTTAAGGTTCTCAGCCGTCAAGAGCAGGCCCTACGTGTGGCGCTCAGGCGAAGGAATAATTGAAGCCTCAAGAGAATTCACAACCACCGTCAGCACCGTAGCGGTTAGGGACCTAAGCATGCTTAACGAACCCGTCGAGGTCGACGCCCTAACGCACCTAGCAGGCATGGCGGTAGTGACGGCCTTCAGGGCTCTGGAGAAGGGGGGCATGCTTCAGGAACTGATCCCCGCGCTACGCTTAGCTAACGCATTATGGCACGCCCTCTACGGTGTGGAACTACCCGCAACGACACGCGATGAAACACACGCGGTAGTGGAGGGGCTTAGAAACAAGGCAATCGTTTTGAGGGTGAGGAACCCTTGAGCAACGCAACAATAATCAAGCTAGGAGGCTCCGTCATAACCGATAAGAGCAAGCCCTTCTCCATTAGGAGGGATGTCCTAGCCAGCATAGCTACAGACCTAAGCACGTACTTAAGGGAGGCTGGCAACGACGCCTACATCGCCCTCATCCATGGCGGCGGTTCCTTCGGCCACCCCCTGGTCAAGGAGTGTCTAGAGAGTGAAGGCGTGATAAGTAGGGAGTGCTTCACGAGAGTAGCGCACTACATGACCGTACTGAACACGGAGGTCGTGAGAACCCTAGTGCTGGGCGGCGTACCGGCGGTCTCCACACCCACCCGCGCCGTGTGTGTTGCGTTGAAGGATGACCTAGCAGACTGCGACCTAAGCGTAGTTAAGGAACTTGTCCACGCAGGCGTGATCCCGGTAATGTTCGGGGACGTTACCCCCGTGAAGGGCGGGGGTTTCAAGGTTGTCTCGGGGGACGTCCTAGCATGGTTGCTTGCGAAGGAGTTAGGGGCGGACACCGTAATATTCCTGACGGACGTTGACGGAATATTCACCGCGGACCCCCGCATAAACCCCGACGCGAGGCTAATACCCGAGGTTCAGGCGCAGGAACTGATGCGGGGCCTAGCGACGCTCTCAACCGGCGCCGGAGAAAAGGCAGACGTGACGGGCGCGATGAGGTTCAAGATCGAGGCAGGGTTAAGGCTCGGCGTGAAGGGGGTTAAGGCCCTCATAATTAACGGGCTCAAACCTCACAACTTAATTAACGCCCTTCAAGGAAGGAAAGTGAGAGGTACTGTAGTATGGTTCTAGACGACAACGCGGAAAGGAAGTTACAGCACATAGACGTGGTCCTCAAGGAGGACGTGGAGGGCCCACTAACAACGCTCCTCGAATGCGTTCACATACCGCACCAAGCCCTCATCGACGCAGGCCCTGAGGACGTGGACACTAGGGTAAGGTTCCTCGGCAAGGAGTTGACAGCACCGCTAATAATCTCGGGGATGACTGGCGGCGCCCCAGGGACTGAGAAAATAAACGCGGCCCTAGCCTCAATCGCTGAAGAGGAGGGGCTCGCCATGGGCGTCGGTAGCCAGAGAGCGGCGCTGGAGGACCCGAACCTGGAATACACGTTCAAGGTAGTCAGGGAGGTAGCCCCCACCGCCCCAATAATAGCCAACATAGGTGCGGCTGAGGTGGTAAGGTACCCGCCAGCAAAGGTTCTGAAGGCCGTTGAGATGATTGACGCCGATGCCTTAGCAGTGCACTTGAACCTGGCGCAGGAGGCGGCGCAACCCGAGGGGACACCATCAATGAAAGGCATAATTAAGAACTTAGAGAAGCTTGTCTCCGAGTCCCCCGTACCGGTAATCGCGAAGGAGGTCGGGAATGGCTTATCAAAGGAGGTAGCAAGCATGCTGAGGTCGGTAGGGATAAAACACTTCGACGTGGAGGGGGCAGGAGGGACTAACTGGGTCAAGGTGGAGATGTACAGGGCGATGAAAGCAGGGAACCACGTTAAGGAGGGTATAGCGAGGAACCTCCTAACGTGGGGGATACCGACGGCAGCCTCAATAACTGAGGTGAGGAACGCGGCTCCCGACGCCTACGTCATAGGGTCCGGAGGGATAAGAACAGCGGTTGATGCCGTTAAGGCCATAGTGATAGGGGCTGACGCGGCAGGAATGGCCCTGCCCTTCCTCAAAGCCTACGCCTCAGGCAGGCTGAGGGAGTTCACGAAAGCCCTAATACACTCATTTAGGATGGCGGTGCTCATGACAGGAGCGCGTAACGTGGAGGAGCTGAAGCGCTTGAAACCGATAATAACGCCGCCCCTAACCCACTGGGTGAGTGCCCGGGGACTGAAGCCAGGTCACTACCTCACTTATTAATTCAGTACCTCACCTAACTCTTGGTGTTAAATGCTTGACCGAAGAGTTAAGGAAGAGGTTCGGAGAGCTACTAAAGTACGCTAAACACGTCGCCGAACTCACGAACAGAACCATGGAGGAGGTAGTTAAGGGTGAACCCCGGTACCTCTATGAAGCCGCAATGCACATCATAAGGGCTGGGGGGAAGAGGTTAAGACCGCTAGCCACGGTTCTGGCTGGCCGGATGTACGGATTACCGGAGGAGCTAGGCGTTAAGGCGGGCGCGGCGGTCGAGATACTCCATAACTTCACCCTAATACACGACGACATAATCGACAGGGACAACCTGAGGAGGGGGGTACCCACAGTTCACGTCCTATGGGGCACGGACGTGGCGATAATAGCTGGTGACCTCCTCTTCGCTAAGGCCTTCGAAGCCCTAGGTAAGCTAGTGAAGCACATCCCGTCAGACAGGGTTGTGGAAGCCCTCAATAAGCTGAGCTGGGCGTCGGCAACTATAGCTGAGGGTCAAGCCCTGGAGTTCGACATGGTTAAGAGGGACAACGTAACCCTCGATGAGTACATAACGATGGTTTACAAGAAGACCGGGGCCCTCTTCGAAGCAAGCCTACTAATAGGCGCAATACTTGCCGGGGCGCCGCAGGAGGAGCTCGAGAAACTATCCCGTTACGCCCGCGGGATAGGGATAGCGTTCCAGATACAGGACGACATCCTGGGCCTGACCTCCACGGAGGAGGAGCTGGGTAAGCCGGTCTACAACGACATTCGGGAGGGTAAGAAGACAATACTGGTGATCTACGCGCTCAAGCGCCTCAGCCCCGAGGAACGTAGTAAGTTGCTGAACACGTTAGGCAAGAAGGACGCTACTAGGGAGGAGCTGGAGGAAGCAGCTAACCTAATAAAGAAGACGGGTGCGGTAGAGTACGCCCGGAAGGAAGCTAGGAAGTACTTCGAGGACGCGTTAAGCGCTCTGCGCAGCACGAAACCGGTTGATGAGGGGGCGCGCAAGTTACTTGAGGATCTAGGCCAGTACGTAATCCTGCGAGGAAAGTAAGCGATGAGGCGCGCAACCGAACGCGTGAGGAAGGAACTCGAGAAACTCAAGAAATACTACGGCGCGACAAAGTGTTACGTAGAGCGTGAAGGAGGGAGGGAGGAGGTTCCCTGCGAGAACATACCTGAGCTCCTGCGGGGAGGCACGGCCAAGGAAACGGTGGTGGTGTGCAACGAACGCTTAGGCAAATGCGTTAAGGCACCCAAAGGCACGGGCATCGAGGTAATAGAGGCTGAGGGGAGGGAGGTCTACCTAGTAAAGGACGAGACCGAGGACGTGGGACGCTGGGGCAAGTTAGGGTACATAATAACGGGGAAAGGCGAGGGAAGAACGATCAAAACCCCCAAAGCAGGCAAGATAATCTTTATAGAGGAGGTTCTCGGCGAGAAACCGGATCACTACCGCATATACGTTGCTTCAGAAGGTGTTGAGGAATGAGCAACGATGTTAAGGAAATCCTCGAGAAGATACGCGATGAAGTCACGTACTATGCGTTACTGAACGCTGTGGAACACGGCGGTAAGGCAAGGGCCGGCCCAGTAATAAATAAGGTGTTGGGTAGGCACCCTGAGCTACGCAGGAAGGAGGTAATGCCGGAGTTAGGGAGGTTCGTGGCTAACGTGGTGAAGGAGGTGAATAGCTTAACCCTAGAGGAGCAGGAACGTAGGCTAAGCGAGCTAAAGCCCCCTGAGGAGGGCAGGAGGGAGGAGAAGGCTAAGGAAGGGTTACCGCCCCTCCCCAATGCGTTTGAAGGAAAGGTAGTGACTAGGTTCGCCCCTAACCCGGACTTCCTAATACACCTAGGCAACGCTAGGCCAGCAATACTAAGTTGCGAGTACGCCCGCATGTATAAGGGGAAAATGATACTTAGGTTCGAGGACACCGACCCCAAGACCAAGCCCCCAATGCCTGAAGCCTACAGGCTGATCCGGGAGGATCTTGAGTGGCTGGGCGTTAAGTGGGATGAAGAATACATTCAGTCCCTGAGGATGGAGATATACTACGACATAGCCAAGGAGTTAATTAGGAGAGGGGGAGCGTACGTAGATCTCTGCTCGCAGAAGGAGTTCCTCAAGTATAAGCTCGAGAGGAAACCATGCCCCCACAGGAATCAGGCCGTTGAGGAGAACCTAGAGCTCTTCGAGAAGATGATCTCAGGCCACTTCAGTGAAGGTGAAGCAGTGCTGAGGGTAAAGACGGACATCACGCATAAGGATCCCTCAGTGATAGACTGGGTAGCCTTCAGGGTAATAGACACGGACAAGCACCCACACCCCATGGTTGGGTCAAGGTACGTTGCGTGGCCAACATATAACTTCGCGGCAGCAGTTGATGACCACCTCCTCGGGGTGACCCACATACTGAGGGGGAAGGAGCACGCAGTGAACACCGTGAAGCAGGGCTACCTTTACGCGCACTTCGGCTGGGAGTACCCAACCGTCATAAACCTAGGTAGGCTGAAGCTGGAGGGGCTCATACTGAGTAAGTCGCAAATAAAGAAGCTGATTGAGGAGAACCCAGGTAAGTTCAGCGGGCCGGACGACATAAGGTTCGGGACCGTTGCCTCCCTGAGGAATAGGGGCATAGAGGCGGAAACGCTGCGCAGGATAATACTGCAGGTAGGGACGAACCCCAACGACGCAACCATAAGTTGGGATAACATAGCGGCCCTCAACAGAAGCGTCATAGACTCAGCAACGAGGAGGGTGATGGCGGTCTTCGACCCCATAAAGCTAGTAATAGAGTCATACGAAGGCCCGAGGAGGGTAAGCCTGCCATACCACCCAGACAATAAGGGCTTAGGTGCGAGGGAAATCGAGGTCAGCATGGAGAGTGGCAAGCCCGCCGTCTACGTATCGAGGAAGGATCTAGAGAACCTCATTGTTAAGGGTAAGGCGTTAAGGGTTAGGCTCATGGGCCTATGTAACGTCGAGATAATCGCTACTGAGGGGCGCACTAAGGCGGTAGCGAGGTACTTAGGGAGCAGCGTCGAGCAAGCAAAGCAGGAGAGAATGAGGATTATTCAGTGGGTGCCGGTAACGACCCCCGTAACGGTGCGTGTGAAGGTGCCGGAGGGCTTAGAGCTAATGGTGAATGAGGGTGTAGCGGAGCCCTCCCTAACGCAGGCATTGCCGGGAGAGAGGTATCAGTTCGTGAGGTACGGGTTCATTAAGGTGCAGGACGTAGCTCGTTTCAAGGGAGGTGTTAGGGTAGAGGCAGTATTCATGCATAAGTGACGGGACGCTACGCTTTTAAGCGCCCCTAAAGAGTAGTGATTGCGACGACCGAGGTGGATGAGAATGAGCAAGCCCCCATACGTAAGGTTTGAGGTACCACCCGAAATAGCTGAGAAGGCGTATGAAGCAGTCAAGAAGGCTAGGGAAACTGGTGGCAAGGTCAGGAAGGGCGTTAACGAAACAACTAAGGCTGTTGAGAGGGGACTAGCGAAGCTAGTGCTCATAGCGGAGGACGTTGACCCGCCCGAGGTAGTCATGCACCTACCACTCCTCTGCGAGGAGAAGAAGGTGCCCTACCTATACGTCCCGAGCAAGAAGAAGCTCGGGGAGATGGCGGGCATCGAGGTCCAAGCATCCTCAGTAGCCATCGTGGATCCCGGCGAGGCCAAGGACCTAGTTGATGAGCTAATCAAGGCCTACGAAGAGCTTAAGACTAAGGCCTAACCTAAAGGGTGAATGTGGGCAAACCACCACGGAAATAACTCATTTTTAATAACTACCCACACAGGAGTCAGAAACGCTGCGTCAATTATCAAACAACTACACGGCAGCACTAGGGAATTCTTTTAAAACCACGGAACCTAGAAACTACGGTGCTTGGGTCGTGGCAGGGGAAGGCAAGAAGATAGACGTCAGTCAACCGCAGGTAAACGTCATCGAGGAGTTCGGGTTCCCGGCCGAGGTAATACAGATCGTTGGTAGGACAGGCGTTACTGGCGAGATAACTCAGGTTAGGGTAAGGGTTCTTGAAGGGAGAGACAAAGGGAGGATCATAGCGAGGAACATTAAGGGTCCGGTGAGGATCGGTGACATAGTGATCCTAAGGGAGACAGAGAGGGAAGCGAGGAAGCTCTCAACTAGGAGGTAAGGTAGTCACAAACTTTTAAGTTAATTCACTAGTCTGAGGGGGTGTAGGGGATGCCCAGACCAAAGCGATGCTCGTTCTGCGGAGGGCCTGTCGAGCCCGGCACGGGGATAATGTACGTTAAGAATGACGGCACGATACTCTGGTTCTGCTCAAGCAAATGCTTCAAGAACTTCAAGCTAGGCAGGGATCCGAAGAGGTTACCGTGGACAGCGTACTACCTCGGCAAGAAATCGAAGAGGTGAGTTAATTGAACCAGCGTGAGCTGGTCATAGTCAAGCCTGACGGCGTCAAGCGCGGCTTAATCGGTGAAGTTATAAGAAGGCTGGAAGCCAAGGGCCTAAAAATAGTTAAGATGAGGATGATACGCGCAACACGCGCATGTATGGAGAGGCTCTACGACATCCATAAGGGTAAGCCATTCTTCGAGGACTTAGTGACCTTCATGAGTTCCGGACCCATAGTGGCGGTGATTGTCGAGGGTGACGAGGCAGTAAGTGTCGTTAGGAACCTAATAGGCCCGACTGACGGGCGCAAAGCACCCCCGGGAACGATTAGGGGTGATTACGCCTTGTCGATTCAGGAGAACATAGTGCATGCAGCCGACAGCCCTGAGAGGGCTGAATATGAGATAAGCGTGGTCTTCTCTCCTGACTGCGGTGAGTTCTAAGGGCGTGCTTAGGGAAATTACTTACTCTGGAACTCCTTCCTTAAGCTCCTGAGCTTGAGGAGTATGGGTAGTCCGAACCTCTTATCACGCCTTCTCTTGATCCTAATGATTTCCTCGATTAAGGGTAGCATGTCCTTAGTCACGTACTTCCTGAACTTAGTCAGTACGGTCTCCAAGTCCTTCTCGCTGGGGTCAGTGTAGA
>Ga0256833_1001116_pt1 | contig 20116 bp, 21 predicted proteins | sample 356284metaG_FD_190535 | JGI IMG/M metagenome (GOLD analysis project Ga0256833, IMG submission 190535) | Hydrothermal vent microbial communities from Mid Atlantic Ridge, Atlantic Ocean - 356-284 | ecosystem: Environmental > Aquatic > Marine > Hydrothermal vents | place: Atlantic Ocean: Mid... | reverse complement strand
GTAGCTACCCCAATATTGTGCCAACCACTTCTATTTGGTATTGATGTAGTTGTCCATAGTGCTAGTAAATATACCACAGGTCAAGGAACAGCAATAGGAGGTCTTATTGTAGAGAGAGAGAATCTATCTCAAAAGATAAAAGATAATCCAAGATACCCTCACTTTAACGAACCAGAAGTAAGTTATCACGGTTTAGTCTTTGCTGATTCGGTGGTAAGTCCTGTTCTCTTTACCTTTAGAGCTAGAATGATACTTCTTCGAGATACAGGTGCTGTACTTAGCCCATTTAATGCTTGGTTATTTATACAAGGATTAGAGACTCTCTCTCTTAGAATAGAGAAACACTCATCTAATGCTCTAAAGATTGCACAATGGTTAGAGTCTCAATCTATTGTAAAAAAGGTAAACTATCCTCTCTTAGAGAGTGATAAGAGCTATACAAATGCTTCAAAATATCTCTCTAAAGGTGCTAGTGGATTGGTAAGTTTTGAAGTGGATAGTTTTGAAACAGCAAAAAAGATACTAAATAGTGTAGAGATTTTCTCAATAGTTGCCAATATTGGAGATAGTAAATCTATCATAAACCACTCAGCATCAACAACACATCAACAACTCAGCAAAGAGGAGCTTAAGAAGGCTGGTGTAAGTGAGGGGTTAATCCGACTAAGTGTCGGAATTGAAGATGTTGAGGATCTAATTGAAGACCTCAAACAAGCATTAAATTAAATAATCTTAATTAAAAAGTGAAGCGAAAAAACCCTTCTCTTCACTCTCAATACTATTTTCTGTATGTTTAGGTATTAACTTTTTATAAGCAGAACGAGATGGATCCCAAATACCATCTATAAAGATAGTCGGTGTTCCTGTTACCATAAGACGTTTTTTCATTGCTTTGTCAAATGCCATAGTCTCTTTTATCTCTTTAGAATTTATCTCTTTTTGTGTTAAAGTTATACCTGTCTTCCTTTTTATCGCATCTAAAATAACTTGTGGGTTTTTCTCTCGTTCACTTACAAGCAGATGATAACACTCTTTTAAAGCTTTTAAATTACCACGTTTTTGAAAAATATGCATCGCTTTTGTTGTTACATCTGATGCAGGATGAATTCTGACTAGAGGCAGATGGTAATAGTATAGAGCAAATGTTTTAGGGTGTCTCTCTACACTCTCTATTAGCTTAGGAACAATCTTTTGACAAAATGGACAAAAGGGGTCAGAAACAACTAAAATTTTATGCCGAGCATCTTTATTCCCTACCAATAGATGACTATCATTATATGCACTTAAAGGAACATGTGGTTTTAAAACTTTTGAATAATCATTACCTTTTTTATCTTTTAACGAAAAGGCTATCTTTTTCCCTTTATTATAGACAACTTGATAGAGAGTTCTGTTTCGATATACATTTCCCATCTTTACTTTTAAATCTAAGACTAAAAAATAGACCCTCCAACCATTTGTGCCACCAATTTGATAACTTGAAAGTGTCTCTATTTTATCTACTTTAGAGTGCATCTTCTTCTCTATATGACGTTTAACATAAAACTCTACACTTTTTTGGCTCACAGCAAAAAGATGTACAGTAACCATAAGCATAATCACTAAAAACTTAATCTGCATAATATAACTCCTTTAGTTAATCCTTTATTCTATCATATCAGAATTAAATAAAACTAGAAATAATACTTTATGTGTACTATTAACTATAAAAATATTTAAAAATGGCTGATTTTCTCAATATTTAACAAAACCATAAAGTACAAATTGGGTAAAATGCGTTTAATGAAAATAGAAACCAAAGTTGCCCACTTTACAACGCCTCTATATTTGGAGAGTGGAAGAATCTTAGAACCATACAAAATTGCCTATGAAACCTACGGTGAGCTAAATGAAGATGCATCTAATGTTATCTTAATCTGTCATGCTCTAAGTGGGTCGGCACATGCTGCTGGAAAGTATGAGGGTGAGAGAAAATATGGTTGGTGGAATGAGCTAATTGGTGATGGAAAAGCTATTGATACTACAAAATATTTTGTAATCTCAACCAATGTTATAGGTTCATGTTTTGGGAGTACAGGTCCCATGAATGATGAGTATCCTAAAATGAGACCTTTTCGTTTACACTTTCCTGTTATTACCATTAAAGATATGATAAAAGCTCAAAAACAACTTCTTTCTCAACTTGGTATTCACCATCTTAAAGCAATTATAGGTGGCTCTATGGGTGGAATGCAAGCACTACAGTTTGCTGTTGACTACCCTAATTTTGCCGATAAAATTATCTCACTAGCCTCTACCTATGCAACTCAACCTTGGACAATTGCTTTCAATAAGGTCGCAATGGAGGCGATACGTCGAGACCCACGATTTGAAAATGGTAATTATGAAAAAGATGCCTTTAAAGAAAAAGGGTTAGATGGTCTTGCCATTGGACGTATTGCAGGACATATCTCTTACCTATCTCCTGACTCAATGAACAACAAATTTGGACGAAACTATGTCAACAATGATGGACTCTTTGAGCTTTTTGGACGCTATGAAGTAGAGCGATATATGGAGTACAATACTGACAACTTTGCACGTCTTTTTGACCCTCTTAGTTACCTTTACATAGTAAAAGCTATCAATACTTTTAATTTAAGTAGAGGATATGACTCTCTACATGATGCTATTTTAAGGATTAAAGCAGAGACTACACTTATCTCTTTTAAGAGTGACTACCTATTCTTTCCAAAAGAGATGGAGCATATTTATAAAATGATGCAGAGAAATGGACAAAACTCTAGCTATTATGAGATAGATAGTAACTATGGTCATGATGCTTTTTTAGTAGAGATAGAAAAATTTGATACAATAATAAAAGATAAATTATAAAAGATAAGGAGTATTATGAAAGTAGATACATTTGAAGATAAATTAGAGGAATCAAAAAAGATATTAAACCAATTAATGAACCCAGAAATTACTTTAGAAGAGAGCATAAAACTCTATAAAAGTGGATTGGAACAGATTAAATCTGCTCAAAAAATGATAGAAGAGGCTAAAGTAGAGATAGAGACCATAGAGAAAAACTCTTCAGGTTCTTAATATGCATAATGATAAAACATTAACTATTGCTGTACTACAACTTCCAACACTAGGAATGCAAACAACTAAATTAGAATTTTATCTTAAAAATGCATATACTAGAGGGGTAAAAATTGTTCTATTAGGAGAATATATCCTCAACCATTTTTTCAAAGAGCTTCAAACCTTACCTATTCAAATGGTAAAAAAACAGAGTGACAAACATATTGAACTTCTAAAAAAGTTTGCAATTAAATATAATATGATATTTGTAGCACCTATTATCCTCATCAAAGAGAACCAATATGTTAAAACCATTGTAAAAATCAGTGATAAGTCAATTGTCTATTACGAACAACAGATACTTATCCCCTACAAACATTGGAATGAGAAAAAGATGTTTGCCAATGAGATAAAACCATTAACCTCACCATTAACCTTTAAGGTTGATGGATTTAAAGTTATGGTTATGGGTGGATTTGAACTCCATTTTGACCCATTTTGGAGTTATGTTACTAAAAAGAAGATTGACCTTGTACTACTACCAACGGCCTCTACCTTTAGTTCCCATAATCGTTGGAGAGAGATTATTAAAACAAAAGCATTTTTACATGGATGCTACATTTTAAGAGCCAACCGTTTAGGTGAATTTAAAGAGGAGAAGGTTAAGTGGAAATTTTATGGTGACAGTATGTTGGTTGAACCTAGTGGAGAGATCTATATGATGCTTGAAGATAAAGAGTCAATGTTGATTGAAACTATCTCTAAAAACAATATTAAAGAGCATAAAAAAACATGGGCATTTGAAGAGGAACTCTCTTTAAGAGCAAATTTATAGTATTATTTTTATAAAATATAATCAATTTTATTAGGTTTTAATCTAACTTAATAGATAACATGTTACAATCTATTAAAAAAAAGGAAATAGGAAGAAGCAATGAACAATGACTTAATGAAAATTGTAGAAGAGACAAAAAAACTTAAAACACTTGTGCTAGAAGATGAGCCAGAGACAAATGAGTTAATGTGTACAACACTAAATAACTTTTTTGCTGAAGTTTACTCTGCAACAGATGCAACATCTGCAATGCAACTTTTTGAACAACACTCACCAGATATTATCTTTATAGATATTATTTTACCAGGGAAAAGTGGATTAGAGGTAGCAAAAGAGATTAGAGAGATTAATCCTAAACAGATTATTGTAATTGTATCAGCAAGTAATGATATGGGCAATATCTCAGAAGCTGTTAAAATTGGGGTAAATAACTTTATTAGAAAACCAATTGATACCGATAAGATGATTGATGTTCTTAAAGATATTGTTGCAGATATTAAGAAGCAGAAGAAAAATAGAACTAAAATCTTCTCAATTACTCTACCACTTGATTTATATGATCAAGTTGACCAAGATGCTAAAAGTGAAAGTATCTCTAAAAATGCTATGATTATTAGAGCATTAAAACACTTCTATAATCTTTAATAGTGTGCATTTTTTAATGCTCCATTAAACCTCTCTAGTATTGGTGCAATAAATTGCACCCTACTTAATACAAATTTTATTTGGATAGTCTTATTGTAACTGACTTTTCGTGAGCTGTTAGCCCCTCTGTATTAGCAATTAAAGCACACTCTTTACCTATCTCTCTTAAACCTTGTTGTGTCATAGATATAATAGATGATCTCTTTAAAAAGTGGTCAACACTTAATGGAGAGTAGAACTTAGCAGTTCCTCCTGTAGGTAATGTATGATTTGGTCCAGCTATATAGTCACCAATAGGTTCAGGAGTATATTCCCCTAAGAAGATTGCTCCTGCATGTTTAATCTGACCCAATAAATCCATTGGATTTTTAGTTAAGACCTCTAAATGTTCAGGTGCAATTTTATTCATTAAATCAATAGCTTCTTCCATACTTTCAACCACAATAATAGCACCACGCTCTGCAATAGACTTTCTAGCAATCTCTTCACGAGATAGTTTACCTAAAAACTCTTCTACTTTAGAGACAACTTTAGGTGCTAAAGTAGCATCAGTTGTAATCAAAATAGAAGATGCCATCTCATCATGTTCAGCTTGTGAGAGCAAATCTATTGCTAAATAATCCTCTCGTGCTGTCTCATCTGCTAAGATACCAATCTCACTAGGTCCTGCAATCATATCAATATTTACTTCACCATAAACTAACTTTTTAGCTGTAGCAACAAAAATATTCCCTGGTCCTGTGATAACATCTACTTTAGGAATAGTCTCTGTTCCATACGCCATAGCTCCAATAGCTGAAGCTCCTCCTACTTTAAAAACTTTTGTTACTTTACATAAGTGACATGCTGCTAAAAGAAGCTCATTTAACTCATCATCTGGTGCAGGAGTACAGACCACTATCTCCTCTACTCCTGCAACAATAGCAGGAATAACATTCATAAGTAATGATGATGGATAAGCTGCTTTTCCTCCAGGAATATAGAGTCCAGCAGAATCAACTGCCGTTACTTTTTGTCCCAACATATTTCCATTTTTTTCATAGTCAAACCACGATTTAGGCATAAGCTTTTGATGATAATTCTCAATTCTATCATACGCTAAGTGTAGGGCATCTCTAAGTGTAGTATCTATATTATTATACGCTTTTTCCATAGACTCAACCGTAACTAATAACTCATCATCACTACTAGGCTCCCATCTGTCAAACTTTGCAATATGTCCTTTTAGAGCTTGATTACCACTATTTTTAATCTCATCAAGAAGTCCCTTGACAATAGAGGTTACACCATCTATATCCATCGCACCACGTTTTAACAACTCATCAAATTCACTCTGAAAGTTTTCATCTTTTATATTTAATATTTTCACTATATATCCTTTGGTATCGTCTCAACATACTCTCATTACCAATCAAGCCACCTTGATGTATATAGAGTGTTGGTTTTTCAAAAATTTGTGGGTTTTCCAAAAGAGTTAACCACCCATGTGGGTCATAGAGTAGGTCAAACTCAATCCCAATATCTGCTTGTAATTCTAACCAAATATTATAAGAGTCTCTATAGAGTTTTCCAAAGTGTCTTTTTTTAGAGGGAGTAATAATTTTTGGATGAAACTTTTCATCTTTTTCTAACATCAAAAACTGCTCTTTTAAATAGTTTACATCTCCCACACAAGGAACAGTAAAAACCGTAGGTTTGGGTATCCCTCCTACTCCGACACTAAAAGCCTTAGACAAATAAAGAGCCGTTGTTCCTGTTCCAGAGGGAAGAAAAATATTAAGTTCCTCTATCCCCTGCTCCATTTTCCACTCTAAAATCTCTTGGGCTAAAAACTTTAAACCATACTCTGCCTCTTTTTGTCGTCCACCCTCTTCAATAAATAAACTATCTTCTTTTGATGTCGGGGTAGGGATACCCCGACCTACATGTAGATTCATTCCATTACTTAAGGCATATTTATAATTTCCATGAGGATTTTGTTCTAAATATGAAGCAATATGTTCCACATAATAGTCAAACTCCCAACCTTTTAATTTTGCCAATACAGAGAGTGAATACATCGCATTGGATTGAGCAGAACCATAAGAGACAACTTTAGTAATATGAGGGAAATTGTGGTCTAAAAAGTAGTGAAATTTTCGAGCTTTATTGCCCGAAAATTCAGAAGATATTAGGTCATCTCGTTTAAGATAAAAAGAGTGTCCTCTAAAAGTTTTTTCTTCAATAGGAGAAGGAAAATTCATCTTTAAATAAAATAGTTAGTTTCTATCTAAACAGTTTAAATCTGAAAAGGCTTGTTCTAAACGAGAAACCATAGACAATTCACCCTCTCTTAACCATTTACGAGGGTCATAAAACTTTTTATTTGGCTTATCTTCACCCTCTGGATTACCAATTTGACCCTGTAGATAAGCGTGATATTGCTCTATATATTTACGAACACCGTCCCAATATGCCCACTGTGTATCAGTATCAATATTCATCTTAACAACACCATATTCAATAGCTTCACGAATATCTGAAAGCTCTGAACCTGAGCCACCATGAAAAACAAAATCGACAGGTTTATTAGAGGTATTAAACTTCTCTTGAATATACTTTTGAGAGTTATCTAAAATAGATGGAGTGAGTACAACATTCCCTGGTTTATAAACCCCATGAACATTTCCAAATGATGCTGCAATAGTAAACATAGGTGATATCTTCAAAAGCTCTTCATAAGCATAAGCTACCTCTTCAGGTTGTGTATAGAGTAGTGAATTATCAATATCTGTATTGTCCACACCATCTTCCTCTCCACCTGTTACACCAAGCTCAATTTCAAGGGTAATACCAATTTTTGACATACGAGCTAAATACTCTTTACACGTTGCTATATTCTCTTCTAACGGCTCTTCAGAAAGGTCAATCATATGTGAAGAGAAGAGTGGTTTACCAAAAGCTTCAAAATGTTTTTCACTTGCATCTAAAAGCTCATCTATCCATGGTAGTAACTTACGTGCTGCATGGTCAGTGTGTAAAACAACTGGTATTCCATAAGCTTCGGCAACGGTATGAACATGCTGTGCCCCTGCAATAGTTCCCAAAACTGCCTTTTTATCACTTGGCATTCCTTTTCCTGCATAGAACTCTCCTCCACCATTTGAGAACTGAACAATAACAGGAGATTTAACTTTTGAAGCTGCCTCTAACACACCATTTATAGAAGAGGTTCCCACCACATTAACAGCAGGAATAGCAAACCCCTCCTCTTTTGCAATTGCAAAAAGCTCTTGAACTTGATTTCCACTCAATACACCACATGGTAAACTATCTAATACTTTTTTACTCATTCTAATTTAACCTCAAAAAATTTTTTAATATTTTACAATAAATATGACTTATTTTTAGTAATATTTGCTCTTTTTCTCATACTTTTATATAACTCTTCTAATTTTACTTTAAATCTCTTTAAACGTAAAGTTTTAATAATAGTTGGTTTGATATCTTCATAGGGAATAAGTCCCTTATTTTTTTTATCTTCTAAATAGATAATATGATACCCAAATTGTGTTTGAACAGGTTTTGTTGTAATTGTTCCAACTCTTATAGAAAATGCTGCTTCTGAAAATTCAGGAACCATCTGTTCATACATAAACCAATCTAACTCTCCCCCATTACTTGCACTAGGACCTGTAGATTCACTCTTTGCCAGTTCTATAAAGTCATTTTTCAAATTTTTACTATTTTTTAACTTAGATATAATTGCTACTGCTTCCTCTTTAGTTGTTACTAAAATATGTCTAACTTTCACCGATGCAGGTCTAATAAACTTTTCAGAGTTTTCAAGATAATATCTCTTAACCTCCTCTTTAGTAATATTTATCTCTTCTACTTTTTGCTTCATCCAAAAATCAAGCATTAACTTATCTTTTGCTTTTTCAAGTTCTTGTTGATACCCTGTACTCTTTTCAATATGAATTTTCTTTGCATCTTCTAAAACAAGTCTTCGCTCAATCATCTGTTTAACAACTATTTTTTTCTGAACTTTATCTAAATCTTTATAGGTTGCCCCTGGTATGCTCTTTGCAATAAATATATTTGCCTCTTCTTCTGTAATATCATAACCATTTACAGTTGCTAAAACTTCTGATGCAAGTAGTGGTAATGTTATTACAAATGAGAAAACGAGCAAAAGTCTAAAAAATATTTTCATTCAATACCTTATATATATATTAATAAAATATTATAACAAATAATGGTAAATGATTCGTAAATAAGAAAATCTATTTTTCAACCAATTTTAAGTCACAATAAATACCATTAGATTATCAAAATAAGATTTAAAAGAGTATATAATATGGCTACTAAGATAGTAAAACAAGCAACTAAAATAGAGATTGAGCAGATTAAGGCTCTTTTTTTAGAACACTATCCTGACTCATTAACAGAATTAAACTATAATAATATCTACGAACTACTTATTGCCGTTATGCTCTCTGCACAATGTACCGATAAACGGGTCAATATTATAACTCCTGCTCTTTTTGAAGCCTATCCAACTCCATTAGAACTTGCCAATGCAGATTTAGATGAACTCAAATCTTACATTAAAAGCTGTTCTTTTTTTAATAATAAAGCTAAAAACCTTATAAAAATGGCTCAATCTGTCATAACAAACTACAATGGAGAAATTCCACAAGAGCGAGATGAGTTGGTAAAATTAGCAGGTGTAGGGCAAAAAACAGCCAATGTGGTCATGATAGAATATACAGGTGCAAACCTTATGGCTGTAGATACCCATGTTTTTAGAGTTGCCCACCGTCTAGGATTAAGTAATGATAAAACAGCTACTAAAACAGAAGAGACCCTAACTAAAAAGTTTAAAACCGACCTTCATCTTCTACACCAAGCTATGGTACTCTTTGGAAGATATAGATGCAAAGCAATAAAACCAGAGTGCGAAGGGTGTTTTATGAAACAACACTGTAGAACTTCTGACACTTTTAAGATTTAGTTATTTTGCTACAATGAGACATTTTTTATAAAGTTATAAAGTTATAAATTCTATTCACTTGCATTTTTTCTCTTTTTTAAGATACTATAACATAAGCTTAACTTTAAAAGATTTATTAAATTTTTTAAAGTATATGTTATAAAAATGAAAGGATTTTTTATGCCTTATTGCAAATATGTAGTATCTATTTTACTCTCTACTACACTTACAATCTCTGCCATAGATTTAAATGATACACAAACCATTATTGAAGAGGCTTCTCAAGCTACCAAAGAGCTTCAAGCTGATTTTGAAACCATCATCAATGAACCTGAAGTCATAGAGGAGGAGAGAAAAGAGGTTGAAAAAGAGACATTAGTTACACCTAAAGAGGTCATCACTGTTCAAGAGATTGAAAAAGATAAGATGGCTACTACATTAGTTGAGAATAATCAAACTACTATTAATAGTACTGTAGAGAGTAACATAACAACTGAAAAACCTACTCCAATAATCAATAATGAGAGTAATGAAACAAAACCTATAACAGAGACTTTAAATGATAACAAGAGTTTAATAGAGAGGAATACTACAATAGAGAGTAACATAACAACTGAAAAACCTACTCCAATAATCAATAATGAGAGTAATGAAACAAAACCTATAACAGAGACTTTAGATGATGATGACGAAATTGAGGGGTCTGCAGAACAAGGTCTTATTATATTTAAAACTCATATAAAAGAGTACTGTGGAATGAAAGGTGATGAGTTTGCAAAACACTACACTCAAGAGGATTGGGACGATATTTATGATGATAAAGAGTTTAAAAAAGTTCTTATTGAAATCTGTCCAAAGATGAAAAACAGATACCAAGATGAGTGGACACCACATCTTTACCAATTCTCTTTAAAATATGCTAGTGATAGTGATGAGATTCCAGATTGTTAATCTTTTAAAAGATAAATAACATTACAATTTGACATATTTATACTCTATCTAATCTTTTTATATTATCATTTGTAAAAAAGAGTATATATGGCAAAGAAAAAAGTAATATTTGAGTGTCAAGCGTGTGGATTGCAATCGCCTCGTTGGTTAGGGAAATGTACAGGGTGTAACCAGTGGGAGACCATGGTAGAGCTTACAGCAGAACAGGTAAAGTTTGTAGAGGAGAACAAGAGCAACTCTACTCACTCCACGCTACCTAAAGCTACCTCCATTACCGAAGTTCAACAAGAGAATATTAGCCGTTTTACATCTGGAAGCAAAGAGCTTGACTTAGTGCTTGGTGGGGGTATTGTCTCTGGGTCATTGACCCTTATTGGAGGTAGTCCAGGTATTGGTAAATCTACTCTACTTTTAAAAATAGCAGGAAATTTAGCTAAAAGGAGACAAAGTGTTCTATATGTTTCAGGAGAAGAGTCAGCAGGACAGATAAAACTTCGTGCTGATAGATTAGATGCAAATGAGAGAGAACTTTACCTTCTACCCGAAATAAATCTACAGACTATTTTAACTGAAATAAACTCTAAAAACTATGAGTTTATTATTATTGATTCCATTCAAACCCTCTACTCTGAGGAGACCCCATCTGCCCCAGGTTCTGTAACCCAAGTTCGCACCATAACCTTTGAGCTAATGCGTGTGGCAAAGAGTTTAGAGATACCTATTTTTATTATTGGTCATATTACCAAAGATGGCTCTATTGCAGGTCCTAGAGTCCTTGAACATATGGTCGATACAGTACTCTATTTTGAGGGTGACCCCAACTCTGAACTACGACTTCTTAGAGGGTTTAAAAACCGTTTTGGAAGTACCAATGAGGTGGGAATTTTTGAGATGAGTAAAAATGGACTTCTCGATGCTGAGACTATGGCTGGACGTTTTTTTAATAGAGATAAGCTCTCATCTGGTTCAGCACTTACCGTTATGATGGAGGGGAGCCGTCCTATAATTATAGAGATTCAAGCTTTGGTTTCAGAAGCGTATGGTCACCCTAAACGGAGTTCAACTGGTTTTGATAACAATCGACTCAATATGCTATTAGCTCTACTAGAGAAAAAACTTGACCTACCATTGGGAACCTATGATGTTTTTGTAAATATCTCTGGAGGTATTAAAATTAATGAACCTGCTGCCGACTTAGCTATTATTGCTGCTATTTTAAGTTCATATCGTAACCGTGAATTGAGTGCAGAGACACTCTTTTTAGGCGAGGTAAGTTTAACAGGAGAGATTAGAGAGATTTCAGCTCTAGGGCAACGACTTAAAGAGATAGAGACACAAGGGTTTAAAAAAGCGATTGTCCCTACAAAACCTTTAGAGAAGAGCTCCATTAAATGTTTTGTAGCAAATGAGGTCTCTAAGGTGGTTGAGTGGATGTAGGCTTCTTTAATAAAAAATTCTTTTGTAGCTCCTAACTCTCAACCAATTTCGATAAAATAGCAATAAGAAAAAAACAAGGGACTCACAAATGTTTGGAATGGGCTTTACCGAGATACTATTTATTGCAATAGTTGCCATTATATTTCTAGGACCAGACAAACTTCCTGGTGCTATGGTTGATATTGCTAAATTTATTAAAAATATAAAAAATGCAATTAGTGATGCAAAAAATAGTATAAATGAAGAGATTAATTTAGATGAACTTAAACAAGAGGCATTGGGTTACAAAGCACAACTTGACGAGGCAAATCAAGAGCTACAAGGGTTTAAAAACCTTAATCCAATAAATGAACTCAAAGAGAGTGCAAATTTAGGTTCAGTAAAAGAGAATTTTGAACGAATAGCACATAAAACACCTGAAGCAGTTACCACTCAAGTCGAACCCAAACAGAGTAGTGAGATAACGTTTAAGAAAAAAACAATTAAAGAGAATAAAAAAGGTAAAGAGAATTAATGTTGTCTGAGATTAAACCCCATTTAGCTGAACTTAGAAAAAGACTTAGCCTCTCTGTAGTTTCATTATTTGTAGCTTTTATTGTTGCTTTTACCTTTCACAATGTTATTTTGACATGGATTACAGAACCTCTAAACAACGCACTTACAGAAGTAGGACGCATTGTTAATGCAAAAGAGAAAGGTACTTGGCACTTAGAACCTGTTGATGTCAATGGCACAAAAGTAGAGGTAGTAGAACCACAATCGGCACAAGAGGCAGCAGCATTAAAGTTAGAACAAGCTCTTAATAACGCTACCCAAGTTGCCAATGAGAAGTTAGCACTCTTTTTAAAAGAGGCAACCAATGCAGCCAAAGAGTTAAAAGAGAGCCTCAAAGGGCTTAATGAGAACATTGATAAATCTACCTTTGATGGTCAAATCACTACTCATCAAGTGGGTGGAGCATTCTTCGTTGCTTTAAAGGTCTCCTTTTTTGCTGGTATCTTAGGGGCATTGCCTTTTATTCTCTATCAATTATGGCTATTTATTGCACCTGGTCTCTACGAAAATGAGAAGCAGATGGTATATCCTTTTGTTATTGGTGGAGCCTTTATGTTCTTTGTGGGTGTGCTTTTCGCCTACTATGTAGTAACCCCATTTGGATTTCAATTTCTAATTACTTTTGGCTCATTTCTATATACACCACTAATTAATATTGAAGATTATGTAGGCTTCTTTACAAAAATTTTAGCAGGATTTGGATTGGCATTTGAGCTACCTGTTGTTGCCTATACTCTTGGGAAGATAGGACTAATTACCGACAAATCATTAAAAGAGTTTTTTAAATATGCTGTTGTTATTATCTTTATTTTAGCTGCACTCCTAACTCCACCTGATGTCTTAACACAGATGCTTATGGCAGCACCACTTATTATTCTTTATGGTCTCTCTATTATTATTTTAAAATATGTAAATCCACATGTTGAAGAGGATGATGAAAATAGTGATGAAGATGATGAGAAAAAGCTACTGAAGAGTAAAAAATAGACAATGGACTTAGAACTTTTAACCTCTAGCTATGACTATGAGCTACCTGCTCATCTCATAGCACAATACCCTACTCAACCTCGTGACCATGCAAAACTGTTGGTCTATAACCGAAAGAGAGATAAAATAACCCATACTACTTTTAGCCATTTTTTAGAGTTTTTACCTAAAGAGTGTGATGTTTTTTTAAATGATACAAAAGTGATTAAAGCTCGAATATTTGGCAAAAAAGAGTCCGAGGAGCATGGTCAAGGTGGAGGAAAAGTAGAATTACTCTTTAATAAACCTCTGAATTCGCATGAATATTTAGTGATGATTAGAGGAAAAGTTAACTTAGGAACAAAACTATTTTTTGATAATGAGTTGGTAGCTACTGTTATTCAACTAAACGATGATGGCTCTCGTGTAGTAACCTTTAAACATAAAGAGCAAGATATTCGTTTTGAAGAGTTGGTTCAAGTACTAGATAAAATTGGTCATATACCTCTACCACCCTACATGCAACGAGAAGATAATAAGAAAGATGAGCGAGACTACCAAACACTTTTTGCTAAAAATGCAGGTGCTGTGGCTGCCCCTACTGCATCACTACACTTTACACCTAAACTTTTTAATGAACTAAAGGAGCGACACACAACGCATAAAATTACATTACATGTTGGTGCAGGAACTTTTAAACCTGTTGAAACAGAGAAGATACTTGACCACCCTATGCACTCTGAATATTTTGAAATACCCAAAGAGAGTGCTGATGCATTAAGAAGCAATAGAGATATTTTAGCTATTGGAACAACTGTAACACGAACTGTTGAGTATTTTGTACGAACAGAAGAGAGCTTTGGAACATGTGACCTCTTCTTAAACCCCATAAATAGACCTCAAAGAGTCACCCATCTACTAACCAATTTTCACCTACCAAAAAGTACCCTTATTATGTTAGTTTCTGCCTTTATAGGACGAGAAAAAACACTTGAACTATACCATGAAGCCATAGAACAGGAGTACCGTTTCTTCTCTTATGGTGATGCCATGTTAATTATTTAGTTTTATGAGTTATAATTCAAAAAAAATTAAGAGGAGGCATAGTCATGAATAGATTAAAACTCTATATAGAAGAGAACCAAGAGAGTGAACTTCACCCCTCTGAAATTGCCAACATTTTACGTGAGTTAGATGAAGATGAGTTTTCAGATGCAGTTAAACTTATTCCAAAAGATATTATTGGAGATATTGCTCTAATCTTACCTGACCGATACTTTGGTGAGATTGTTGAGTCATTAGAGGTTCATGAGCTTAGTGAAGCAATTAGTGAGCTGGAGTCTGATGACCAAACTGACTTTATGCAAGAGCTTCAAGAGCATGATGAAGAGGTTGCATCAGAGGTATTTAAGAGCTTAGATAAAGATGACCAAATCGACATTATTCGTCTGCAAAACTACGATGACAACCAAGCTGGTTCCTATATGCAAACTGAGGTCTTTACTGCAATTAAAGATGAGACAGTTCAAGAGATTGTTGACAACTTTGCAAAGCTAAAAAAGGCAAATGAGCTAGAGAATGTTCATACTCTTTTTATTATAACAAAAGAGGGAATTCTTCGCTATAGTGTTGACTTAGAAGATTTACTTATTTTCGATTTTTCTAAAACAATTCATGAGAATATCAATGAAAGTGAAGATAGTTTTGAGCCAATTACAGCAAGAGATACAGATGATATTTCTGATGTAGTTCAAACATTTGAAGAGTATGACCTCTCTGTTGTACCAATTGTTAACAATAGAAATATACTTATTGGGCGTATTACCTCTGATGATATTTATGATATTATCTCTGAGAAAGCAACTGAACAGATGTATAACCTCGCAGGATTAAATGATGAAGCAGAAGAGGATGAAGAGATTTTAAAAGCAGGTAAAAAAAGAGCTTCTTGGTTGGGGATTAACCTTTTAACAGCTATCTTAGCCTCTATTGTCATTGGTTTTTTTCAAAATACTCTACAAGAGATTGTAGCTCTTGCTATTTTAATGCCCATAGTTGCCTCTATGGGTGGAAATGCAGGAACACAAACTCTAACTGTTGTAGTACGGCAGTTAGCATTAGGTGATATTTCACATACCGATGCCACTAGAATTATTAAAAAAGAGGTAAGTATTTCCCTGCTTAATGGTTTATTATTTGCTGTAGTTATGGGTATAATTACCTCTTTTTGGTTTGACAATGCTATATTGTTAGGAGTAGTTATTGCTCTTTCAATGCTTACAAACCTACTTATGGCAGGTTTTTTTGGGGCAACCATTCCTCTTCTATTAAAAAAAATGAACGTTGACCCAGCCATTGGAAGTACTGTTATTTTAACAACTGTTACCGACATTGTTGGTTTTTTCAGTTTTTTAGGTCTTGCGACCATCATCTTATTATAAAGGTTTATTTTACTATATGGAACTATTAATTATCTTCTTTTTTGCATCGGTGAGTATCTCATTTATATGTTCAGTTCTTGAATCGGTACTCTTATCTGTCAATATCTCTTATGTTTCAGTACTTGAAAAAGAGAGACCAAAAGTAGGTCAACTTCTACGTTGGCATAAAGAGAATATTAACAAATCAATCGCATCTATTTTAATATTAAATACAATTGCAAACACATTAGGAGCAGCAGCAGTAGGAGCTCAAGCTTCATCAATTTGGGGAAGCGATGTCGTTGCTTATGTATCTATTATCCTTACCTTCTCTATACTCTACATCTCAGAAATTATTCCAAAAACTATTGGTGCTATATATTGGAAAAGTTTAGCTCCACTCTCTGCAAAAATTATTCAACTCTTTATATGGATAACCTATCCTATTATTATTACCACCCTATTTGTAACCGATAAAATCTCTAAAGGAAATGAAGATTCAAACAGTTTAACTAAAGATGAACTCCTTGAGAGTATGCTTCTTAGTGAAGATGAAGGGGTTATTGATGAGAAAGAGTCAGACTACATTGAAAATGTTTTAAAATTAGATGAAAGAAAAGTTTTAGATATCTTAACACCACGTTCTGTTGTCTTTGCACTTGAGCAAAATCAAACTGTAAAAGAGGTATTAGAGAGACAACCAGAGATTTTTAAATTTTCTAGAATTCCAGTTTATGATGAGACCATTGACAATGTAACAGGTATTATTTTAGTTAAAAAGCTCTTTAAACAAGCTCTACTAAAAGATGATTCAGTAACTCTTAAAGAGATTAAATATGATATGTTCTCTATAAATGAAAACATCCCTGTAGCCAAAGCTCTTGACCTATTTATCTCAAAAAAAGAGCATATGTTTTTAGTTCTTGATACCTATGACCAAACAGAAGGAATTGTTACATTAGAAGATTGTGTTGAGACTGTTTTAGGTATTGAAATTATGGACGAGAGTGACACAACAGAAGATATGAGAGCTTTAGCAAAATTACAGATGAAACAGAATCGAAGAGAGAAAGAGATGCTCTCTTCTAAAAAAGATTAATGGCTTATATTTTTTTGAATATAAGCATACTCATTAATTTTTGCTCTAACTACTAAAAGAGCCTCCTTTGCCTCTTCTTCAGAGTTAAATGGACCAATAAAGACTCTATGCATTACTTTTTTACCTTGAGTTACTTTTTGAACAAGATAAGAGTAACCATGATTATGAATAGATTGAAGATAATCTGAATTGATTTTCAAAAAGAAACTTCCTGCTTTTATATAGTATTTTGAAGAGGAGATAGAAGTTGAAACAGGAGCAGATGCAACTGTGGTTTGATTTATATCTGCTTGAGCTACAGCAGTCATATTCTCATCTTGCACCACAGGTTTAGGAAACACCGTATGCCGAAGGTTCTTAATAGCTAAAACTTTAAAAGTATTTCCTGAAGGAACAAGCCTAATTTTTTGAATATCTTTTCCTGATTCAGAGTCATTATGACCTTTGAATTTCCAACGAACTGTTGTCTGAACATCAATATAGTTAGGTTTTCGTTTTAAAATCTTCATATAGGTAAAATGGTAATTTCTCTTTGACCATTTTTTATACTCTCTTACCTTATTTTGGCGTAACTCCATAAGAGACAAATTTTTTCTATAAAAATATTTCTGCATTGGAAATTTGTAAAAGACTTGCAGTTTATCTAAAAAGTTCTCCTCATCTGCCATATAAAAGTTTTGTAAAAAATTTTGAATGTGTAGCCGTGAAAATTGTGAAGTTTTTGACATAGGTGCTAAGTAGTAGGAGCTAACCCACCCCTCAAGATGTGAGCCACCACGAGGAACAGAGATATAACACCACTCTCTTCCACTCTTAAGCTCCATACACTCTTTGATGCTTATGTTAGTTGTAAAAGAGGAGAGTTTTCCAACCACTGCTGATTTACCAATATTTGGAGTATCACGAACATTAAGAGTTTTTCCTCTCTTTAAATGAGTAACCTCATACTTTGTTGCATTTCCAAATCCCATTAGTAATAGTATTAATAGTATAATTTTTTTCATGTTAAAATTATACAACTTCTGTGTAAAAATAATATTAAACTATTCAATTAATTTATAATTTCTACTCGAGCTTTTAATCCAACTGTTGTCGAATATCCAACTTCTGTAAATTTCAACACTCCATCTTTATCATATATTAATGTGGTAGGATACGCCTCTATATTAAACTTTTTTGCCAATGCTCCACTACTGTCACTAATAACTGTATAACTCAAATCATGCTCACTCATAAAACTCTCTATTAAATCTCTACTCCCTGAATTTACAGCTATAGAGACTACATTATACTCTTTAGATAGTGACTCAATATTAGAGGCTTCAAGCTTACAGGTAGGACACCAAGTTGCCCAAAAATGTACAATTAAAGGTTTACCCTTATAGTTTTTAAAATCTATACTACTCCCCTTTAAGTCTTGCAGAGTATAGCCATAAATATCTTCACTAATATCTGGTTTTCTAATATAGTTAATAACTGTAGAGATAATAAAAAATAGTATCAATGTACTAATAATCTCTTTTAAAATCTTTTTAGTTGTCCACTCTCTTTTGTTCATAACCAACGCTCTAAAATTATTTTTGCAGCAATAGAGTCTATCTTTCCATCTCTTTTATGACGAAAAAGAGCTTGTGTCAACTCTTTTGCCTCTTGTGAAGTTCCATACTCATCTTGGTACTCAACAGTTATTTCGGTTAACTCTAAAAGAGAGACAAAGTGTTTAATTCGTCTCTCCATCTCCTCTTCACTAGAGCCACCTTTGGGAAGACCAACTACCAAAGTATCTATCTGCCACTCTTCTAAAAAAGCTTTCAGATCTTCTGATGCTTGGTTTCTATTTTTTCTCAAAATGGCATCTTGTGGAAGAACAATTTTTCCATCAAGGCAGATTGCCACACCTATTCGTTTAAGACCTACATCTATACTTGCTATTTTCATAAAGAAAGCATACACTAATACTCCACAAATATTTCTTATGATAGAATCTTAAATAAAGATTAAAATAATTGGAGTCTTGTATGAAAAAAATATTATTAAGCTCTATTCTCCTATCTACTGCTCTTTTAGCAGACAACAGTTTAGGTACACCTATTACTAATGATGTTCAGCGAGATAAACTTATGGAACAGAAGAGAGTTCTTGAGAAAAAGATAGCAAAACTGGAGAATAAATCGCATCAAAAAGGCTCTATTCAAAAACCATTAACGACAAAAGTACCCAATAAGTTAAAAAAGAGTTTTAGAAAAGACCACCACCGTTACGACAAACGCTATAGTAACTTTGATTATGAAAATAATGGTTATTATAATGATGATGGGTACTACTATGGATATTATGATCGCGATGGATATTTTTACAACAATATCTTTTTTACCTACAACAGAACATATACCTACAGTGACCGACGCTACCGTAGAGGATACTTCTCTCATAGACATCACCACTATAGACCCTATGTATATCATCGTTTCAATAACTGGAACAGAGTTCACTGCTATCGAGAACCAAATCGTATAGTTTATGGTCACTATTATGACCGTTCATACTATCCACAATATGGTAGAGACAATTTTGGCAATAGATACTACAGTAATGAGGCTAGAATGAGTAGTTACAGCAGTTATAATCATCAAAATTATACTCAAAGAGGTCATTACAATAATCAACGAAATTACAACCATAACACTACAAGAATGCATAGTCAACATACTAACACTTATAGAAGTCATACAACACATCAAAATCAATCTCGCATGAGTGTTTCTCGATAACTCTACATCACTTTTGTATCATAATGGAACAGATAATAAAGATAACTTTTAGCAAAGCCGACTTTTATTCTCCTATTTAAAAAAAATTGATAAACTCATGCTATTAAACTACACATAAGGACGACATATGTCATTACCAAAAATTATATGGTCAAAAATTGATGAAGCACCAGCATTGGCAACCTACTCACTGTTACCAATTGTAAATGCTTTTACTAAATCAGCAGGTGTTACTGTAGAGACAAGTGACATTTCATTAGCAGGAAGAGTTCTTGCAGCGATGGGATTAGCCGAAGATAATCTTGCCGAACTTGGAAAAGTAGTTCTTCAACCAGATGGAAATATTATTAAACTTCCAAATATTTCAGCATCTGTTGGACAACTTAAAGAGTG
>Ga0256833_1001115_pt1 | contig 20162 bp, 17 predicted proteins | sample 356284metaG_FD_190535 | JGI IMG/M metagenome (GOLD analysis project Ga0256833, IMG submission 190535) | Hydrothermal vent microbial communities from Mid Atlantic Ridge, Atlantic Ocean - 356-284 | ecosystem: Environmental > Aquatic > Marine > Hydrothermal vents | place: Atlantic Ocean: Mid... | reverse complement strand
CCCAAACCGTTATGCTGAGAAAGGTGCAGAGACTAGGCGCTTCCTCGCTGATAGTAACCCTCCCCAGGAGTTGGGCCAGGAGGCATGACCTCAAGGTAGGGGACTACATATATATCTACGATGAGGGAGATAAGCTCATAATGAGCCCGAGATCTAATGGTAGAGAAGTAAGCTTGACCCTGGATCTTAGGCACTCAAATGTGATCAGGCATTTGGGCAAAACCTGTATATGCAGTTATATCTTCGGATTCGACTCCATAAAATTCTCTTCTCTAAGAAACAATAAAGTATTAAACGATAAACTAGAATTAATTAAGAATTTGTTGGATGGCGGCATATCCATGGAAAGGGAACCTGATGGAAGCATAGTCCTACGTTTCTCTGATAATGAAGAGTTCTTCCAGGCCTTGAGAGAATATTCGAGAAGTGTCTCAGCTTTTATAAATAAGGTTCAAGTCATTATATCCGAGGGCTGTAAAGCCCAGGAATCCATAGAGAAGGAATATGATCACATAAGAAAACTAAGCTATAAAATACTAAGACTCGCTAATAAGCGAGTCTACATCGATAGCAGGGAGGATCGCCTAGGTAAGATACTACTAAATATTGCCAACCTCACGAGTCTAGCGGCCACAGCCCTCTACACACTAGCACTGGATGCTAGCCAGCTCTACGAGCTGCTAAGCGATGACGAAAAGGAAAGGCTTAAACTCCTCTTAGAGCTAATGGAAGTCACGATGGCTACTATAGGCTCTGCAGTGGATCCCCCGAGTTCTAAGAAAGCTGAGGATATTTATTGGAAGATAAGGAACGTGTTGGTTATCAGAGATAATATCCGCGATCTCGTAAGCGAAGTTAGCCCCGCATTCCTATACATACTGGGGAGGATAATCGACATAGCCCATATAATCGAGTATATAACTGCCTCAATAGTATGCTATACAATAATGGGCAAAGCACTCTTAGAGGGGTCAGGATAGCGCCGGATAGCACCGCCTATGAGGAGGAACCCCTGAGCAGGAGAGGGGAGCCCTTAAGGCGATGACGCTGCCCCGCATCACCGAGGCGAGGTGGTTAAATGAAGCTATGCATCCGGGAAATCGACAAGTACATAGAGAGAGTGGAGCCTAACTCGGCCCTCATAATAATTGCTGGCTCCATCGAGTCCTACCCCGAGGCCATAGCCCTCGACATAGCGCGTAGGTGCATGCTTGAGAACCCTAGGCTCAACCTAGTCCTGGTGGAAGTAGCGGACGATCCGAGAGCCGTGGAATCCCTCGCACTCGACCTGGCACTAGATTTAAAAGGTGAGATGGAGGCTGGCCGGGCTAGGCTAACTGGGGTCTCCGATGTAAGTGAAGCACTCAAAATTGCAGGGGAGCTCCCAGATAACACCATAGCAGTAATCGATGCCACAAGTGGTGTTCGAAGACCCTGGGAGCATTTGAATGAATTCCGAAGACTAGCGGACACGATAAGATACAAGCACTCTAATCATATTGTAGAGCTAGTATTTAACCCGTCAACAGTCGATGGGGGGTGGAGTGGCGTGGATAATCTGGCAGAGCTCTCGGACCTCTACTTGAAGTTGCATAGTGAGATCGGTTCAACTGGTGTAGAGCGCTTCCTCGACGTAGTATATTTTAAGAGGGGGATCATACCCTACATGAGGCTACACTATACGCTAAGAAGAGGTGGTGTAGAGTACTCGCTTAGAGTGGAGGTGTAGTTTCATGCCAGTACTAGTGTATCATAGCGACTTTAAGCTGCACGACCCCAGTCCATACCCGCACCCTGAGACTCCTGAGAGGCTCGATAGAATGCTTAGCGGGCTTAATACCTACAACCTCCTCGACTCCTTCAAACGCGTTGACGTCCCCGTGGCCGACATTAACATTTACAGTCTCGTGCACAGCGAGGATTACCTAAGGGAGGTCATGCGCAGGGGGCGCGAGGGGCTAGAATGGCTCGACCCCGACACATACATATGCCCTGGCACGCACAGGGCGCTTGAGAGGTTAGCTGGCGCCGCCATGCTCATATCGGAGGTGATAAGTGGAGGAAGCGACGATTTAGTCCTGCTCCTACCTCGACCCCCCGGTCATCACGCTGGTATTAGTGGGCCCGCGATGGGTGCTCCCACTCTCGGCTTCTGCATACTGAATACCTCCGCCCTAATAGCGAGGCTCCTATCTAAGCGGGGGAGAGTATCTGTGTTAGATTTCGACTTGCATCACGGGAATGGAACCCAGGAGATAGTCTATGGAGACCCGCGCGTACAACATATTGATATACACCAGGATCCCCACACGATATATCCTGGGACAGGCTACACCTGGCAGATAGGAGAGGGCGCTGCTGCGGGCACTAAGGCTAACATAATACTCCCGCCGGGCTCGGGGGATGACGTTTTCTCCGAAGCAGTGAGTGCGGCTGTGCGCATCCTAGAGCGCTTCGACCCAGACTATATAGTAGTTAGTGCGGGCTTCGATGGATACCGCGGCGACAACTACATGGGGGCCGTCAGGGCGACGGCCTCCTCCTATTACAGGGCTGGCTCCCTATTGACCGGGCTCTCAAGGCCTGTGGTTGTCGTGGTGGAAGGAGGCTACAGTATTGGGCTAGAGAGGGGTCTGCCAGCCTTTATAGCGGGCCTACTTAAGCGGGGCAATCCTGTTAGTGAGGATCAAACAAAGAGTAGTGGGAGAGTTAAGGAGCGATTCAGAGAAGAACTGGCTGAGCTACTAGAGAGGCTCGGTATGAGCTTAGGGGCCGGCCACGCTTAGCCTCGCCCTCGCGATCAGCACGAACGGGGTCAGCGTGGGTAGGCGGACTTCCCACCATTGGATAGGCCATCTATCCCTGCTAAGATCCTCTATATTTGATAGTATCCTGGGGAGCTTGTCTGCTATCCTAATCCTCTCCACGCACCCAGCAGGCTCGCCCCGTTTAACAATGATAACCGCGTCCCTCGACACCGTGGAGAACTCTCCTTCGAGATAGTTCTGGAACCTCGTGTACCAGTTATTTGTTATGTAAACCCCGTCGTATAACGCTTCAAGGATATCGGTCGACTTTAAATCACCCGCCCCCACGTGTATGTTGAAGGCTGTCGGTATCAGCCAGCCAGCGTTGCCCGTTGAGCTAGCCTTCATCACTCTAGCGGTTTTGCTGTTGTGGAGGAACCCCTTAAACTCGCCTCTCTCTATTATAGGCTTATCCTGCGTAGCCACCCCCTCGTCATCAAAGCCCCTGAAGTTGGGCAGGCTAGTGTCCCTAGGCCTGTCCTCTATGGTTAGCTTTTCACTGGCGACGCGCTCCCCTACCTTAGCTGAGTGCAGGAAGCTCATGCCGAAGAGTACCATGCCTGCAGACGCCGCTTCAACCACCTCGCCTAATAGGTTGCCGGCGACCATGGGGCCTAGCAGGATCCTGTACTCTCCCCCCTCGATCTTAGTGCGTGGAAGCTTAGCGCACTCCTCGGCTAGCTCGATAGCCTGCCCTATGGCTCTCTTGGCGGTTGCGGGCTCGTATACGGTGGACGTCCAGCTCCACTGCCCACTTGCTGAGCCCCTGAATACTCTTAGGTACCCGTTGAAGCGCGTTGACTCGTGAGACAGATCCGCCCCCGCACTAGTTACTAGGTGTTTTACGTTATGCTCGAGTAGCACCATTCCAGCGGCGTCTCCAACGTTATCAAGCTCTAGATCTTCTATCACGAATGAAGCGTCGCCCGTATCGACAGCCTCAACTATCTTCTCGTCAACCCTGCTAAGGCTAGCACCAGTAGGCTCTGGCAGGGGTGCATAGAGCGGTGACTCCTCGGCGAAGGAGAGAAGCCTTGCCGACTCGAGGAGATCCCTCCAGGGCTCGGGTGAGGTACTCGTGTAGACGCCCATCCGCTTATTCTTCGCCACGTACACGTGCGTTCTCAGCGAGTTCCAGGATTGTGTTACGCTTATCTCGCCCCTAGCGAGTTTTATCATTAGACTCTTCTCGGCCTCCACAAGCACTGCGGCTTCGTATCCCTCCCCCTCGAGTGCCCTCAGGGTTCTTGAGGCGATCTCCCCGATAGGGATCCCGCTGCTCATCTCACCCTCACCCCCCTAAGCCTCATGTATGGACCGCCCATCCAGACTGGCACGCCTTGAGGGGGCTCACCCTTACCACAGGTGCCCGAGTAGAACTTGAGATCCCTGCTGACGGCGTCGACGCTGGAGAATAGCTCGCGTGTAGTGCCTTCAAGCACTGCCCCGCGGACGGGCTTCTCTATCCTCCCGTTGAGTATTAGATACGCCTCTAAGGCACCGTACCTCTGCCCCCACCTTATGTCGTCGATGTTCCACTCCATGTACTTGCTTATGTAGATCCCCATCCTGACATCCTCAATTAACTCGTCGAACTTATGATCTCCAGGCGCTATGTACGTGTTACTCATCCTGATTATGGGCTCGCTCCTATAGTCCATAGCCCTTGCCGCTCCGTTGCTTTCAACTCCATATATCGCCGCGGTCTCTCTATTATGGAGCATCTCATTGAGTTCACCGTTCTTATATAGAATCCGCGGACGAGCCGCTACCCCCTCGTCGTCGTAGAGGTAGAAGCCGTAACTACCCGGTATCGTTGGATCATCTATCACCGTCACGTATCTAGAGCCTATGAGTCTTCCTTTATAGGTGGTTCTAAAGCTCATCCCCGCCTGCGCCGCCTCACGGCCCAGGATGCGATCAGCCTCGCTTGGATGGCCTGAAGCCTCGTGCGCCATAATGCCTGCTATCTCTGGTGACACAACAACATCCATTACCCCCTTGGGGGAGGCCTCGGCCTTCACAAGGTTTACGTAGAGGCTTTCAACGTCAGAGCTCAGATGGGATCTGAGCTTCTCCGCCTCCACTACCTCGAGGCCCCCACTGCCCCCTATCATGAACCACCTATTAGCCCTCCCCCGATCGGATTTCGCTGCTACATTATAGAATATAGAGACTCTTGGTATCCTCGATCTAACCAGAGCGCCATCACTGGTCACCAGGAGCTTCTCCTCAACCATCTCCCTGTAGACTAACACGATGCTTTGAACCCTAAAGGATCCCCTCTCAACTAAGAACTCGCCTGCAATCCCCTTAAGCAGGGCTATCTTCTCATCTAGCGAGACGTCTTCAAAAGGCCTTCGCGGCACAACCTGATAGGTGGCTCGCCCAAGTCTTGCAGGTCCCAGGCTTACCTTACTCCTAACAAGCCTAGCCGACGTCCTAGCGGCAGCCACTGCCCTCTTGCCAGCATCTACAGTCGGCTTCCCCTCTATGTGGAGGGTCTCACTGGCAAACCCGAGGCCGCCATCGGCTATAGCCCTATAAGCTGCCCCCCACCGCCTCTCCCTCCCTATGTTGACGACCGCCCCGTTCATTATGGTAATAGCTGTTGTCTCGAGCAAGTGGAGTCTCGCCTCGGCATAGCTGGCACCCGCTGACTGCATCTCAGCTACTATTCTCTCCAACACTGTTTCATCGTAATCCCAGGCGCTGGCGCGCAAGGAGGGACACCTTTTGAGTAGTACCTCAGACCCGTATAAAGTCCTAAGTCGAGGTGCACAATAATATTCCTACATTGAGATCATGCACCTCCCGCGAGGGGGTCGGCTCTACACCGCTAGGATACCCGCAGGGAGACGGGTCGCTGAAGGGGAATGATCTTCATGGGCCGAGCCTCTGTTGACCGTCGTACGCTCATCCCTTGACTAAAGCTGTAGGGGATCCCTTATTAGCATTACCGCATGGATGCGATAGGCTGAAAGGGAAGGATGAATGCTAGCAGCCTAGAGCTATGGTATCAGCTATGTAGTCCTCTAGGGCCGCTTTATCGGGCGCTCCTACTCTTACCACTAGTCCTCTCCTCTTCTTCCCCTCCCTTAGGATCCCGCTCTTCTCCTCCCTTAGAGACACCTTCCACACCCCATTCTACTACTGGTGTCGTACTCTTAAAAAGTAGTGCCACTGCCTCCTTCGACTATAGTCTAACAGGAAACGTGCCGCAAGAACCAGGGTTCCAGGGTTGGTGTTTTTGAGGCGGTATTACAGGTTAATAAAGTAGAATTAGCCTTCCTGGGGAGGGGGTAGGGGTAGCTGAGTTGTCATCCTCGGAGGTCGGAAGAGGCATCTATCGATGGTCCTGCCCAAATTGCGGGGGTCCAAATACAGAGTCGAGGCTGGCTGCAGGGCTACCCTGCGAGAGGTGCCTGAGGAGGCCTCCCCGAGAGCGGAGTCTCGATTCGATAAGGGATGCTTTGGCGAGGGAGGGAACATTATCGGATAGATACGAGAGGCTCTACAGACTTGAAATTGAGTCCCGGAATCTCATGGAGTTCTTCGAGAAGGCTGTGGGTTCCAAGCCCTGGGGGGCCCAGAGGACGTGGAGTAGAAGACTAGTCAGAGGGGACAGCTTCTCCATCATAGCCCCTACAGGGGTGGGGAAGACCACCTTCGGCTTGGTTGCAGCACTCTACTACGCCTGCAAGGAGGGGTTGAAGAGCTACATAGCCGTGCCTACTACTACCCTTGTGGTTCAAGCGAGGGAGAAGCTACGCTCTATGTCGGAGCGGGTCGGGTGCGCCCCGAGAATCATAGCTTTCCACGCTAAAATGCCCCGTAAACAGAGGGCTGAGGCCTTAGAGGCGATAGAGAAGGGTGACTTCGACATACTTATATCGACCGCTGCATTCATGAGGAAATATAATGAAACCCTCTCGAAGCATAGGTTCCGGTTGGTCTTCGTAGACGACGTGGATGCAGTGCTAAGGAGTGCAAAGAGCGTGGATGCAGTACTCAAAGTTGTTGGGTTTGGCGACGAGGACATTGAGCTCGGCTTAAAGGCACTAGCCCTACAGAGAAGGCTAGCCTCTATAGCTAACAGGTACAGGGCATTAATGGAGGCCGGCAAAAAAGAGAAAATAGCCGAGCTACGCGAGGAGTACAAGAGCCTGGAGAGGGAGTGGCGTGGACTCCAGGCTAAACTTAGAGAGCTCAGGGGCAAGGCCGCAACCCTAATAGTGAGCAGCGCTACTGGGAGGCCTCGGGGTAGGAGGGTTCGCCTCTTCAGGGTGCTACTCGGCTTTGAGGCTGGCGGGAGGGGAGATATAGGCCTACGTAACGTTGTAGACGTGTATACGGATCAAGTTAGAGATGTTTACTCCGAGGCAGCCAGGATAGTTAAAGAGTTAGGCGATGGAACCCTAGTTTTCGTGCCCATGGATCAAGGAGTAGAAGCGGCCGAGGCTCTGGCCGAGAGGCTCCGCCAGCTAGGCGTGAAGGCGGAGGCGTATCACGCTAAGAAGCCCCTCTCCGTACTCGAGGACTTCGAGTCCGGAAAATTAGAAGTGCTAGTCGGCGTTGCTAACTACTATGGCACTCTCGTAAGGGGGCTAGACCTGCCTGAGCGGGTCAAGTACGCTGTATTCGCCGGGATCCCGAGGCACAGGTTCTCCGCCGACGTAGGGGAGCCTCACCCCACTAGGATGCTACGCCTGCTATCCCTACTAGCGGACATTGGTTTAGAGGATGTAGCCTCCACGGCTAGAAGATACATGGCATCCCTGCGTAGGCTCGTAAGGAACCTCAGCCCAGCAGCCCTCCAGATGCTAGCGGAGAGGGTGTCCAAGGGTGAGGTAGAAAAGAATGATCCCACGTGGACAGTGATGGAGGCCTACACATTCCTCAGGAACGCTCTCAGGGATCCCGAGGTTTGGAGTGAACTCAAGAAGAGGGAGGATGTAGCTGTTATTGAGGAGGACGGCAAATTATACCTCCTCATACCAGACGCCGCCACATATCTTCAAGCGAGTGGTAGGACTAGCCGCCTCTACGCTGGAGGCGTGACTAAGGGCTTGAGTGTGGTTGTAGTCGACGACAAACGACTCCTCTCGGGCCTCATTAAGAGGAGCAGGTGGATGGCTGATGTGGACTGGCATCATATAAGCGAGGTAGATCTAGCCGCTATTAAAAAAGAGATACTCGAGGATAGGATGAGAGTCAAGAGGATCCTCGGAGGGGAAGTCAGGAATATAGACCTAGTTAAGACTGCCCTCTTGATCGTGGAGTCCCCCAACAAAGCTAGAACAATAGCGAGATTCTTCGGGCAGCCGAGTGTAAGGATCCTTGAGGGGGGCACTAGAGTTTACGAGGTTGCAACCGGCAACTTCATACTCTCCATAGCTGCTAGTGGCGGTCACGTATACGACCTAGTCGGCTCAATAACAAGCAACGACATACCCCCCACATTAACTGCTGCCGACGGTGTAGATATTTTCGGCGTCTACAGGTCTGACTCTGAATTCATCCCGGTCTACACCAGCCTTAAGAGGTGCCTCGACTGCGGATACCAGTTTGTAGATGAAACAGATCGATGCCCCCGCTGCGGGAGCACCAGGATAAAGGATTCCAGGAGTACAATAGAGGATCTCGCTAGGATAGCCTGGGAGGTCGACATCGTACTTATAGGTACGGATCCCGACACGGAGGGAGAGAAGATCGGGTGGGACACCTCACTATTATTGAGGCCGTATAGTAGAGCCATCGCTAGACTAGAATTCCATGAGGTAACGAGGCCAGCCATACTTAAGGCGCTCAAAAACTTGAGAGATTTTGATCAGAGACTCGTTGATGCACAGATAGTGAGAAGGGTAGAGGATCGCTGGATAGGCTATACACTAAGCCCCCTGCTTTGGTGCGACTTCTGGCCGAGGTACTATTGCAGGGGTCTACTAGGAGTGGGAAAGACCGTAGCTTTAGAGCCAGAGAGTAGAAACAAGAGGGTCGCTAGAGAAGTGGAGAGATGCATGAAAGAGGAATACAACTACGCGCTAAGTGCTGGGAGGGTGCAGACACCCACCCTAGGGTGGGTCGTCTCTAGAACCGAGGAGGCTAGGAAGAAGGTTAACCTATTCATACTAGAGTTCGACGGCGCGCGGATAGCGTTCAGGGAGGACGAGACCCCTGGAGTCAATGAGATTTCGGGCCTAGCGAAGCCTAGAAAGCCCGCTCAGGTAGAGGTGAAAGTCGAAGAGGTAGAGAGGAGAAGCGAGTACATACCACCGCCCCCACCCTACACTACAGACACACTATTAGCGGATGCCAGCCGCTACCTAGGCCTCGGAGCCCCCGAGACAATGGCGCTGGCTCAGAACCTCTTCGAGTGGGGTCTCATAACGTATCATAGAACGGATTCCGTTAGGGTCAGCGAGAGGGGTATGGAAGTCGCTAGGGAGTGGATCCTCTCCGCGTACCCGAGAATCGGGGAGGAGCTGCTTAAGCCCCGCCGCTGGGGTGAGGGTGGGGCCCACGAGGCGATAAGGCCTACGAGACCCATAGATGCGGCGACCCTCGAGCGACTCATGGAGGAGGGCGTAATAGAGGTACCCGGCGCCTTCACGAGGAGGCATCTAAGGCTATACGACATGATCTTCAGGAGATTCATGGCTAGCCAGATGAAAGAGGCCCTAATCCATAGGGCGAAGTATAGAGTATCCATTCCACCCCACGAGTTCTCACTAGAGGTGGAGAGAGTAATAGGAGTCGGCTCTAAAGCCTCCCCCGAACCGGAGCCCGACGATGTAGAAGCTGGTTTCCTACATGTTTGGCATCCGTTCTACCGGGTTCAGCGCCCCCTACCCCTAGGCTTTAGAGAAGGACTCCTTAGCGTGAAGAAGATCCGAAAGGTTCAGCCTTACACGCAGGGCGAGCTAATAGAAGAGATGAAGAGGAGGGGCATCGGCAGGCCCAGTACGTATGCTAAGATAGTCGACACCCTCCTAAGGAGGGGCTATGTAGCTAGAGTAGGCGATACAATGATAGTAGCAACCCTGAGGGGTAGGGCTGTTTACGAGTACCTAACTCGGCATCTAGCCCTCGCAGGCGAGGAGTACGGTGAACTAAGTGAGGCCCTCAAGCACGTGCCAAGCCTTGTCTCTGAGGAGAGGACGCGAACACTCGAGAGTTACATGGACGCTATAGAGGAGGGAAGAATGAAGAGGGGAGAGGTATTGAACCAGCTATTCGAGGAGATATGGCCCATAGCTTCCGCGATCCTCGGGAGACTGCGGGGCGACGGTTTCCTCTCCTCTCTCAGGCGTTGCGTGGAGTCGAGGCCTAGAGGCTTTAGCGGGGGTGAATAGTGCGTGTCCCAGGCAACGCTGAGGATAGGAGCCCTTCACATGAGGGTTAGATTGGGTTCCAGAAGAATCAACCTTAAGAGGCTCCAGCTACTCCTAGCCGACGTCTATAGGAAGAGTAGAGGAGAAGTTGACGTGATCATCTTACCCTCCCACCCTTTCACAGGCCCCGTCATAGGCGGCTACTACTCTCCAGAAAAGATCGCCTCGCACCTGCGCAGCTTCGCTGAGAGGATACAGTCTGCGTGGGGGAGTCTAGGATTTACCATTAACACCCTATCGAAGCTGGCGGCAGACTATAATGTTAACATAATAGCGGGCCCCATAATAGAGAGGGCAGGACCTCGCCTTTACCTCTCAACGATACACGTAGGCTCTAACGGCGAGCTCCTCGGGAGATATAGGAAGATCACTGTTACAGAGGAGGAAAGGAGGCACTCCATAGGCCCTGGAAGGGAGATAGGAGTATTCAACATTGAGGGTAGAGGAAGAATAGGGGTGTTTGCCGATGCAGACCTGGTCAACCCCGAGATTTTCAGAGGCCTCCAAGTGAGGGGGGTAAACATCATTGTCGGCAGCCTACTACCCCAGAGAGGGGAGCCTCTCCTCTTTGAAGCGCCGGGAGATAGGATGCTTAGGCCAAAAACAAACATAATAAATTCGCTCATAGTCGCGCGTGCCGTAGAGACGGGTCTACCCATAGTACTTGTAGGTGGGATAGTAGAAGCCAGTGAAGGCTCGATAATTGCCTACTCCGACACACTAATAGCTGATCCCGACATAGGCATAATAGAGTCATATACCAGGAGTGTAGACGACCCAGATAGCTACGTACTAGTGGAAGTCGACGTCAGCAAAAGCAGGCCAAGATTATGCGATGATACATGCAGGCGTATGATAAGAATGTTCTGTACCACATTTAAAAGTGCAAAGAGTAAATAAGGCATAGCCATAACAGGGGAGCGGGGATCCCAAACTATTGGGGCTTCTCTTAACAGCATATGCCGCGACCTGCGGCTTGACCGCTTATCCTCGGAACGCATGCTTAAGCAATAGTACCCTTCACTGGGATGGTCTAGATGCCAGGGTTCCGAGGTTAGAGGTGTAGGTAAAGTCTCGATGCAAGCGCTTCTCTAAAGAGGTTTTAAATCTCTACAACTCAGAGATGTCTGAGTCCTATCAGAAAGCACTGCTTCTAGGATATACACGGGTTTTATACTGGTTAACTTATGGTGGAGGAGTGAGAAGCGAGTTAGGGGGTGTTAGCTGGCACTCTACTTCTCTACGGGGCCTATTACCTCCTTTCCAACGAGCTTGTTGACCTCTTCTACTTGTTTGTCGACCATTTCTTGGATCTTCTCTATTTCCTCGGGTGTTAGATGCCTAAACCTGCCCTGGAGTTTGAGGTATTCTATTACGGGCTTCCTCCTCTTAACAGGGAACGTTACCCGGAATACCCCATGATCTATTTCATATAATATCCAGACCCCCGTCTCAACAGCTAATCTAGCGACTGTTATCCCCATGTTGTCCTTTATCCTCCAACCTGGCACACAGGGTATGAGTACGTGTACGAACGTTGGACCTTCGTCGGTGAGCTCGTATGCTTTCTTGAACTTATTGGCCATGTCCAGTGGGAATGCCGGATTAGCTGTTGCTACATAGGGTATGCGGTGGGCTGCTACGATGGCGTCTATATCCTTCTTAGGCCTCCACTCGCCCCTCCACTTCTTGCCCGCCGGGGTTGTTGTAGTCCATGCTCCATATGGTGTAGCCCCGCTCCTCTGTATGCCCGTGTTCATGTAGGCCTCGTTATCGTATAGGACATACATGACCTTATGGCCTCTCTCTAGCATGCCGCTCAGAGCTTGCAGGCCTATGTCAACAGTGCCTCCATCACCTCCTATCGCTACCACCTTCACGTCCTTGTCTAGCACACCCTTGGCCTTCAATACTTTGAGTGCGGCCTCAATCCCCGAGGCGGCTGCTGCTGTGTTCTCGAATGCTAGGTGAAGCCATGGATGCCTCCAAGCCGTGTAGGGGTAGGGGGTTGAGGCTACTTCGAGGCAGCCCGTGGCGTTGACTATTATGGTGTTGGGGCCTATCACCTTCGTGAGCAGCCTCATCGTCGTGCCTACCGGACAGCCCGCGCAGAGCCTGTGGCCGCTTACGAACCACTCCTCTCTAGGGATCTGGAAGAGGCTCTTATAGGGCTCCCCCTTCGCAGGAGGCTTAAGACGCACCGCCATCAGGCCCTCACCCCATAGAATATGGTCTCTGGCTTCTTGCTTATCCTCGCCTCCCAGGCTATTTCAGCTAGTTTCATGAAGTCTTCATCTACCATTCTACGCTGCCCTATGCCGGCAACCACGCTCACGAGGTTAGCCTTAATGTCATGCTTGAGTAGTAGGCCTGCAAACTCGTTCGCTAGTGGGCCTTGATAGGGGGCCCCGTAGCTTATTGCCCTATCGATGACTAGGATTGAGTCTTTATCCTCGATATGCCTTAGGATATACTCCTCGGGGAAGGGCCTGTAGAGGCGGAGTCGCAGTAGGCCTACCTTAAGTCCCCTCTCCCAGGCTCTGGGTAGAACCGCCTTTAGTGTAGCCGCATAGCTGGATGCCGCTACTATAAGGGATTTAGCGTCTTCGCAGAGGTAACACTCGACTACTCCGTAGCTCCTCCCGAATCTCTTACCGAACTCTCGGTCAGCCTCCTCCAGCTTCTGTGGAACCCTGCGCATTGCATCGACTATCTGATACTTTATCTCATAATACCAGTCCGGATCGGCTATAACGCCTATAGTGACGGGCTTATCTGGATCAAGCTTGTAGGGGAACGGTCTTTTAGGGGCATAGGCTAGGACAGAGTCCCTATCCTCAGTCACCACGGGCTCCATGGTATGACTCATAACGTAGCCATCATAGGCTACCATAACTGGTAGCAGCACATCCCTATCCTCCGCTATCCTGTATGCCTGTATCACAGTGTCATAGGCCTCCTGCGCGCTGGAGACAAACATTATTACCCAGCCAGTATCACGCGCATTCATTACATCGCTGTGGTCGTTCCATATACTTATAGGCGCTGAGAGAGCCCTCATCGCAACACTCATCACTATAGGGGCTCTAAGCCCGCTAGCTATGTGCAGGATCTCGTGCATCAGCTCCAGCCCCTGGCTGGCAGTGGCCGTGAAAGCCCTAGCACCCGTTAATGAAGCGGCTATAGTAGCCGAGAGCGCGCTGTGCTCGCTCTCAACGTGTATCATCTCGGCCTCCAATTCACCATTAGCTATAAACTCTGATATCTTCTCTACAACGGTGGTTTGCGGCGTTATTGGATAGGCGGCGACCACGTCAACGTCTAGATCCTTCACAGCATGGGCAACTGCACTGTTGGTGGAGAGAGGCCTGGGCTTCTTGTACTCCACCCTCAGCTCCTCTTTAGCTGCCAGAGTCACTGCTCCTCACCCCCAATGGGTTCTGGAACCATCTCTATGGCGTTTACGGGGCACTCCTGGGCGCATACCCCGCACCCTTTGCAGTAGTCGTAGTTCACCTTATAACTGATCTTGTAGCGCCGCCCTTTCTTGGTAACGTACTCTTCGTCCACCTCTAATATCGCAGCGTCGGGGCAGTATATCCAGCAAAGCCTACACCTGACACACTTCTCCTGATCTATCACCGGTCTTAGCGCCCTCCAGCTACCGGTCTTGTATTTAAGACTGCTCCCAGGCTCGTCTATGATCCCGCCAGGCAGGATCTCGTTATATTTGAGAAGCCTTACTCCCTCGCTCACAATACACACCCCTCCCTGCACTAAGCTGGCTGAGGTGGTATAACACTCTCCACTCTAGTGGCCTCGTAGGCCTTCTTGACGGCCTCGACGTTTGCTTCACCTATCCTACCCTTGAACCTCTCCCGCACTAGCTTTATGACCGTCTCCATGCCTACTATACCCGTCGCTCTTATTAGAGCGCCGAGTATGGCTGTATTGACTATTGGGGCTCCGAGCGTCTCTAGGGCTATAGTCGTCGCGTCGACAACAGCCACTCTAGCCTCTCTGTCCAGCTCTACTGCCTTCGCAACGCCCTCAGGATCCATCCTCGTATTAACTACTAGAACCCCTCCAGGCCTTAGACCCTCGATAGTCTCTCTCGACAGAAGGGAAGGATCGAGCACTATAACTATATGAGGCTCCGTTATAGGAGTTCTAGGCACTAGAGGCGAGTCGGATATTCTCGTGTAAGCCCTAACAGGAGCCCCCCTCCTCTCAGCGCCAAACTCTGGGAAGGCTAAGGCATACCGACCCTCGAGTATTGCCGCCGCCGCAACTATTTCGCTGGCAGTTACAGCACCCTGGCCTCCCCGTCCATGCCATCTAATGTCGATCCTCAAGGACTACACACCCCAAGCATCTTTCATCCTTAAACCATGTCTAAACGGAGTATATACCCCTTACTATTACTATGAACCCTAAAACTCCCGGAAGCCGCCGGACACCCAGAATATAACGGCTATTAATGGACAAGGAGTCCCCGGGCGGTGGTGGGAGGGCTTGAGCACACCCATAGAACCTGTAGTCCCGATTAGGGTTTCAAGCCTCTCTGACCTAGCCAGATTAGCGTCTTCGATGGCTTCTAGGTTCATAGTTATGCCGATATACAGGTTTAAACACGAGGGTAACGTGTACTACATGGTTCAAGCATCCTTTAAAGACTATTATAAACTCTATGGTTTACCGCTGATCTACTATTATAAGAGGCCGGTGGAGGAAGACGTAGACGACGACAAAGCCAAATATGTGCTAGTAAAGACGGATATCAGCGGGGAGATAGTAGAGATAGCCCCCCACGCTAAGACGGGCTTCGTCGTAATACCTATAATCAACCTAGAAGAGAAGCCCCCACATTTACCCGATGATCTCTAGGAACCCCCTAACCTCATGTACCTTCAGTGGCTAGTTCCGCCGCCTCTCCTGACGGCGTATCCCCCGAGAACTCCTCCTCCAAGTGCTCGATACCAGCCCCCACTACGAGGGCTAAGTCCTCTATCCCCAGTTCGAGGAACCTCTCCGCAAGGGGTGTAAGCTTGTATACTCTATGCGTGCCCTTGGCGTATATGGGCTCTATAAACCCCAGCTCCTCGAGGGCCTTAAACGCCGCTAGGACTAGATAGCGGGGCATGCCAGTTTTTGACACCGCATCACCGGGGCTCAGCACCCTAAAACTACTCATTATTTTAATTAAATCCACTAATACTCCCATGGAATGCACCCCGTAGGGTGGTTAGGTTGAAGTTAAGCTATAACCTACTGTAGAGCCCGTACCACGGGGGTGTTACCTCGGGCTACGGGCTCTACAGGCCCGCCCCCGGGGCTAAACTCGTTGAGGAGAAGAGGACAGATAAAGGTTAGAAGCCGTTGCATCGCAGTCGACAACAACGGACGGCTCCTAGTTGAGAGAACCCCCGAGGGAACATTAGAGATTCCCGGTGGCAGAGTAGAGTACGAGGAAACTATCCCCTTCTGTCTTGTGAGGGAGATGAGGGAGGAAGCAGGGGTAGAGGCTGAGCCTAAGAGTCTCGTGTACGTAGTTGAGTTTAGAGGAATACGAAGAGGTAGAAGAAGCCACGAAGTTCTATTCTATTTTAAGTGCGCGCTTAGAGGTTCGTTGAAAAGCCGCAGTAAAGGGCTATCGTTCCACTGGATAGAGCCTGACCATATAGATGAGGAATTCTTTTGGCCTAGGCCTTTACTCCCTTATATTAGGATGGATTCGCCATCGTTTGACGTTTTCAGGTTTTTAGTAATAAATAATAATAAATTAGAATATGTTATGTCTTCCCTGCCTAAGCTTAGGGTTCAGAGCAAGGAGTATATCGCATCTAAAGATAATATTTAAATAATTTTATAGTATACTTATATATTCTTTAAATAGCTCTTTGGTTCTTAGCCTGTCAACCGAATAGTCGTCTTTACCCCCCTTTATCAAATTAATTATGGATGACGCCAAGGCCTTGGATAAAGATAAGCAACTGTTCGAGCACCCTAGCACAGCGATGATGTTCTCCGGGCCCTCATCTAATTTCCCGACTATAAAGGTGTTATCTGGCGGTATCACAATCTTTCTTGAATAAAGAGGCCCCATCACATACGGTAGAGGGCCTTTAAAGCGCCTCTTTAGCTCTGGCAATACCTCTTTAATAGCGTCGACGACCGATGAGGGAGTCTCGCCAGCCTTTTTGAAGCAAACCAACGCTCCCCTGGGAGTGGGTAGTAGGAGGAACCCAGGCCACGCTAGCGCAGCTGATAACTGGGGCCCGTAGAGGCTAACGCATACCCTAATGGAATAGGGTAAGTACTCTGGGGTCTTGAATCCCAGGTGGGAAAGCGTCTCCTCATCAGCTACTAGGTAATCTACTGGATGCGTGTCACCATCCAGCCTTACACCTTTAACCTTGCCTTCCTCCACAATTACTTTAATATTACCGGTGAAGGTCAACTTTACTCTCCTGGACTCTTTAATCCCCTCTAGAGCTAGGCGTGCCGCCTTCACAGATACGGAGTCGGTTACCAAATAAACTTCTTCTTCACTTTTAGTACTTATCACGCCTTCTAAGTAGCGTGGAGGCTTGCTTTGCATCTCAATAGGGATCCTTTGCCTGGACCAGAGGGTCTTCTCTAGCTTTCTCGCAATATGAGCGTCGCGTGGATTATCCATTATATAGACTAGTTTACTGCTTATCGCCCCCTTAATTTTCCTAATACCTTTTAATGCATCCTTGAAGAACCGCTGTGCCTCCTCTAAGTTTCTCTTGTCTGTATAGAGGGCGTGAAGTAGGACGTGTTCTGCCCCTAAATCCCTAACTATACTCATTATTGCGAGGTCTCTTTCAGCGGCACTCATGTACTTCGAAACAAGGGAGACCCAGGGCCCCCTACCTATGACTGCTACTCTCACCACCGGAGCTCACCACTAACAGCCCATAGATCGGGTATCCCTAGTATTGAGCTGCTATTCGAAGGCACTATCTCTCTAAGCCTTAATGCCTGCGGGGATAGGCCTAGCACCGTGCTGGCGAATTGAACTATAGTTTGGAAGGACTCACGTCCAGCGTCCAGACCGTGTAGCGCACCCGTGAAGGCCACGGCGGCCTCGAGGCTCCTGAATCTTCTCAGAGCGGATTCGAACTCCTCCGCGTCAACCCAGCTACAAGCATCAACTAACTCCCCGTGCGAGATGCCGGAGGCCACTAGAGCCTCAGGCTCCGATGGCGGTACAGGTTGGCTGCCCTGCATCTGCTCTACTAGGAGATCAGCAGCGCGGGGATCCTTCATTAACTCTAATACCTCGCTCTTGACCTCAGCCTCATCGGCTACCCCAAGCTTAGAGGCGGCAGCTAGACCCACCACTCGACCGCTATGATATGTAGCGTACTCACTTAGATAGCCAGCAGCTAGGCCTGCAGCGAATAAATTAGGCCCAGCGGAGTAATCCTCCCCGAGGCGGGGTACGATCATCCGAGCAGACTCGCTGAAGAGGACGTCTGCACCGCCGAGTATTAGTGTAGGGATCTCGGGGTAAGGTCCAATGGCTGACACAACAGCGTCGACAACAACAGGCTCGTACTCCCGGAACTCGAGTAGTATACCGTCGCTGTGGGGCTTTGCATTCTCTACTCTATCCACTATAAGCTCCACACCGTACCTCGAAGCGTAGTCGTAGTAGGGCATTCCCGGCTTTATTTCCTTCTTTGACACTATAACCACGCGGTCAGCGTGTCTTGACGCTAGCTGACCGGCGACCCGCAGAGCCCACTCACTCCAGCCTATTACTGCTAGGCTCTTGAATCTAGTGTCGTATAGTGAGGAGAGCCTCATTACGTAATCCGATGAGACTATTCCGGGGAGCCAATTACCCGGTAGCAGGGGTCTCGCGTCGAGTCCTCCATGCGCATATATCACCACCCGAGCTTTAACTTCTAGAAAGCCGTCCTGTCCCTTCACTAGATGCCTCCCCCCACCCAGGGGAGTTACGTATTCGTAGCCCAAGAGCGCCTTGAACCTCTGCGATGCCACTAGCCTACTGTAAATGCCCGCTGTAATCTCTGCGGATGACTTCGACTCATCTAGCTCGCTATAGCTCCATATAGCCGATAAGTATCCCCCGGGGCTCGGCGAGAAATCCACTGCAGCCACGCTTAAGCCTCTCTCAACTGCTGCCTCCGCTGCCGCCAGGCCCGAGAGCCCTAGCCCCACTATTAGAACGTCGACGGATGTTGTGGATAGTGATGCGCCAATAGATGTTGCCGCGACCTTACTAAGCGCCTCTAACTTGGATATCGTGGGAGGCTCCTTAGGATGACGGGAGGGGGGTTTCTCTAGACTTATATTAACAGCCCTTTTAGCCTCCGCGAAGATGTCGACTGGCGTTCCCTCGGCCCAGACATAGCGTCCACAATCCCATGGCTTGAAGGAATACGGCCACAAGACTAGGGAGCCCCGGATCGCGTATTTAAAGCCTAGGCGGGAAGCCACTGCGACGTCTAGAGGCTTACTAGCGTCTACCTTAATTGGTCTACCTCCAACCGTAACGCTGGCATCACCGTTACCGGCGTCCATAGTTAAGAGGCACCCCGATAGGACCCAATGTGACGAGTGTTACAAACATATATATACTTTGCAGCAAGCTATATAAAGAGGCCCGCCGGGAGGTGAAGGAGAGATGAGGGCTAGGAGAGCCCTCTCACCCATAGTCTCGGTTATACTCCTCATACTAGTGGCCGTGGGAGCCACAGTAATACTATACAGCTGGCTAAGCGGCGCGGCCTCCAACAACCCCACACAGACGGGCTCACTCTATGAGAGGATAAAAATCGACGCCGTTCAAGTGGGCACAAGCAATAATGTAAGCATATATGTTAGCAACATAGGGAAAACTAGCGTAACACTAGTAGGAGCGTACATAATTAACGCCACAAGCGGCACCACCATATGCCACAATACGTCGCTTAACTCCCTGAAGGTGCCTCCTGGAGGTTCAGCTACCGTAGAGATACAGAGCTGTGACAGCATAAGTGGCGCTACTGGGGTCTTCGTAGCCAAGGTCGTCACCAGCAACGGTATCGAGGCAACTTACACATTCACAAAGTAAATTCGTAGATTCTTTTCCTCACGTCATATTTTATATATTCGGCTTGCAAGGCATCTGCTCTCGCGTTTTTAACGGTGGTGTGATCTAACCTCTCTACGTGGGTACGGGAGGCTGGGGGCTTGGAGCTCGCCAGCAAGGCAGGCGAGTACGCTGATGCATCATATACTCCCAGTACAGGTATTGTCGACTTCTATAGGGTTAGCGACTTCGTCGCAGCTATGATATATTATGATTGGGACTTGGTTTTAACGTATAAGCCCATCGAGCCTGCATTATCCCCTCTTGAGAGGGAGCTCCTAGGCGAGGCTAGGAGGATACTCTTGGAGGAGTCCTCCTGGAGGCTACTAGGGGGGCCTCCCAGGTTCTCTGAAGCAATCCGCTTAGTCTATGAGTGGCTTAGGAGGCTCTCTAAGGGACCCCTAAAGAGCTGGGTCTCTGAGCTGGCCCGCCAGGCTAGAGGGGAAGGCGTTAGTGTGAGGCGATACGTGGGTTTCTCTCTACTCAAGGTGGCCTACTATATTGCGAGGGACTTCTTCGGTTACGGTCCATTAGACCCTCTAATGAGGGATCCCCTCATAGAGGACATTAGCGGTGAGGGCGATAGCAGGGTTCACGCATACCATAGGGTACACGGTTGGCTTAGGACTACCGTGTATCTCAGCCGCGACGATGCTGATAGGATCGCGCGGCTCCTAGTCCTCAGGGCTAGGAGGAACATAAGCGTGGCACACCCGATAGCCGAGGGTAGCCTGACCCCGGAGGGCTATCGAGCCCACGTAGCCCTCCACGTGGTAACGAGGAGGGGGAGCACCTTTACTATAAGGAAGTACGCTGAGGAGCCATTCACCC
>Ga0256833_1001114_pt1 | contig 20172 bp, 20 predicted proteins | sample 356284metaG_FD_190535 | JGI IMG/M metagenome (GOLD analysis project Ga0256833, IMG submission 190535) | Hydrothermal vent microbial communities from Mid Atlantic Ridge, Atlantic Ocean - 356-284 | ecosystem: Environmental > Aquatic > Marine > Hydrothermal vents | place: Atlantic Ocean: Mid... | reverse complement strand
GCCTGATAGAGAGGATCCGGACTCTTCGTAAAAAGTACGAAGGGGTAGCGGATCTCCTTTATGGCCTCATAGCGCACTTTGGCGAAATGCCCTGTGGGGATCTTGACCAGCACGTAGCCGGCGCGATCGGCAAGCCATGCCAGAACGCCTGCCGGTGCAGCCTGGGGATAGGATTCCAGAAGCCGCGCGTTTGCCCGTAAAATCTCCCGGGCCGATTGGCGGTAACGGGGATTTTCGGCATAAAGAGCCAACCGAAGATAATCGTCGGCCAGTACTGCCAGGGGACTGCGGTAGGATCCCCCCTCTAGATCCAGCGCATTACGGAAATTCCCCTCACTGTCGTACCAGCGATCTCCGACATGAAAGAGCTTCTGTGCCTGCGCTATCAGAGTCTCGGCTCGCTTGAGCCAGCGCTTCCCGCCACCGGCGTCGTAGGCATCCAATGTTGCGGCGATCACGAAGGCGTAGTCTTCAAGAAGCGCCGGGACCTTGGGGGAGTGACCGGGAAGCTTCTGATGGTAGAGTCGGCCGTCGATATAGAGATGCTTGTAGAGGCTCTCTAGGGCTTCGAAGGCCCGTTTCTCGTAGGCTTTATCCAAAATGGCGGCAGTGAAGAGCCCATGAATCCACAGCGCGTTCCACGCCGTCAAAATCTTGCGATCGATGAAGGGGTAGGACCGAGAGCCCCGGAGATCGGCCAGGAGCTTTTTCAAGGCGGCATCTGGAGCTTGAACGCCTGACAGGTGAGGATTGGAGCGGAATCGAATGAAGTTGCCTCCTTCCTTAATACCTAAGGCTTCGAGGGCCTTTTCGGGATGGGAGATTCCCCCCTTTCGGGCAAGCGGCAGCACCCGATCGTAGCGGTAGGTGTAGTAGTATCCTTCGATCTTCTTCCCGGAGTTTTTATCAAAACTGTCGGCATCACTGGCCCCATAGTAGAGGCCGCTACGGGGATCCCGATATCGACGCTCAAAAAGTGCCACCGTTTCTTTCACGATCCGGCGATAGAGAGGACGGCCCGTCAGCCGGGCTGCTTCGGCGTAGGCCTCCAGGAGCTCGGCATTGGTGTAGAGCATCTTCTCGAAATGGGGAATTGTCCATTTCCGGTCGGTGCTGTAACGATAGAACCCCCCTTCTATCTGATCATAGATACCTCCCAGGGCCATTGCCCTTAGCGTCTTGTCTGCCATGGAGAGAGCCTCGCGATCCCCCGTAAGCTCGTAGATCTTCAGGAGTGCCGTCAGTGTCATCGCTCTGGGAAACTTGGGTTCGCTCCCCCAACCTCCGAACTTTTCGTCGTATCCTCGCTTCAGAGACTTGACGAATATTTCACTTAGATGCGCATCGATCCCGACCGGCTGCGTCGAACTCGTGTCGGATCGTTTCATAGCTCGATCCACCTGGGCGGCGATTTTACGGAGCTCTTGGGGACGGCTATTCCAGAGCTTCCCGGCCGATCGAAGCAGCTCCAGGAGTCCGGGTTGATTGTAGCGCTCCTCCTTGGGTAGGTAAGTTGCGGCGAAAAAAGGTTTCCGATCCGGCGTCAAAAGGATCGTCAGGGGCCATCCCCCCGATCGGTGCGTCATAAGGGCATGAACCCTCTGATAGTAGCGGTCGATCTGAGGATGCTCCTCTCGATCGACCTTGATCGCGATGAAATAGCGGTTGAGCACTCGTGCCACTTCGGGATCCTCGAAGGACTCTTCCTCCATGACGTGACACCAGTGGCAGGTACTGTATCCGATAGAGAGAAAAATCGGTTTGTTCTCCCGTTTCGCCTTGGCAAAGGCCTCCTCGCTCCAAGGCATCCAGTGGACGGGATTGTGGGCATGCTGCTGGAGATAGGGAGACTCCTCATGGATCAGAGCGTTGACGGGTCGTTCACCCATTTGTTTTCCGTAAACGCCGGCAACCAGTGATAGAATCAATAGATACTTTATCATTAGAAAATCCTATGAAGCTTTTTCCGAGTGTATCGGATTTTTTTTAATGAAAAGAAAAGCTAGTTAAAGAATTACAGCGGGAATTGTTGTAAAGAGATTAGAGGAAGTCGACCGCCGAGGCGGCCGGAAGTGTCTTACTTGCCGAGCTTGCTGATGTAGTCGGCCAGGGCTTTCATGTCGTCTTCGCTCAGGGCTGCAGCTTGACCCTTCATGACGCCGCCCATTCCGTGCTTGTTCAGGGTACCGGCTTTGTAGCCTTCAAGATCCTTGACGATCTCATCTGCAGGTTTTCCGGCAATAACATCGGACTTACCCAGAGCTTTGGTTTTACCATCTTGGCCGTGGCATCCGGCACACTTGGCGAAGAGAGCAGCTCCATCGGCTGCCATCAGGGTAGCACCGGCAAAGATCATGGTCAATGCGATTTTTTTCATGTTGACTCCTTGAAATGTGATTACCTTGGTATTGTAGCAGAAAAATTGTGAACTTATTGTGTAATTCCTAAAAGTTATGATAATTATTTCAAATGCCCCATCACTTTGTAGCGTTCCCAATACTCATCCAATGCCGCGTCCATCTCCTTCTCCGGAAGACTCGAGGGCTTCTTGAGACGATGGCTCCGGAAGTAGGCACGCCCCATCACGGAAGTTTCGAGACTGGGATGGTAAAGAAAGTATTTCAACCCCGCTTTCATATTATGCTCTCCACTATAGATCAACAAAGCGTTCATGAAAGTCTGCCGGAGGGAAACCCCCTCCTTGCGATGACAGGGAACACAATGCCGATCGAAGCTCCCGGCAACCGCCGAGAAAGTCCCGGCATAGAGTATGCTCAACAATAGATATCTCACTACGCTCTCCTTTCCGTTTCAGCCGCGTCAAAAAAGATCCGCATCGTCGTTCCCTCGCCTTTGCGTGATTGGACCTCGATCCGCATTCCGTAACGCTCTGCGATCCGACGCACGATATCCAGTCCCAGTCCGAAGCCTCCTTCCGTATCGTTGAAGCGATGGTAGCGTTCGAAAATCTCCTCGATCTCTTCGGGGCTCATCCCTACTCCCGTATCGACGATCTCCAATACTCCCGGGCGTAGCCGCACTTCGATACGGCCGCCCCGACGATTGTATTTGACCGCATTGGAGAGGAGATTGTCGATAAGCCGGGCCATGAGCCGGCGGTCGGCTCGGAGCACCGTCGGCACCAGATCCCGATGGAGTCTAAGCGCTTTAGTACGAAAAAGAATCTCGAAGTACTCCAGACGCTCCTCCAAAAGCTGAGCCAGATCGATCCGCTCCTCTTGGAGAGGCCGATCCTGCTCCAATGTCAAAAACTTCAAATCTTCATAGAGCGTCGAAACGCTCCTTGCGGCTACGGCGATGCGCTCGAAACGACGACGATCCCTATCTGAAAGATTCCTAGGGTCGATCATCTCCACATTGCCGAGGATCGTATGGACCGGGGTATTGATCTCGTGGGTGGTATCCTGGATAAAATCGTCCAGGAGCTCGATGGAGCGACGCATCGGCCGGACGAAAAGCCGTGCCAGGTAGATCCCCAGCAGTGTGAGAAATACCCCTGAAACGAGACCGGCGATGAGGATGCGACTCAGGGTCCTCGTCCACCATTGATGATCCTCCGGGACTTCGATAAAGAGATATTTTGCCCCAAGATAATAGCTGTCGAGGAGTTTGACAAAGTGGATATATCCTCCGGTACGATAGATATCCCGAAGGAAATCTACCCGGTTATCCCGGAGTGTTGAAAAGATCTGCACATATTCCAAGTCGTAGATCGCACTACGAAAACGGGGATCTCGGGGATATCGATTCCGTCGGGGGAAGGCTTCGTGGAGTCTCTTCAGCCGACGGACCTGCTCCGCCGCATAGTCGATCATCCGCTCTTTCTGAGCGATAAGCATCGAGCGCTCCTCGTTACGATAGTAAAAGAGCGCCGAAAGAACGAAGATTCCCAGCATCATAAGCATATAAAGCGCCAAAAAGCGCCGGAAACTTTTACGTTCACTCCGAAGCAACGTAACGATACCCCTGTTTTTTGAGGCTGACGATCCGCTCCCTGCCGATACGCTTGCGAAGGTTTTTGACATAGGTGCGCAAGGCGTTGTCGCTGGGCTCTTCATCGTAATCCCAAAGCGCGCCGTAGATCCGCTCGTGACTCAACACTTCTCCGGGATGGCGGAGAAAGAGCTCCAGGAGCTTCGCCTCTTTGCCCCGGAGACTCTCCTCTCCTTCCGGCCCATACAAAGTCTGAGCACCCGGATCGTACTCCACACCTTCTCCTACGGTAATACGATCCCGGTGACGATGGTAAAACCCTCGCTCCAAGAGGCTCTCGATCCGAATCAGCAGCTCTTTGAGCGCGAAGGGTTTGCGTAGATAGTCGTCACCTCCGCTACGGAAGCCCTCTTCTAGATCGTCTACGCTTTGACGCGCAGTGAGGTAGATCGCCGGCGTCTCCACTCCCTCATCCCTGAGTTTTTTCAAGAGTTCAAAGCCGTTCAAACCGGGAATATTGACATCCAGAAGTATCAGATCGTAGCGTCGTTCGTATAATGCCTCCTCCGCTGCTTCGGCATCGTAAACCGGCATGACGGCAAAGCCCTGGCCCTCCAAATAGTCGCAGACCGTCTCACTGAGATTCTGATCATCTTCTATCAACAACAACGAACGCTTATTCATAAATTTACCTCCCGATAGGAGATTGTAACATAGTGAAAGCTCTGGAAAATGAGGAAGATAATGAGTGAAGTGTTTAGCCCCGAGCCTTAGCACCGGGGAGAATATACTTAGGCGAAGCGGCTGACCCACTGGAGGATCTGATCGGCGCTGAGCGCTCCGCTGACTCTGTCCATCTCACGGCCACCTTTAAAGAGAATCATCGTGGGAATGGAGCGGATACCGTACTGAGCGCTCAGTTGAGGATTCTCCTCCGTATTGACCTTGAGAAATTGAGCTTTTAGGGGGAGATTGGCTGCCGCCTGGGCAAAAGCGGGAGCCATCATCCGGCAGGGGCCGCACCAAGGTGCCCAGAAGTCCACGACGACCGGTAGATCACTCTTTTCCAAGACGTGAGCAAAACCGGCAGCATCGACCTCCACCGGCTTGTTGTCCAAGAGAGACTGCTTGCAGTGGCCGCAGACCGCTTTGTTGTAGTGCTCCTTTTTGGGGAGCCGGTTGACTTTTAAACAATGGGGACAGACCACTTGAATCGTTTCCATAACGTTACTCCTCTAACAATTTTATTATGCATTTGAAGAGATTATAACGGGAATCTAGAGAGGAAAAGTGAACTTAGGTTGCATAGAGACCCGGAGGATCCGGGAACTAGTGGCGAAGCTTCCGTCGGATTTCGTCGGCGAAATTGTAGGCCAAAATCGTTTCGGTACAGGCAGAGTAATCCTCCTCTTCATCGACAACCAGAAGAAAGGGCTCTACCCCGGCTTCTTTCATCGTCTCCACCAGCAGGCAATCCTGATCTTCGGGATCCAAAGCCGCAGCATCCAGGAGGGCATAGCGGCTCTTCTGATGATCCAAAGCGTCAATAAGCGCTTCTAGACTTGATAGACTCTTCACCTGATAGCCTCTCTTTTGCAAGATCTTCCTATAGATACTACTTAGCAACGGCGAGCGAGTATAAAGAAGAATAGTTGCCGCTGTACTCTGCGTGTTCTCTCCCGTTTCCTCAGAAGCGCCAGACAATACACCGTATCTTCCACCCTCAGCTTTTGGCAACACTTCTTCCTCTCTCTCCTCCGTCGAGTGCTCATCTTTTACCGGTTGAGTCTCGGTTTCTGATTCGGATTCTGCCTGATCTTTTTGCGAATGATAAAGTTTGATCAGATTCTTCAGGTCTGCAATGTTGATAGGTTTGGAAAGATAGTTGTCCATCCCCGCTTCGATATATCGTTCCCGGTCTCCAGCCAATGCGTTCGCCGTCAGGGCGATGATCGGTATATGTTTGAGACGGTTAACCTGCTCGTAATGTAGGATCTCTTTTGTCGCCTCCATTCCGTTCATGACCGGCATCTGGATATCCATCAAGATCAGATCATAGTCGTTCTGTTTACGCAGTTCGAACGCTTCAGCGCCGTTGGCCGCCAGGGTCACCTGGGCGCCGAACTGCTCCAGCGTGGTGCGAATCAGTTTCTGATTGATCGGGTTATCTTCGGCGACGAGGATATGAAGGTTCTCAAATTTCTCTTCCTGAGGCTTGGATGGCGTCACTTTCTTTTCGCCCTCTATATACCGGACGGCCTCCAAAGCTCGCACCGTTTTGGAGTAGTTGAGAGGTTTGTAGATGATTTTTGCCACACGATCAGTCACGGCCTCTGCAGCCTTTTTCAACTCTCCGGTAGTGATCAGTACCACACGGGTCTCCAGATCAAGGAACTTATCGATCTCGTGTTCCCGTCTCAGATAACGATGGTCAATAAAGAGAAGATCGGGAAGTGCGCTCTGCCCACGATCAAAGAGATCTTCATAACGGAGAATCTCAAATTCCGCGCCGCAGTACTCGACATAGTGTTTGAGGTTCCTATCGGTAGTGCGGTCGGCGACTTTTTCCGGCAGAGCGATAGCAGTTTTGAGGCCATGCATATCGGGGCGTTCTTTTTTCTGATCCGGACCTTTGGGCAGAGTCAGACTGAAAAAGAAGGTTGCTCCTTCACCCGGTACGCTCTCGATATCCAGGTGTCCGCCCATTCGTTCGACCAGTTTGCTGGAAATGGCCAACCCTAGCCCTGTCCCGCCGTATTTACGGCTTGTTCCCGCATCGGCCTGGGTAAAGGCTTCGAAAATTTTCTCCTTCTGTTCCGGGGTGATTCCGATTCCCGTATCTTTGACGGCGAAGTAGATCGTCGCCTCTTTGTCCGTCTCTTCCCATTTTTCGATGATGACATTCACTTCTCCATACGAGGGAGTGAACTTGATGGCGTTACTGACGAGGTTGACGATCACCTGAGAGACTTTGGTGGGATCGCCGATGACGGTTTTAGGCAGCTCCGGGTCGACGAAAACTCCCAATTCAAGATTCTTCTGAGCTGCTTTGGCTCCGTAGGATTCGACGGCATCCTCAAATTTTTCTATTGGATTGAAGCCGATCTCCTCCAGCTCAATTTTGTCGGCATTGATTTTGGAGAGATCAAGGATGTCGTTGACGATACTTAAAAGATTTTCCGAGCTGCTCTCGATCACGGAGATAAACTCCTCTTGATCGGGATTAAGGGGGGTGCTTTTCAACAACTGCGTAAAGCCGACAATACCGTTAAGAGGCGTTCGGATCTCGTGAGACATATTGGCAAGAAAAAGATCCTTGGCCTTATTGGCTTCAACGATCGTCTCGCCCAAAAAGTTGTAGATGGCTGCCAAATCCCGGCTCTCGACGACTTTTTGAAGCTCTTTCTTCTTCTGGGGATCCAGTTCAAACTGGATATTTTTCAGGGTGTCGTCTAGTAGTTTGGACTCTTTACTCACATTGTGATAGATCACACTGAGGATCAGTAGGATAAGTAGGAAAAATGCCACGGCAATCGCGTATTGCAGCCATCGGTTCTTCTCGGACTCAAGCAGGTTGCTCAGGCTCTTTTCGGCACTTTTTTGTAAGATATCCTGTGCCTCCGTCAATTGCTTCATCCGCTTATCTGTCGCTTGGATCCAGCGCTCGGCCGTCAAGGGATACTTCCCGTCGTTGATCCCGTAAAGAACTTGGCGACGCTGGGGATCGATGAGATGTACATATCCCTCGGGATGGGCCACCGTTTGAACCTTTCTCTGAAGCTCCCGATCTCCGATGGAGGCCGTATCGGGAAAAGAGTCCTTGGAGATCATTCCGTCCCATGCTTTCATATCTTCAATTGCCAGGGGGGCGGAAGCCTCCAGAAAATAGCTCAGGAAACTTCGTTCCGATTCATTCACACCGTAGAGACGAGCCAAATGCTGATCATACTCTACGGCTTGATGTGCGGCCGTATTCTTAAGCATGGAAGTCTGAAGCGTATAGAGATCGATAGCCGGCGTCAAAACACCTTTTTGGAAGCGTACTGCCAAAATATCTCTATAGTCTCGACTCATCCCGTCTACCCGGCTGCGAATTGATTTGAGTTCGTCACGAATTTTCTTGATTTCGGCTTCTGCTCCGGGTAGCTTCATGGCCGAGAGTCTCTTGAGACTACGGTCCACATCAGCGCGCGCTTTTTGCAATTTCATACTATATGATTTCTTTCCCGTAGCCAGGAAACGCGCGCTTTCAAGATGCTCTTGGGCCAAAGAACGTAGGAGTTCTTTGCTGGATGAGAGGCGCTGGAGATACTGGAGGTTTCGCTGGTCCGTCTGATAAGTAAGAAAACTTTGATAGCCAAACCAGGAGAGGACTCCGATGATAGCGACGGTTGGAATCAATAGTAGGAAAAAGAGGACTTTTTGATTGATTTTTTTCATAAGCTTCGTCTCCTACTGTGTTTTTCTGTGATAGAGGATAAATTGTCCGGTAATCGACTCGACCTCATCGCCGGCCAGCATCATAATATTGGAGACGAATGCCTTATCCTGCCGCTCAAAGAGGCTTTTGGTAACATCCCATGATTTACGGAGCGCCGTCTGATAAGGCTTCATCTGTGTCGGATAACTATAATGCTCAAAATCCTGAAGATTTTTTTCCAGCATTTCAACGGCCCTGTCCATCTGTTTTCGGTTGATCTCCGTTCCCAGTCCGACACCCAATGCCATATAGTACTTGGCGCTACGTTCCATAAGGTATTCAATCTTCTTGCCCTTCATCAGCATCTTCTCGCTCTCGCTAAAGTTATACCGGTGTGCCCGGGCAATGGAGTTGGCCCCTTCAAGAAGGGTTTCGCTATAGTCAAGCATCAATGCCGCCTTCTGCTTATCCGGCTTTCCTTTGAGCAACTCTTCGATCTGATTTTTGCTGTAAATCAGGAATTCGAGAATATTTCGTGTATCTTCGTCGTCACTCGATATGGAAACCGTTCGAATGTTCTGTACCAGTTCCTGGAGCATCTTACTTATCTCACTACTTACCTCCCTCTTCAGGGGGTTTGCAAAGAGATAGAGATAACTTTTGGTGATCTCTTGACTGAGGTAACGTATATTTTCCGTCGCCTCAAGGACATTGACATCCGTCCGCGTAGCCGCCGATGACGGAACAACGACGACCCCCAAGAACAGGAGCAATGCAAAACCCATCTCTCTCATACTTTCTCCTTCTTTGTTTCTAGCTCACTCAAGCCCCTCTATTCTATTTATTTATAGAGCTCGACGTAGAGTTTGGTGATCTCATCCATTTTCCGAGTGATATCATCGGTCGTCGTAAAGACGATAAAGGGCAAACCACCCTTTTCGATATTCAAGTAGAACTTGTAAACGATTTTCCAGAGTTTGTCGACCTGAGCGAGCTTCTGATTGATCGTTGCCGTATTGTCCTTGTTTTCCATCAGGATTTTATGGTTTTTTGAAAACTCTTTGACCGCTGCATTCATCTGATCGACGGTATTTTTATCCTTGATACCTGCCTGATAGGCGATATAGTACTTGGCGATCCGCTGGGCCAACATCCGCTGCTTGCCGGAGATGGCGACGATCTTCGACTCTTTGATCTTCAGAAGATTGGTCAAGGAGTCCACGACATATTGACTTCCCTCCAGCATTGATTCACTAAGATCGAGCACTAGTTGAGCGTTGTCCAAACTGAAAGGTTTCTTGACGATTCCCTCCAACTCCTGCAGACTCATGTTGACGAATTCCAAAAGGTTTTTGATCTCCGGGTCATTGATCATCTCCGCCAGTTTTTTCTGATTGGCATTAAACTCTTTTAGTGACGCCTTAAGCTGCTTGCTGGCTTTGTCCGTCGCGATATGCTTCCCTATATAGAGGTAGTCTTTGGCGATCCGCTGAGAGAGCATCCGTTGCTTTCCTGCAATATTGATCAACTCGATCGCATCTCTTTTCACCAGGGCGTTGACATGGGAGCCGGTCTGTGCGGCACCCGATGGAGCTTCAGCCGTGACAACACCGCCGTTAAACATTAGGATCAGCCCCAAAGCTACTCCAACTTTTTTCATTATCTTTTTCATGACAAGATTCCTTTCTCGAGATTTATTTGACTTTTTGGGCCGCATAGAGACCGGTCACCTTGTTCATATCCTTCAGGATCTCATTGGACTTTTTATAGATCAAAGAGGGAATGAACTTAGACCTAGACCTGTTCATAACCTGGAAGAACATGAAGTTCTTCTTCACTCGGTTCAGAAGTTTGCTAATCTCCGGCGTATTCAAATCCGAGGCGATCAGCTTCTTTAGCGAATCGTCAAAAAGCTTCATTGCGGCATTCATTTTCTCTTTGAATTTCGGATCGTCAATCCCCCATACCTTCAGAATGTAAAGATTGGCCATTCGCTGAGAGAGCATCCGTTGGCGGCCGGAGATATTGATGATCTCGCCGGATTTCTTCCCCGTCTGCTTGGCAAAAAGTTCCGTCGTAGTATTGACGGCCTTGAGCAAGGCATCGAGCTTGCCTTGCAATTCGGCGGCTCTCTCCTTCGTCGGGGGCTCAGAGAGCATTTTTTTGATCGGTTCCCAAAGCCGACGCTGCTCTTCGAGACTCTTTTTGGTTTCTGGATCGGTAGCAAAGGCCGTCAAACCCTTCAGATGATCCGCAAACATCTCCGTCACTTTTTTCAAGTCCTCTTTGGGATTGCCAAAGGTGTTGCCAATTCCAATCATGGCGTAGTCTTTGAGCATACGCTGGGTCAACATCCGCTGACGTCCGGCCTCATTGACCGCCTGGGCAAGGCTCTTAATCTCGATCGACCACACCTGGGTCACCATCAATAAAATCCCCAACAAGACTTTGCAGCCTCTCATTTTCCGCATTATGCGCTCCTTATAATTTCTCACGAGCATAATATGAGAAGATAAATGTTTCTTACCATCTTGATAAGATCAAAGACCGCTCCATAATCCTCATATCACCTTAATATTCTACTCACATTTCCTTTGTCTAATCCGAGCTTTTATCACCTACAGCCTCCTTATTTCCAAAGTTTTTGTTCATCGAGTATGGTAACAGATGAAAATCCAATGGAAAAGGAGGTTTTATGCTCTCTCTTTTATCGCGGAAACGACCAATAAAGCAGTCAAAAGATTTTGTGTATAATTTTGGATATCACACCTACCGATAAAGGCTTATAGATGCTATCCAAGAGGATCCAGGCTCTTTCACCTTCTATGACTATCGCAGTCTCAACTCTCGCCCGTGAGCTTAAAGCCCAGGGCAAAGACGTGCTGAGTTTCTCTGCAGGAGAACCGGACTTCGACACTCCCGAAATTATCAAAGAGGCTGCCATCGAGGCCATCCGGCACGGATTTACCAAATACACCGCCGTCGCCGGCATTCCCGAGCTTCTCGATACCATCGCCGACAAGCTTTCCCGGGAGAACGGTTTGCGATACAGCCCCAGCCAAATCCTGGTGAGCAACGGAGCCAAGCAGTCGCTTTTCAATATCACTCAGGCCATGATCGACGAAGGGGACGAAGTCATCATCCCGGCACCTTACTGGGTCACCTATCCCGAGCTGGTCAAGTACGCTGGCGGAAAGCCGATCATCATCGATACGGATGAGAGGCACGGATTCAAGATCACCCCCGCCCAGCTCCAGGCCGCCATTACCGGACGAACCAAACTTCTGATCCTTACCTCTCCCTCCAATCCCACCGGCGCAGTCTACAGCAAAGAAGAGCTGGAGGCGCTGGGTGAAGTGCTGAAAAACACCAAAGTGCGGGTCATTAGCGACGAGATGTACGAGAAGCTCGTTTTTGACGGAACCCAATTTGTCGCCACTGCTTCCATCAGCGAAGATATGTTCCGCCGCACTATCACCGTCAACGGCTTGAGTAAGTCCGTCGCCATGACCGGCTGGCGCTTCGGCTATTTGGCCACCCCTGACGAAGAGCTGGTCAAAAAGATGATCTCTCTACAATCTCAAAGCACCTCCAATATCTGCTCCATCACCCAAAAGGCGGCCATCCCTGCTCTCGAAGGCAAGGTAGATGAGGAGATCGAGACGATGCGTCAAGCCTTTGAATCACGGATGCACGAGGCCGTCGAGCTTTTCAACGAAATAGAAGGCCTTAGCGTGCTCGCTCCCAAGGGCGCCTTCTACCTCTTTGTCAATATCAAGGATGTCAGCGACGATTCGATGAAATTCAGCCAGGATCTCCTCCGGGAATACGGCGTCGCTGTCGTCCCGGGGATCGGATTTGGCAGTGAAGGATATTTCCGTTTCTCTTTCGCCACCGATCTCGTGACGATCCGTGAGGGGATCCGCCGGATCGAGAAGTTTGTCGAAAAGCTCCGGGGATAAATAGCCGAAGGGACAAACGCTTCCCTCTGCCCCTTTGCGCATCAGGATCCGACCTATCCGAAAAATCTCCGTACCGCTTCAGAGAACCAATAGCTTCCCAACCCAACAACCATACCCCAGAGTATCGAAGCAAAAAAGTTGAGTACGACAAACTTTTTCAGATCATATCGAGAAAGCCCCATAATGATAGGCACAAGGGTCTTGACTCCATAGATATATTTTTGCAAGAAGACGGTCAGCCAACCGTAGCGTCGCATCAGGAGATTGGTCCAGGCGATTTTTCGCCGGTGCTTGCGCAGGTATTTCAGCACCTCTTTTTTGTTGCTCTGGGCCAGCCAGAATAGCACCGTATCTCCGGCAAAATTAGCAATCGTGGCTATGACGATGGAGGTAGTGATGTCCATTTTGCCCAGAGCCGAGAGGATCCCCGCTCCCGCCAGGGCCACCATCCCACCGCCAAAGGAGTAGACGGCGAGGATAATATACCCATACAGTGCTAAATTATTGAGAATTTCGTCCAAAAGAGGCTCGTTCTACTGCCCGAAGCTGTATTTGATCCCGACTCCGGTGAGGAAGCCGCTTTCATCCCCGCCATAGAGATATTTGGCTTCGCCAAAGATAGAAAAGTCCCCACGCAATTGATACTCGACCCCACCGCCGACGGTAGCGAAGAAGCCGTCGTCAGCTCCGTGAAGATTATCGCTGAAAAACTGCGCACCTACTCCCAGAAGAGCAAAGGGCGTCAGAGGGCTGGGATTGTCGGCATACCAGAGGGCATTGACCCCCCAGCGATAGAGTGCACTGCTACCGCCGCCGACATAATCTTGCTTGAACTGATAGTCGAAAGAGAATTGATAGGCCCCGGGCATCCAGGCCTCCAAAGGGGAGAGGTTGTAGTTGTAGCGCAGCCCCCATCCCGATCCGTCTTTGAGCATCATGTCGTCGCTATTGAAGCTGTAGCTTGCCACTGCTTCGACGGAGTGTTGATAGAGATTGTGATCCGCCGCCTCGAGGGCGCCGATCGTCAGAAGTGAAAGCAGGATCTTTTTCATCGTATTTCTCCTTGGTCTTGTCGCCAATCTAAGGCTTCATGAATGAAACTATAACCTAAAAACGATTAATTTGATAGTAATTAATATTTTTCCTGCCTTATCCCTTCGTGTTTAGGGTCGAAATGGTCAACGGTGGCCAAATCTCTCAATCCTCTGCTACGTTTCCATATCTCGAAGACCCGATAGTAGATATATCTGTAAGGTACGGGACCGAAAAATCGGCTGTCGGTGGAGTTGTCACGAAAATCTCCCATGAAAAAGTAGTGATGGGGAGGAATCGTGGTCACGGGATAGTCGATAAGCTCTTTGGGCCCGACGACGGTGGGACTGTGGACCACGGGGTAGTAGTGCATATAGGGATTGACGAGCCACCATCCCAGAGCATTTTGGACGATGGGGAGGTGATACTCTCCGGCGAAGGCGCGGGTGCGTTGCGAATCCCCGCCGAGCTGAAGGTAGAAGTTTTTGTTCTTCTCGAAGATCCGATCTCCCGGCAAGGCCACGCAACGCTTCAGATAGAGGCGTCGGTCCAGCGGATGGCGGAAGGCGTAGATCTCCCCCCGACGCACACCTGATTCATGCTTCCAGAGATGACGATCGACGTAAAAGAAGAAACTGGGGGCATGAATGCCGGCAGTAAGGTTCTCTACCCAGACCAAATCGCCGTCCATCAAGGCGTAGTTCATACTGATATCCGAGACCCGATAGGGGCGCACGAAGCTCAAAATCACTAAGGCAACCCCAATAAGCAAAAGAGTAAACTTTATGCGCTTTTTCAAGAGGCTTCCGAATCGATCCATGCGATATAATACTCCAAAATCTTCTCAGAAGGAACACCCATGTCCAGGACCAAGACCCTCATTATCGGGGCCGGAGGCGTCGGAAACGTCGTCGCTTTCAAGTGCGCCATGAACGCCGAAACTTTCGGAGAGATCACCCTCGCCAGCCGTAGGATCGAAAAGTGCGAAGCCATCGCAAAAAACGTCCAAGAGAAGACCGGCGTCAAGCTCCGTACGGCCCGCGTCGATGCCGATCATAAGGAGGAAGTGATCGATTTGATCAAAAATACGGGAGCCGATATCGTCATCAACGTCGCCCTGCCTTACCAAGACCTGACGATTATGGATGCCTGCGTCGCCACCGGATGCGACTACCTCGATACCGCCAACTACGAGCATCCCGATACGGCCAAATTCGAATACAAAGAGCAGTGGGCCCGCGACGATGCCTTCCGCAAGGCGGGCATCATGGGACTGCTCGGCAGCGGCTTCGATCCGGGGGTGACCAACGTCTTCGTCGCCTACGCCCTCAAACACTACTTCGACGAGATCCACACCATCGATATCCTCGACTGCAACGCCGGAGACCACGGCTACCCCTTCGCAACCAACTTCAACCCCGAGATCAACATCCGCGAAGTCAACTCCAAAGGCCGCTACTGGGAAAAGGGCGAGTGGAAAGAGACCGAGCCCATGGAGATCAAGATGCTCTGGGACTATCCCGAAGTGGGCCCCAAGGATAGCTACCTGCTCTACCACGAAGAGGAGGAGTCCCTGGTCAAAAACATCCCGGGCCTGGAGCGCATCCGCTTCTGGATGACCTTCGGCGAGAGCTATCTGACCCACCTCAAAGTCCTGGACAACATCGGCCTTACCCGCATCGACCCCATCGAGGTCGACGGTTGCAAGGTGATCCCTCTACACGTGCTCAAAGCCCTGCTCCCCGACCCCGCCTCCCTGGGTCCTCGCACCAAGGGCAAGACCAACATCGGCGTCGTGGTCCACGGCCTCAAGGATGGCAAAGAGAAGACCGTCTACATCTACCAGGTCAAAGACCACCAGGAGTGCTACGCCGAAGTGCTCAGCCAAGGCGTCAGCTACACCACCGGCGTGCCCGCCATGATCGGTGCCAAACTCATGCTGGAGAAGAAATGGTACGAAGAAGGGGTGCACAATATGGAGGAGTTCGACCCCGATCCCTTCATGGAGGAGCTGAACCGTCAAGGGTTGCCTTGGAAGGTCATGGAGTTGCCAAACCCCGAGGCGCGGAAGGTCTCCTAAAGCGCCTGCCGCGCACGAGTCACCCACTTTGCTATAATCGAAACAAAAGAGAGAAGGAATCCTTCGATGCCGCGATCTACGACAATCACGATCAAATTGCTTGCAGCCGTGCTCCTAAGCGGTGCGTTGGCCTCCGCCGAAACGGCGAGAGAACATTACCGAAAACTGATCTCCACCGCAGCCTACGGCGCCGAGAGTCGCTACCTCCAGACCGGCTGGTACGATTTCGACGGAGGAAGCGGTGGAAACGATCCCAAAATGAGCGGGAGCAACTTCGTCGGCTCCTACAGTTTCGGTGAGTTGGGAGACACGTGGCGTCCCTTCGTGCTCGGAGGATTCGGATTCAACAAAATCAAGCAAGATCGGCTCAAGATCGGCAGCGGCGGAGATGTCAAACTCGACTCGACCTACCTCCAGCTCGGCGGCGGGATCCATTACAACCCCACCCAAAATCTCAGCTTCTCCCTGGGGGGCTCGGGACTCTGGCTTAGCAGCGACGGAGACTACTCCGGGAGCGATGCCGGCTTGCAAAAATATTTCGGCCACGACAGCGACACCGCCCTCTACGATCTCTTCGCAATGGTACTGCTGCATAGCGAGATCGACGGTTACAAGCCCTATGCCAGCGCCACCGTCCACTATCTGAACATCGACTACGATTTCGACCTCTCCGACAGCAAAGGTTTCAGCGGCGACCTGGAGATCGGCACCTACACTCCCGTCTTCACCAGCTTGTGGGGCCTGCCCGTTCGTGCCCGAGCTTTTGCGGCGGGAAGCTTCCTCTCCGGTGACCTGAGCGACGATATCGCCTTCGATCGCTACTACACTGCCGGAGCGAGCCTGCTCTGGAAGATCGGACCCAAAATCCATCTCTTCGACGACGCCTTCAAAGAGACGGAGCTCTCCCTCAATCTCCAGGCAACGACCGGAGACAAGGATCTCCAAGGCTGGAAAGCAAGCGTCAGCTTCAGCATCGCCAAATTTTAAGCCCCCATTTTGCCCAAGGCAAACGACACCCGACGCCATCGAGCCGTAATGAAACCGATCCCCGACTACTCCGACCGACCCCTCTGTGCGATCCTGGAGGAGCTACGGGATCGGATCCGGCAGCTTGACCCCCAAGAGATCTTCGATTTCCTCGCGCTCGATCCCGACCTCTGCACCGGCCGTTACGCCGGGGAGAGGATCGAAATCCAGCAAGAGCAGGGAATCTGCCGCGGCTGGGACGATTGGAACACCCTCGCCCGGCATCTGGGATGCCGCCTGCTCACCCCCCGGTGCGAGAGCGGCTCGAAAGTGTGCGTGCGCCTGCAAAAACTAAGCCCGAAGAGTTTCCATACTTCCGACGCAAGCTCATGCGGGGAAAAGTACGCCTCCCATAGCCCCTACGCCCGCATCCGCAAAAACGAAACCCCCGCTTTTTTCTGCGACTACCGCCGGGCGCTAGAGCGCTTGCAGATTCCCCGCAGACGCCGTATCCTCGACCTGGGGCTCAATCGGGGCGACGAGCTGGAGCCGATCCTGGAGCTTGCGGGGGAAAATGCGCAGAGCCTGGAGATCACCGGCGTTGATCTCGCCTGCGACGCCCTGGCAGAAGCGCAAAAGCGCTGGCCCGCTCTGCGAACCCATTGCCACGATCTCAACCGTCTGGACGAACTAAAATTAGGTCGTTTCGACCTCATCCTCTCCATCGGCACCCTCCAGAGCCCCGGCATCGAGATGAAGCCCCTGATCATGGAGCTGGTGCAAAACCACCTCGCGCCGGAAGGCGTGATCTTGCTGGGTTGGCCCAACGCCCGCTGGATCGACGGCGAACTCCTCTACGGTGCCCGCCCGAAGAACTACTCCTTCCCCGAACTCTCCCTCGTGATCAAAGATCTCTTCTGGATCAAAAAATACCTCCAGCAGCACCGATTCCGGGTCGTCGTCACCGGCAGAGAGTATCTCTTCCTCGAAGCGACAAAAATCGTTCGATCTCTCTAGAAGTCCGTTTCGATTTTTCTGCTATAGTTTCGGCAAATCTTATCCATAAGGAGATATTCATGGCAATCAATGCAAAGAAAATGGCCAAATTCTGCCGCCCCTTTCGGATCGTGCTCGGATTGGCGCTGATCGTCGCCGCCTATTTCACCGGAATCAAGTGGCTCTACCTCGGGATCATTCCCCTCATCGCAGGACTCGTAGGCTTCTGCCCCGCTTGCGCCGTGACTGGCCAGTGCACAATCTTCGGCAAAGAGAAGGACTCCGAAGCATGAAGACCCTCAAGGTGATGTTGGGCTGGCTCCTGGCCGGGTTGTTGCTAATCCAATTCGTTCGTATCCAGGTTCCGCCCGCGCCCGAGGCATCGCCGGCCGACGAAATCCAGGCTCCGCCGAAAGTGACGGCGATCCTCAAGCGCTCCTGCTACGACTGCCACTCCAACCATACCGACTGGCCCTGGTACAGCCACGTGGCTCCCATCGCATGGGAGGTCAACAGCCACGTCAAAAACGGGCGAAACTGGCTCAACTTCTCCATCTGGAACCGCTACGACAAAGAGAAAAAAATTAAGCTCTATAAAGGAATCGCCGAATCCATCGAACGGACCATGCCCCCCGTCGACTATCTATGGATCCATAAAAAGGCTCGCCTCAGCAAAGAAGATCGGGATTTTATCAAAGCCTGGGCCCAAAAAGAGCTCCAAAAGCTTGATCAAAACCCCGGCAGTTGACGTCGCTATCCAATAAAATACGGCGGCGTTCAAATCGTGTCGCCTTTCTCTATTTCTCTTCCACATCATACTCACGTCTATCGATAAAATCGCGCTATACTCACGAGAAAAGAGGAGCTTGAAGCAATGAATCTTATACAAATCGGCAATCTTTTTCTTCACGATACCGTCGCACTGGTGACGATCCTCAACCCACTTGCCGCAGCTAGCATCATGCTGGGAATGATCACGGCACCGACGCCGGGAGTGATCCGGCCTATCGCCTGGCGTGCCAGCCTCACCGTCGTCATCGCCGGACTTGTCACTCTCTATTCGGGAGAATTTCTCTTCAAGCTCTTTGGCATCAACGTCCTTTCCATCAAAGTAATCGGCGGTGTGATCCTGATGTTAATCGCGATCAACATGGCCTACGGTCAACCCAGCAAAGCCCGGCACACGCCGGAGGAGAAAGAGGAGGCCCAAAGCAAAATAGAGGAGAATGAAGATATCTCCATTGTTCCTCTGGGAATCCCCATCCTCTTCGGCCCGGGGGTCATCGCCACCATCGTAGTCCTGAACCACAACCATCAGTCCGAGCTGCACCATCCCGTCGAAAGCTACCTGCTCGTAACCGTCGCACTGCTCGCATCGGCTGCGGTCGTCTACTTCTCTTTACGCTATGCCGGAGCGATCAACAGGTTCCTGGGTGTGACGGGGATGAAAATTCTCACACGAATCATGGGGCTGGTCGTCGGCGCTATCGCCGCACAGTTCTTGATCTCGGGGATTCAAGGGCTTTGGACGAGTTGAATTTTATGCCGCAGATGAGCTTCTTATATACTTCTTCTCCTTCGAAGAGATATTGCTGTGAATCCTACCTTGTGATACCGTCACCCACGGTAACGCCACCCCTTACAAAGCAGAAACCCGACAATAATTGTCAGAATTACCGATTTTTTGTGCTATACTTCCTAACACAACTTCAAGGAAAAGGAGCGTAATATGCCCAAGATTAACCGCTATGTAGACATCTCCACCATCGACAGAGAGGCGAAAAAAGATTATATCGATCGCCACTCTCCTTTCGTTCACTGCGAAAGCACCGCCAAAAAAGGCGAGCCCTTCAAAGTCAAGGTGAAAATGGGGAACGAATACTGCCATCCCGACGATTTCGATCACTACATTGCTTACGTCCAGCTCTGGGACGGCGAGACCCTCTTGGCCCAGACCAACTGGCAGCCCGGCACTATGGGTAACGCCTGTGCCCACGCCGAAGTGGACTTCTACGTCGTGCCGACCAAGAGCAAAATGAAGCTCACCGCCATGAGCTACTGCACCAAGCACGGTCTCTGGGAGAGCGATCCCGTCGAGGTCTCCGTCACGGAGTAATCGCTGTCGCGATTCATTCCCTCCTAATCATAGAGCAAAGCAGACTTCTGCTTCGCTCCCCTCTTTTCCCACGCATATCCACAAACGAATAAATCGGTTATAATCTCGCCATGAGAAATCTCCACAATGCGCTTCTACTCAAGCAACTGCAGGTCCTAAAAGATCTGGGATACCAATATACCGACATCACCCCCTCCGACCTGGAACCGGAACCGGTCCAGCTCCCCGACGACCTGGAGAGCCTAAGACAAATGGTCGAAAAGTGCCACCTCTGCGATCTGAGCAAGAGCCGGCACAAGGTGGTCTTTGGAGAGGGCAACCCAAAGGCGGATCTGATGTTTGTCGGGGAGGGTCCCGGAGCTACGGAAGACAGTACCGGTCGCCCTTTCGTCGGACGGGCGGGAGAGCTTCTGAATAAAATGATCGAAAACGTCCTTTTTCTCAAGCGCGAAGAGGTCTACATCGCCAATATCGTCAAGTGCCGTCCTCCCGGAAACCGGGTCCCTACCCCCACCGAAGCCTTCACCTGCCGCCCCTATCTCCTCAAGCAGATCGAACTGATCGCGCCGAAGATCATCATGACCCTCGGCGCGACGGCCTATCGCTATTTGAGTAACGACGAGACCCCCATCAGTCGGGTCCGGGG
>Ga0256833_1001113_pt1 | contig 20174 bp, 17 predicted proteins | sample 356284metaG_FD_190535 | JGI IMG/M metagenome (GOLD analysis project Ga0256833, IMG submission 190535) | Hydrothermal vent microbial communities from Mid Atlantic Ridge, Atlantic Ocean - 356-284 | ecosystem: Environmental > Aquatic > Marine > Hydrothermal vents | place: Atlantic Ocean: Mid... | reverse complement strand
ATGCAATGATTCATAAACAAAATTTCCATCGGATGTTTACTCGTTGAATAACCGAGTATTTCGCAAGTATATATCCACAGCAACCGATAAGTATAACCAACCTTTTCTTAGCTGTATATATGTGATACCGGAAGTCAGTATCTCTCCAGGATAACTTGCTTGCTGTTCTTCAATAAATTCGGGCATATTTGAAGTGCTTCCCCTTTAGTAAACAAAAAAAAATAGTATATTGAAGTAAAAAAGAGGAGAAGCACTTCAGAATTATAAAAAATATTAAATCATATTTCAAACCTATTTTGATTGTTTTCTATTAATTAGTTATTATTTTAGTTTTAAAGTTTCTATTATAAATTTTCTCATAAAATACCGTTCGTATAATGAACATGCAACCATTCAGTATCAATTGTTTAAGATTCTAATTTCAATCCTACGATTAAGCGCCCTACCTTCTTTCGTTCTATTGTCACCAATTGGATTAGCTTCACCCATTCCTTTGCCAGTCATTCTCAATCTATCGATACCCCTAAAAGTAAGATAATTAATTACAGAATTTACTCTTCTTTCTGAAAGATCAAGATTATATTGGTTATTACCAAAACTATCAGTATATCCAAGTATCTCTATCTTAATATTCAAATGTTTCTTCAATATTTTAGCAACGTCATCTAAAACTATTTTCGCACTATCCGTTAATCTATCGCTATTAAATTCGAAGACCACTCCCTTTAAGACAAACTGTTTATTTTCAACGAATAATTTTTCGAGAGATCTACCATGTCCAGAATAAACAATCGGCGAACTTTTCTTCTCAGCAATAGATTCTTCCATTTTCTTCTTATCAATATAGACAGTATCAATAATATAAACAGTATCAATTCTAATTTTCTCAACTTCAACCGGAACTTCTTTAATTACTTCTTTGATTCCGGGTGCTTCGCAAATGTGTGATTTTTCACCTCTTTCGAAATACCATCTGATTCCAAGCCGCGCATTCATATAAGAATCGCCGTTACTTACCAGCAATCCTTTGTTTTCGTTCAAGCTCCAGTTTCCGTCAATTCTGTTGTTCGATGCGGTGACGTAATTGAATTCCGCCACAACACTGAAATCATCCCAAAATTTAAATTCACCTCCGGCACCCAATTCGAGTTGGTATCCGTCTTTTTGTCCGCGCAATGCTTCACTGTACGGATTGTTACCTTTATAAATAGCAAATCCCCAGCCAACCATCAAATAAGGAGAAATTATTTCGCAGGGTAAAATGTTGTATACTGCCTCGATGTTTATCGTTCCCATATTCACTCTGTTGTGAATTTCCTGAGCATTGCGAAAATAATAGGAATCGAGTGAAACGAAGTACGGCGAAACCCTGAACCCGATATGCTCGGTTACATTGTAACCCAAAGTCAAAAATCCGCCGTAGTTGGCATGATCGGCAATTGATGTTGAGGTTATACTCATATACCGGGGATAAATTCCGCCAGCGTCAATATACCAATCGGTTTTATACACTTTTTGAGCATTCATATCCGTAATCGTTATGATCAACAGCAGAATACTTATAAATGTAAATTTGATTTTCATTTTTCCTCCCAAGTTATTGCTTGCCTCATCATAAAACAATTTAGATGAGAATATTGAAATGTAAAATAAAAAATATAATAATAAATAAAAATAGGATTTTTACGACATTTGTCACCATTTACGCTACTTTCTAAACGTAAGCTTTTAGCAGTTCCGGTTTATCCAAAATCCCGACCAAGTGAAATTCGTCTTCATTTACCATTTCCACATCACCGTAATATTGATTCTCGGCACTGTCTTTTTGCAGTACCGGTTTAATTTTCATTGCGGACAAAATTGATAATTTTTCCACAATAATATTGTCGGAATTTCGCTCTTCGATTTTACCCTCCAAAAGATAAGGACCCATTGAAAACGTTAGTTCGGCATACCTTTCGTATATTTGCGGAAACAATACCGCTTCGAACGTTCCGGTCAAATCTTCGAGCGAAAGGAATTTCATTATTTTACCTTTGCGTGTTTTAATCCGTTTCGAAGTCATTAACCACCCTACCATTTTGATTTTCCGGTTATAAAATTTCCTCATATCTTTTGCCGCCACAATATCCTTGCGGGAGAGCACTTCCTTGAAAAACTCAAGGGGATGCCGGCTTACCATATAACCGAATGTATCGTATTCGATCGAACAAATTTCTTCCGGGGTATATTGTTTTTGCGTTTTTACATTTTGTTCAAGTTTAAATATTTCGCTTTCAAAAAGAGAAAAAGAATTTTCCTCCAAAATTTTTCTGTGGCGGAAATAAATATCCAACAATCTCATTAATGCCGGCCGGGTTTCCCCGAAGCAGTCCATTGCTCCACACTTAATCAACAATGCGGTTTCTTCATAGCCTGATTTTGTCCGGACCAGAAAATCGGCAAGCGAGACATATTTACCGTGAGTTTTCCGTTCGCCGGTAATTTTATCGATTGATTTTTTAGATAATTTTTTAACCGCCATCAAACCAATACGGATTGTTTTTCCGGATCCCCTGTACTCATATTCGCTTTCGTTCACCGAAGGTAAAAGTATTTCCAATCCCATTCTTTTGGCTTCTTGCACATAGACTGCAGCAGAGTAATATCCGCCGCCGTTGTTTAACACGCTTGCCATAAATTCCGCGGGATAATGAGCTTTAAGATAGGCAACTTGAAAAGAGAGCAAAGCAAACGAAGCACTGTGGGCTTTACAAAAAGCATATCCGGCAAACGATTCGATTTGATTCCAAAGCTTATTTGTAATTGTTCCGGAAAGGCCTTTGTTTGTGCACGAAGCAAAAAATTTATCTTTTATTTTTTTCATTGCTTTATGCGATCTCATTTTACCGCTCATCGCACGGCGCAGCAAATCGGCTTCTTCGAGTGTTAGTCCGGCAACATGATGTGCAATTTTAATCACATCTTCCTGGTAAATCATAACACCGTAGGTTTCGCCAATATATTTTTCCATTCCGCGAACAAGATATTTACGGCGGGCGGGATTTTTATGCCGGGCAATAAACTCTTGCATCATTCCGCTTTCGGCCACACCCGGGCGAATAACCGAACTGGCTGCAGTAAGCATTTCGAAAGTATCGCACGAAAGTTTTTTTAGAAGTGATCGCATACCGGGAGATTCGATGTAGAAACAACCGATGGTTTTTCCCTCCCGCAATAAAGTTTTTGTAGCTTCATCGTTGAAAAGCATTTCGTAGTCGAATATATCGAATTGCACTTTGGAAGTTTTGCGGGGAAGGGCCAAATATATTTTGTGTACCGCCGGTTTGTTGGGCGCCGGCACAACCGTTTCAACTTCTTTTGTAATCCGCGGAGAAAGCTTTAACACTTGCATTTTTCATTTACATATTAGTGAACTTTTGTTCACTATAATTTAACATTTTCCAGGTTTTATGCAAGCAATTATTTTGAAAAAACGATGTGAGTTATTAATTGGTTAAGAAGCAGTGTTGAGAAATGAAATAAGCAAATCGGCAAACTCTCTGAAAGCACCTTCGCCTCCTTTACTATTTAAAACCAAATCGGCTTTTGCTTTTACGGAATCGATGGCGTCGGCGGGAACAGCGGTAAAACCGACTTTTTCCATTACGGATAAATCGTTAACATCGTCACCGATAAAAGCGATATTTTCAAAATCCAATCCGAACATATTACAAATTTCGTTTAACTTTTCTTCTTTTTGCCAAATTCCGGTGTACAAAAAATCAAGTTTCAGTCTTTCAGCCCTTTTTTTCAATATCGATTCGGTTTCACCGTCGGTGGTTATAATTCCAACGCGAATTCCGCTTTCACGGAGAAGACGTGTTCCCATTCCGTCTTTAACATTGAACTTTTTCATTACCAGTCCTTCGGAAGAGTAATACAATCCGCCGTCGGTTAAAACACCGTCAACATCTGTTATAACCAGTTTAATTTTTTTTAATCTTTGCAGTTTGGATTGTTCAATTTCAATATTGTGCAAAAGGTCTCCGGAAATGTTTTTTGAGGATTTCAAATTTTTTAAAATAGGAAAAAAATATCTTTTTTAAAAAGGGAAAAAATTTCCTAAAGACTTGAAAGATTTTTATTTTTAGAAGCTGATAATTGTTCGGTGAATTGGAAAAAGTTTTGAATAAAATTAGACGATGATCGAATTTTAAAGAATATATAATATCTTCGGGAGAAAATCCAACATTAAATTTTTGTTAGAACCACAAAAATAATTGGAGTAAATTCCGCTTATTATTATACTTACATTATCAATAAAATTGTTTTACAATTGTTGCAAATGCACAAATATTAATTAACTAATTTACCAAACAAAAAAGAGGGAGATCTTATGCTAAAGGTCTACAAATACCTTGCAGTTATCCTCATTTTTGCATCCACAACATTACTCGCACAAAAGTACACAATATCGGGTACTGTTAAAGATGCTGCAACTGGGGAAAAATTAATTGGTGCCAACGTGTATGTTAAAGGAACAACTATTGGTGCCGCTTCCGATGCAAACGGAAGATACAAAATTACCTTGGATAAAGGTAAATATACCGTTGTTTGCAGTTACGTTGGCTTCCAAACTCAAGAAGTTGATGTAAACCTGACAAACAACATTACTTTGGATTTCGACATGGTTGAACGTGAATTTTCTTTGTCTGTTACCGTATTGGCCGACCGGGCAAAGGAAAGAGAAACACCTGTAGCATTCACTAATGTTGACAAAAAAGATGTAGAATTTAAATTGGGCTCAAGAGATATTCCATTGGTTTTGAATACCACACCAAGTGTTTATGCTACACAACAAGGTGGTGGAGCAGGCGACGCAAGAGTTAACGTTCGCGGCTTCAACCAAAGAAACGTTGCCATTATGATTAATGGTGTTCCCGTTAACGATATGGAAAACGGTTGGGTTTACTGGTCGAACTGGGACGGAGTTGGCGATGCAACTTCCTCCATTCAGGTTCAAAGAGGTTTGAGTGCCGTTAACTTGGCTACTCCATCCATTGGTGGTACAATGAATATTATCACCGATCCTACTGCTGCAAAAGCAGGCTTTAAAATGAAACAAGAGTTCGGGAATGCTAATTTCTTGAAAACCACTATTTCCGCTCACACCGGTTTAATCGATGGCAAATATGCAATGAGCGCATCAATCGTTAGAAAAGTTGGTGACGGTTTGATTGACAAAACTTGGACCGACGCATGGGCATACTATTTTGGCGCAAGTTATAATGTTGATGACAACAACAGATTGGAATTATACGCTTTGGGTGCGCCTCAAAGACACGGTCAAAATTTATATCGTCAAAACATTGCGGCTTACAGCCATGAATTTGCAAAAGAATTGGGTTATTCCCAAGCAGCATTGGATAAATTCCCGCAAGCTGCATCCGGTAGATATTACAACGAAAACTGGAACTCCGTAAGCTCTTCGTACAACGGGGCACAATACTGGAATGAAAGCTTGTTCTTCGGAGCAAAATCCGGTCCTCATCAAAGATATGATGCTACTTTCATTAACGAACGTGAAAACTTCTTCCACAAACCCATTGTTAACTTGAACTGGTATTCCCAATTATCCGACAAAGCAAGCTTGTACACCACTGCTTACTGGTCGGGTGGTACCGGTGGTGGAACAGGAACATATGGTAAAATTACTTGGGACTATTCAGGTCCTTCAAGAATAGCCAATTGGGATGCAACCATCGCAAAGAACGATACTTCAAGCACAGGTTCATTAGGTATTTTACGTAACAGTAGAAATGACCAATGGACTATTGGTGTTATTTCCAAAGCTTACTACAAAGTAAACGATCAATTGAAAACTTCATTCGGCATCGATTTAAGAACTGCTGAAATCGACCACTACAGAGAAGTTCGTGACCTTTTGGGCGGTGATTACTTCTTAAGCAATGCCGATGAGTTCCATCCGAATCAAAGAGCCGGATTGGGAGATAAAATTGTTTACAACTTTACAAATAATGTAAACTGGGCAGGCGCTTATGCGCAAGCTGAATACACGAAAGACAAAATCACTGCTTACGGTACGGCAGGTTACTCTTTCATCAAATACAAATATACCAACCACTTCAAAAAAGGTCCTGACGGTGGCGAATTGACGCAAGAAACCGACTTAATCGGTGGATATCAAATTAAAGGTGGTGCAAGTTACCGCTTGAATCCGCAATTCGACGTATTCGCAAACGCAGGTTATGTTTCCAAAGTGCCGATTTTCGACCAAGTAATTAACGACCGTGACGGATCGAAAGCGGAAGATCCGAAAAACGAAAAATTCGTCAGTTTGGAAGCCGGAGCCAATTTTACCGGTTTGGAAGGCAAACTTAATGTAAGAGCAAACTTCTACTTTACCGATTGGAGAGATAAAGCAAACTCAATTGGTATCAGAAAAGAAGACGGCGGCGAAGCTCTTCTTTTCTTGGACGGTATCAACCGTCGTCACGTAGGTTTCGAATTCGAAACCAACTATCAACCCGTTAAAGCTCTTAGACTGGATCTTACAGCTTCAATCGGTGACTGGAAATACACAGACGATGTTACCGGAACATACAAAGACTATGAAGATCCCAATTCGGTTGACCAAACTTTCAATTACTACATCAAAGATTTGAAAGTTGGTGATGCACCGCAAACACAATTCGTTTTGGCTGCAACCGTATTTCCGTTCAAAGGTTTCTCCGCACAAGTAGTGTTCAAACATTACAGAGATTTTTATGCGGATTTCGAACCGACAAGCAGAACGGATCCAAACGACAGAGCTCAAAGTTGGAAAACTCCTTCTTACAGTGTAGTTGATTTACACACCACATTAAATCTTTTCAACTTAAGAGGAGCCAATTTCCAATTGTTTGCTCACGTATTTAACTTGTTCGATGAAATTTATATTCAAGATGCTGTTGACAACAGTAGATACAACGCCTACAGGATCAATCGTAAAATTGTTCATCCACATCAAGCTGATGCAGCCGAAGTATTCTTGGGATTACCGAGATCTTTCAACTTGGGTGTTTCCGTTACTTTTTAATTCTTACTCAAGTTATTAAAATTATAAAGTCCGGCTTTATGCCGGACTTTTTTTTGCCTTTTTTACCGGCACTTGTCACCCGGTCAGCCTACAAACCAAGTGAAAATATTTGTCATTTAATTAAATTTTAATCCCACACCGTTAATTTGGCCATTACAAAAAATCCCGTAAATTTTATAATCCGAAGCAAATTTTACGGGAAAATTTTATTTATCTTTACAAATATATTTCACAACTAATCCGTAAATACAAATGAGAAAATTTTTAATATTGTTATCATTTATCTTTTTTACACTATCGTCAACGTTTGCGCAATCACAACCTTATGTTCTGTTGGTCTCATTCGATGGATTCAGATGGGATTATTTGAACAGAGGTTTAACTCCGAATTTAAATCGCTTGGCGCAAAACGGAGTAAAAGCATTATCACTAAAACCGGTTTTCCCCTCAAAAACATTTCCCAACCACATTTCCATAATAACGGGAATGTATGCGGAAAACCATGGCATAATTGCCAATCATTTCGAAAATCCGTTTACCGGTGAAGTTTACAAAGTGGCGAGAAATTCCAAATCGGTTTTGGAAAGTAAATGGTACTTAGGCGAAGCTTTTTGGACAACAGCCAGAAGAAACGGAATTGTTACCGCTTCCTATTTTTGGCCGGGTTCCGAATTGGAAATTGAATACAGAAGACCAAACTATTTCCAACATTACGAGCACAACCGTCCTTACAAGACAAGGATAGACGGCGTAATGGATTGGTTGCAATTACCATACAAAAAACGCCCGCATTTTATTACGCTTTATTTTCACGAGACAGATTCCTACGGTCACGGTTACGGTCCAAATTCTCCGGAAGTAAACAACGCCATTAAATTGCTCGACAGCTTGACGGGTTATTTGACAACCCGTTTGCAAGAAATCGGTATGAGAGACAGTGTAAATATAATTTTTGTATCAGATCACGGAATGACCGGAATTTCACCCGGCAAAACAATAAACATCGAAAACATTCTGAAGGGTTTTCAGTATAAAATGGGTGGTGAAAAACCATTCGTTATGATTGAGCCAGAGAATGAAAAAGATTTAGATTTGATTTACAATGTTCTGAAAAAACATGAAAACCATTATACGGTTTATAAGAAAAAAGACTTGCCGGAATATTTTCATTACTCCAAACACCCGTTTATTTCTTCAATCATAGTTATTGCCGATCTCGGCTGGTCTCTTGTAAACAATAAATGATTGGAAAGGTTCAAAAGAAACAAAAGCAAAGGAAACCACGGGTATCCCAACTACGAAATGGATATGCACGGGATTTTTATTGCCAACGGTCCGGCTTTCAAAAATAGTTTACGTACCGGAACAATTCAAAATATCGATATCTATCCTTTGTTGTGTAAAATTTTCAACATTGAGCCTAGAAGCAATATTGATGGAAAACTGGAACGGATTGGATTCATTCTAAAATAATTATGGGGAGCAGCAACAGTTGTTCCCCTTTTGTAATCCAAATTTCCGGAATTATGTTAACTTTACTACAGCAACCTCATTCAACATACAATTAAATCTCATCATTAAATTTTATTTTGTTAGTTTTGTGAATCCACTAAATTTTTTTTGTAGATATGAAAAGTATTCTGAATATTCAGTACGAAAAATTCAAGTTGAAAAACAACCTCGATTTGGTTCTTTATCAAGACAAAACTTTACCAATAGTAGCGGTAAACATCTGGTATAAAGTCGGCTCGGCAAATGAGAAGCCTGGTAAAACCGGACTCGCACATTTGTTCGAACACATGATGTTTCAAGGTTCGCAACACGTACCGAAAGAAATGCATTTCCGCTATATTCAAGAAGCGGGCGGCACATTGAACGGTTCGACAAGCATAGACAGAACGAATTATTACGAATCAGTACCGAAAACAGCTCTGGAAATGGTTTTGTGGCTCGAATCCGATAGAATGGGGTTTCTTCTTCCGGCATTAACTCAAGAAAAACTCGACAACCAGAAAGGCGTTGTTGCAAACGAGAGGCGGCAGAATTACGAAAATCAACCATACGGATTGGCGTGGGAAAAACTTTTCGCCGCGTTGTATCCTGCAGATTATCCGTACCATTGGCCCACAATAGGCTGGATGGAAGATATTCAAAGTTACACGTTAGACGACGTCCGGAATTTCTTTGAAACTTATTACAGTCCCCAAAACGCAAGTCTGGTAATAGGCGGAAATTTTGAATTGAATGAAGCAAAAGAATTAGTGGAAAAATATTTCGGTGAAATTCCTAATAATACCGTTGTGCCTGAATTAAACGTTGAGTTTCCGGAACTTGACGAAACTAAAAAAATCATTCATAAAGACAACGTTCAACTTCCCAGAATTTACCTTGCGTGGATTTCGGATAAGTTATACGGACCGGATGATGCCGCTTTGGATATTTTATCAGATGTATTAACTGGAACGAAAAATTCACGGATATACAAATCGTTAATGTTCGATAAGCAAATAGCACAAGATGTAAGCTCATTTCAATATTCGGCAAAACTGAACGGATCGTTTATCATCATGTCCACACCAAAACCCGGCGTTGAAATTCACACGATACGCGAAGAAATCTTTACACAAATTAAATCCGTAATTGAAGACGGGATAACCGACGAGGAATTACAACGTTCTGTTAACAGTTTTAAATCTTCATACATCTATTCTTTGCAAAACTTGAATAACTTGGTTGATCAAATAAACAACTATAATTGTTACTTAAATGAACCGAATTCTTTTTTGTATGATATCGAACGTTACGAAAAAGTAACAAAAGAAAAAGTCGTTGAAGTAGCAGATAAATACCTTAACAAAAATTTTGTTGAATTGAATGTTGTACCCAAATAAATAATTGATAAATTGTAGATTCCAGCCTTTGGAACTTTTAATTGAATGTAATGTTAAATAAAAGAAGTTGCAACAATCAAATCAATTTTTTAACTTTTAACTACAAAATCATCTCCCCTTAGGTTTTTATACCAAGGGTGCAGGGTCACTTCGGTGACCCTTGCTTCTATTTTTATTTTTATGAGAACTATAATTTATATCGATGGATTCAATTTTTACTACGGTGCTGTTAGAAAAACACCATATAAATGGCTTGATTTCAAAAAATTATTTAATTTGCTTTTGAATGACTCAAACCGGATTATTAAAATTAAGTATTTTACTGCCATAGTTTCAGGAAAATATGATAAATCGAAACCAGCGAGGCAAAAAATCTATTTGAAAGCTCTGCAAAGTCATATTCCGGAAATTGAAATTTACTACGGTCATTTCCGCTCCAACGAAAAACGAGCACCGCTGGCAAATCCCACTCAAAATAATAAATATGTTAATATAATTAAAACCGAAGAAAAAGGCTCTGACGTTAACTTGGCTGTTCATCTACTTAATGACGCATGGCTCAACCTATATGATTGCGCAGTTGTAGTATCAAATGATAGTGATTTAGCTGAAGCAATGCAATTGGTGAAAAGACATCATCCTGAAAAAATTTTAGGATTAATTCATCCTGGTAAATCTCATCCTTCATACGAGTTAAGAAGACATGCGGATTTTTTTAAACGGGTCAGAAAAGGAACTCTTAAAATTGCACAACTGCCGGAGACCATACCGGGCACAAAATTTTCCAAGCCTAAAAATTGGTGACTCATGATAATCGACAGAACAAAAAAACCTGCTGAAAAAGGCGAACTGAACTTTTCACTGCCCGAAATTAAACGTTTTTCTTTAAAGAACGGATTGAATGTAATTTTTGTAGAGAAAAAAAACTTGCCCATCACCCAGTTATTATTGTTTGTTAACGGTGGAAGCAAATCGGATCCAGTGAATAAAAAAGGACTCGCTTTCCTTACTTCAATGCTTATTGATGAAGGTGCAGGCGGTTTGGATGCCCTTGCTCTTGATAACGAAATAGAATTGCTCGGTTCAATTTTGAGATGTTCCGCTAATCAAGACGGTTTCTCGGTTTCAATGCTAACTTTATTCGAAAATTTTGACAGGTCCCTTGAACTTTTCTCAATGGTGGTTACGGGACCGCACTTCAATGAAGGCGATTTTGAAAGAGAGAAGAAAAAACAGCTGACCAAAATAATTCAACTTCAAGACGATCCGGAATATATTGCCAATACCGCATTCAGAAAAATTTTATTTGATAAGACTCCTTACCAACCGCCGGTAATAGGTTTCCATGAAACCGTTGAAAATATTACGGTTGAAGACGTAAGGAATTTTTACGCTAACACTTTTACAGTACAAAATTCCACTTTGATAGTTGTAGGCAACATTTCCCAAAGCGAGTTACATAAAAAACTAGACCTCCAACTAGGCGGTTGGAAAACCGGGGATGGATACAAAATAGACTTACCGGCGATAAAAAAACCTGAAAGAGCAACTTACTTTGTGCACAAGGAAGGAGCAGCACAAAGCGAATTACGAATCGGAACAATTTCACCGGGGAGAAAATCCCCGGATTTTTACGCAAGGACAATAATGAATTCTATTTTAGGTGGGCAATTCTCAAGTAGAATTAATTTAAACTTAAGAGAAGATAAAGGTTTTACTTACGGAGCACATTCCAGCTTCAATTTTAACCGGAAAGCAGGCTCTTTCGTGGTTTCAACCGGTGTTGAGAGCGAGCATACCGAAGAATCGGTGCGTGAAATTTTTAAAGAATTCGACGGGATAAAACAAAAAGTTCTACCCGAAGAATTGAAATTCAGCAAATCTTACTTGATAAAGCGTTACCCGTCAATGTTTGAAACTTATTCACAAGTTGCAGGAAATCTTTCAATGTTGCCCTTGTACGATTTGCCGGACAATTATTTCAACACCTACATCGAAAAATTAAGAAGAGTAACTTTAGAAAATGTACTTGATGCTGCAAGAAATACACTAAGAAATGAAAACATTGTTACGGTAATTGTTGGGGATAAAAAAATTCTCAACGGGCAATTCGCAAATTATCCGGAAAAAATAATAAAGTTGGATTCCGCAGTTATTCTCTCACCCGGTTCTATTTAAGAATACGCGCGGGATATTTAACACTATTGCCTTTTTTGGTAAATGTGAGGATTTCTCCCAAAAGGTTTTCAAAATCCGCAGCATCAACCAGAAACACTTTCCCGTTTTTACCCGATACGTTTTTCAAGTGAAATTTTAACAGGGAACGCAAATCCTCATTACTATCGCCTTTCAATTTGATGAAGTCTTGCAGAAAATAAAGCTTTTTCAAATTTCTCCTAAGCAATTTCGCAATATACTCGAAAACCAATGAGCGGTACAGTTCCGATTTCTTATCAACAACAAAAAATTTCCCCCGCTTGTAAAAATCGAATATATGTTTCAAATGAACTCTGAGAACCTCTTTAGTAAAATCTTCGTTAAGCTCGTATCTTTCGTCATCTATATTTTCCGAAAGCAAAATGTAAAATTGTTTATTGGCTTCAGATATTTTGTTTATAATTCCTTCGATCTCCCTGTCCGGTGTAATCAACAAACCGAATTGAAGAGGTATACTCAACAAATGAGCAAGCTCGTCTTCACTCAAATCTTCAATACCGGTAAGTATAAATCCTATGTTAACCCTTTCCGTTTTCAAATCTTTCGAGTAAATAAATTTTGCAAGCAGTTTTATATTCTTATTAGTTAAAATTTTAAGAGTTGAATTACCGAAATTATTCTGTTCTTCCGAAGTTATTATAACATCTTCACCTGCAAACAATTTGCTTAAATCTTTAATTAAATTCGGAATCAAAACGGATTTTGGTATTTTGATTTTATAGTAATATTCGAGCGAATCCGTTTTGTTTTTTTTCTTCAGTTTTCCTTTTTTAATCCATTGGGGTTTGATGTCATACAAAGTCAAAACTTTTTTGAACTTATTTTCAATCTCCGGTTTGGTTACCAACCGAGAAGATGAGGAAGAATAACGCGGTTTATCTGCATATTTTTCGACCAGCAGATTGGCAATCAACAACACAACGGTTACAGCAATCAAAGTATAAATGATTTTCTTTTTTATCAGCATCAACTCACTACAAAAGCATAATTAACGTTAATTATTTCCCTTTGAACCCGGGTTTTCTTTTTTCCAGAAATGCGGATGTTCCCTCCTTGAAATCTTCGGTTCCGGTTGTTAAAGCAAAAAGAGATGCTTCCAAATTTAATCCTTGTGAAATACTTAAATTGTTGGATGCAACAACTGCTTGCAGAGCATAGCGGACGGCAATTTGCCCTTTGGAAACTATGACGTTGGCAATTTGCAATGCTTTATCCATCAGTTCATCCGGTTTATAAACTTTATTTACCAAACCGATTCTGTATGCCTCGCCGGCGTCTATCATCTCTCCGGTTAAAATTAGTTGAGCGGCGCGACCCGAATTAATTTGTTTTGCCAAGCGCTGCGTTCCGCCGTACCCAGGAATTATTCCCAAGTTTACTTCCGGTTGCCCGAATTTTGCATTTTCCGAAGCAATCCTGAAATGACAAGCAAGAGCAAGCTCACAACCACCGCCAAGTGCAAACCCGTTTACCGCTGCAATTACCGGCTTGCCTAAATTTTCGATTAAATTAAAAACACCCTGTCCGAATTCAGAAAACTTTTTGGCGGAAATTGAATCTAAACGGTTCAATTCGTTTATATCCGCACCGGCAACAAAAGCTTTCTCCCCTTCTCCCGTTAAAATTGCAACGTAAATATCATCGTTGTTTTTAATTCCTGTGAAAACTTCTTTAAGTTCCAACAGCGTAGCTTCATTCAACGCATTTAATTTTTTGGGCCTGTTAATTTTAACAATTGCCACTTTGTCGTTAATCTCAAATAAAATATTTTGAAATTCCATTTCAACCTCGGTTATATTGTTGCAAAGATCGGTATTCTTATTCTCAAGTCGAATGAAATAAACTGATTATCCGGGGAAAAATGATAATAACCCATCACATCTAAAAGAAACATCGAGAACCCTGCTCCGGCATGAAAGCCGAATTTGGTTAATGTTTCAATTATATCATTTTTATGTAAGTCGAATTTATATTGATGTAAATTTTCCAGAACGGAAAACGACAAACCCGCTTCCAGAACAGGCATTAAAAGTACAATGTTTTTTATTACCGGTTCGAAATAATAGCGGGCTCCTACATCCATGCTTATAACATTGGTGGAAAAATTACTGTAATCCGATATTCTGTAGAAATCTTGATCGCCTGCATAATGTTGATAACCGAATTTAGAATAAAGAAAAACGGGAAGGACTTTATTGTCGGTGTATGAAAATCCTACATCTATCCCTTCACCCAAACTCAATTTCTCGGCAAAAGAACCCAGCGGGAAACGTGGACCGACACCAATTGACATGAATAATCCTTTCGCTTCACCGAATTTAAATATTTGCGCGTTTGTTGATATAACAAACAAAAATAGTAACGGAATAATTTTTTTCAATCCGGTTTCAACCTTTACTTAAAAAGTTTAGTACCAACTCCGAACTCGTAAACCAGCTTGCCACCGTGCTCGCCGGTTTCGTAAATTAATAATAAACCAATAACCGCTAATATAACAAAAGTTACTTTCAACATTTTGGTAAACTTTTTCTTATTGGTAAGGTAAAACCTTCCAACAAGTAAAAACGTAAAATACCACATTGTTATGGTTGCATAAGTTTCGTGTTCTTCTATCATTTCTTTAAGAACAACGGGTACGTTAAAAAATCTTTCGACGTTTTCAGCCGCTTGGTTTCCCGTAAGTACAGCTGCTACTCCGGCAATCACACCCAATAGCAAAAATCCGTTAACCATCTTATGATATTTCGGATCTTCATAGAAGAGATTTATAAATTCGAACAGAACGTAAAGTGAAAACATTGCTACCGGGAAATGAATAATTACCGGGTGAATTTTCGATAAAATTTCCATATTAATACTCTATTTTGTATAGAAATAGACCTTGTGGCGGAGCCGTCTGCCCGGCGGCATCTCTGGTTTTTGCTTCCAAAATTTCTTTTATTGTTTCTACCGGCGATTCGTTACCGTACAAATCAAGTATTGTCCCAACCACAGTTCTAACCATTCCGCGCAAAAATCTGTTTGCTTCAATTCTGAAAATAACGAATTTATCATTACCGCTCCATCTTATTTTTGTAACGTTGCAAAGGCGGTCGGGTGTTTCAATTTTTTTTCTCGTGAAGGAAGTAAAATCGTGTTCGCCCAATAATACTTGGGAAATATCGTTAAGCCGGTTCAAATCCAACTCTTGAAATGTGGTGTTGAACCAAGAGTACTTTAAATAAAACGGTGATTTAAATTTCGTCAACAAATAAAAATAAGTTCTCCTTTTTGCATAATACCTTGCGTGAAAATTCCAATGTGCTTTTTCGGCTTTCAGAATCGAAATATCGGATGGCAAAACAGCATTGAGCGAATGTTGAAATTTATATAAATCCAATTCAACTGGAATTCTGAAATTCGCTACTTGTCCCAAAGCATGAACTCCGGCATCGGTTCTTCCGGAGCCTGTTACTTTCACCTCTTCGGTAGTAATTTGTTTAATGGCAGCGGTTATTTTGTCTTGAACCGTATTGCCGTGCGGTTGGGATTGCCAACCGTTATATCTCGTGCCGTCGTATTGAATTATAAGTTTATAATTATACATAATTGTTTTTTTAATAAATGCAAATCTACAAAAAGCATATAAATATTGTTTGTCAACCGTATTAAAAATTAATGTCAATCTACAACAGATACAAAAAAGCCCGACTTTTTATAAGTCAGGCTAACAAACAAAAGTTTAACATTAATAAAATAAATTTTTTGAAATTTAATTAAAATCTTTTGCTAAAAATCAATTCAAATGTTGATGGCATTGCCGGCGGGTTTTTGACACCGAACGATAAATTCCAACTGACGTTTTGTTCCAGATTTTTGTTATATGCCGCAACCAGACGAACAGCATTAATTGCGCTTATTATCCTGTTCAAAATCAAAGCACCGGCGGCAAACCGGATATTGTTAAATGCATTTTCGCTTGAAAGCCAGATATTTCTGAATTCCCTTCTCTGTGCATCGCTTTGCCAATGCCAATAATATGTTTCCGGGTCGTAAGTTTCATCGAACTGCCGGTTAAGTTCCTTCTCCGTGTTGAATTGATTTACATCGTTGTAATAACCGATATCGGCGTAGAACTGATCGTCTTTGTTAGAGGGATTGATTCCGGCACGTGACTGTGCAAATGCGATATAATTATCTTTTTGGAAATTTCCGTAAATATTAAATCCGGCAACGGTTCCCCATAAAACGGCATCGGCAATTGTGAAATACTTTCCTTTCTCAAATGAACCAGCGTATAATTCTCCCATTCCCGGTAACAACAGAGAATATAAAATTGCCAGCATGGGTTTTTTCTTTTCGAATTTTACGCCCAAAATGTTTTGTCCTTGAATTTCTTTGTCAATACGGATTTGACTCTTAAGTTTTAATAAATTTTCTTGCGGGAGCTGGGCAAATACCGAATAGGTAAAAACCGAAAAAATTAAAACAAAAATTTTCATAACTTATCCGTTTGATACTTCAGAAAATATTTTACTGTTGTCAAGTTCGACCAAGCAACCATTATTTGTTACTTCTGTAATATTAACTGTTTTAAAATTATTAACCAAGGCAGAATTAAATGGATATTTCACCCTGATGTAATTTGAGGTAAATCCGTAAATAAAGCCATCTTTTTCCGCCGCTTCGAATAACACTTCCGTTTTTTTTCCTTTCATTTTTTCATAAAAGGCAGCTCTTTTCTTTTCGCTTAAAATTCTCAACATGTTATTTCTTCTACGCCGTTCATTTACAGACACTTGATTTTCCATCTTTATCGCTTCGGTGTCCGGGCGTTCGGAATATGTAAAAACGTGGAGGTAAGAAACCGGTAATGATTTAATGAAATCGTAAGTGGCGAGAAAATCTTCTCCGGATTCGCCCGGGGAACCGACAATCACATCAACACCAATTCCCAAATCCGGAATTTTTTCCACCGCTTTGTAAATCAAATTTTCGTAACCGGCGGTTTGGTATCTTCTGTGCATCAATTTCAAAATCTTATCACTTCCGCTTTGCAACGGGATATGAAAATGATTGGCAATTTTTTTGGTGGAAGCAGCCAATTCCAAAATTTCATCCGAAAGCAAGTTGGGTTCTATTGAACTTATTCTGATTCTGAATTCACCATTGAGATTAACAAATTTTTCCAGCAAATCTATTAAGCGGGCATTGATATTTTTACCGTAATCTCCAACATTAACTCCGGTTAGAACAATTTCCTTATAACCTTTATCGAGCAGAGCCTTAAAATTATCTACGGCTGTCTGAATATCAACGCTCCGGCTTTTACCGCGTGCAAGCGGAATTGTACAAAAAGAACACTTGTAATCGCAACCGTCTTGAATTTTAAGAAACGCTCGTGTACGGGAGTCGGCACCGGTTGAATATGCAGGATGGAATTGACTTAATTTATCCGAGGGTGTAACATGTATGCAAGAAGGATTCCCTTCTTCAAGTTGATTGAGATGATTTATTATCTCAAATTTTTCATTACTGCCAAGAACCAAATCCACGCCGTCAATTGCCGCAATTTCTTCGGGTCTGAGCTGGGCATAGCAACCGGTAACAACAATTTTAGCACCGGAATTTAATCTGAGTGCACGCCTAACAACTTGCCGGCATTCTTTTTCGGCATTTTCCGTAACAGTACATGTATTTATTACATAAACATCCGCTTTGTTCCGGAAATCAACAATCTCATAACCTTCCTTCAAAAATTGATTCCCAATCGAGGATGTTTCTGCAAAATTAAGTTTACAACCCAGTGTGTAAAATGCTACTTTGTTCGGCATTATAATTAATTTTTTATTTATAAAAAAAGGCTGCAAAAGAAAATTTTCCCATGCAGCCTCAATTTATCAAAAAATGCGATTACTTGCTTTCGCTTTCTTCTTCGGTTGAAGATCCGGACTCGCCTTCACCTGCTTCAGTTTCTGCCGACGCTTCCTCTTTGGATTCGGTTTCCGTTTTTTCTTCCGCACCGGTGGTTTCTTCCTTTGCTTCTTCCGTTTCCGTTCCGGTTTCTTCCGCTTTGGCTTCATCAGCTACGGCTTCTTCTTTTGCTTGTTCCGCTTTCTCTTCAGCAGGTTTTGCCGCCGGAGCTTTTTGTTCCGTATGTTCGTAAGCGTTAAATACCGAAGAATCGAATTTCTGGGTTTCGGCATTACGGATATCTTCAACTTTAACTTTATCAAGTTTATGTGTTTTGATGTATTCTTCTATTTCTTCATCCGTTTTTTCCTTAAGTGCAGCCAGTGAACTCAATACGATTCGCTTTTTATCTTTATTGAATTCAATCACGATTAAATCGAGTTCGGTACCGACCGGAAAATTGAATGAAAGATTTTTGATTTTGGAAGTTGAAAGCTGTGTAGCGGGAACAAAACCGTCAACGCCTTCGGGTAACTCTGCAATAACGCCTTTTTCAATTATTCTTACAACCTTTCCGGTCACTTTCTTTCCGACGGAATAAATCGTTTCGAAATTGTCCCAAGGATTGTCTTCCACTTGTTTGTGTCCGAGGGAAATTTTCCGTTGTTCGGCATCGATACTGAGAACCACAACTTCCAATTTCTCACCTTTTTTAACTATTTCTCCGGGGTGGCGTACTTTTTTTGTCCAGGACAAATCGGAAATGTGAACCAGTCCGTCTATACCCGGTTCAAGTTCAACAAACACACCGAAATTGGTAAGGTTTCTCACCGTTCCCACATGTTTTGAACCGATTGGATATTTTTTCATCAGTTCTTGCCAAGGGTCGGGGGTAAGTTGTTTCATTCCCAACGAAATTTTCTTTTCGTTTTTGTCCAGGCTTAAAATAACCGCTTCGACAACTTGCCCCATCGAAACAAATTGTGAAGGATGACTTATGTGTTGAGTCCAACTCATTTCCGAAATATGAATTAATCCTTCAATACCTTTTTCGATTTCGATGAATGCCCCGTAATCGGTAAGGGAAACAACGCGACCGGAGACTTTATCGCCAACTTTGTATTTTTCGTCGATATTTTCCCAAGGATGCGGAACCAATTGCTTCAGACTAAGGGAAATTCGTTTTTTCTCTTTGTCGAAATCGGTTACCACAACTTTTATTTTTTCATCAAGTTTAACAACTTCGCTCGGATGATTGATTCTTCCCCAACTCAAATCGGTAATGTGAATCAATCCGTCCACACCACCAAGATCGACGAACACTCCGAAATCGGTAATGGCTTTAACAATTCCTTCAAGAATTTGACCTTTTTCCAGTTTTTCGAGAATTTCTTTTCTTTGATCGGATATTGTTTCTTCAATCAATGCTTTATGCGAAACCACAACGTTTTCGGTGGGAATATTTATTTTCACAATTTTGAAATCCATGGTGCGACCGACGAAAGCATCGAAATCCCGCACGGGTCTTATATCGATTTGGGATCCGGGCAAAAATGCTTCTATTCCCATTAAGTCAACAACCATTCCGCCTTTAATTCTTTTTAGAATTTTACCGGTGAGAATAGTTTCATTTTCGTAAGCTTTAATAATTTCAGCCCAAACTTTCAGGAAGTCGGCACGTTTTTTACTCAATACCAAGTTTCCTTCGTCATCTTCCACGCTTTCGATAACAACATCAACTTTAGAGCCAACGGTTAGGTCTTCGGTTGATGAAAAATCGGATTTGGGAATTGTGCCGTCGGATTTGAATCCAACATCAATTACCACATTATCGCCTGCAAAGCCAACAATTGTTCCGGTGATAATTTCACCTTCTGTAAAATCGCGGAATGATTCGTCGTATAGTTTTGCCAGGGTTTGTAATTCTTCTTCCGAATATTCTTCGGCGTTCATAAATTTAAGGTTATCCAGTGTCGATTCCTTCTTTTCATCGAGAGCTTTTTCTTTTTCTGCTTCGCTCATTTAACCTCCTAAATAATAATTGCTGTAATCACTAATTCCGCCATCAAAAATTAGTATTACAGTGTTTAATT
>Ga0256833_1001112_pt1 | contig 20186 bp, 17 predicted proteins | sample 356284metaG_FD_190535 | JGI IMG/M metagenome (GOLD analysis project Ga0256833, IMG submission 190535) | Hydrothermal vent microbial communities from Mid Atlantic Ridge, Atlantic Ocean - 356-284 | ecosystem: Environmental > Aquatic > Marine > Hydrothermal vents | place: Atlantic Ocean: Mid... | reverse complement strand
TTGTATAAAGCACTGTATCCGGCCGCGGTATTGTGATGTCCGTTTAATGTGGCGTAGAGTACTTGATAGCCTATGCCGGTGTTGTATTGTCCTGCATCGTTATGGTAGAGGGCTTGGTATCCATGAGCGGTGTTGCGGTCGCCTGTGGTGTTGGAGTAGAGGGCTTGATATCCGTGTGCTGAGTTGTAGAAGCCCGTGGTGTTGGCCTTCATCGCCTCAAAGCCCACGGCTACGTTGGCATTGTCAGAGGCATTGTCATTGAGTCCGGCGTCGATGCCGAGAAATACCGAGGAGCCGTCGTCCGACCCATCATTATCGGACTTGCCGTCGCTGAGGTCGTTGATCTTGGTGACAGCGGAGGAGGCATCGTTGAGTTGTACCCAGCCGGTACCGTCATAGTAGTAGAATCCCGCCGTCGCATCGGTCTGATAGATGAGGAGACCGGTAGCTGGGGAAGCGATGGCGGTGCGCTGGGCACTAGTGAGTCGAGGGATAAGGAGTCCCTTGTCGGTGCTGGTGATGTCGAGTTTGGCGCTGGCATCGGGTGTGGTGGTGCCGATACCGACATTTTGTGCGGAAAGGGAAAGAGAAATCCAACAGAATAAGACGATAAAAGGATAGAACCATTTCATAACTAATAAATTTTTTTACAAAGCTATGCAGGAAAACCCCTATCTAGTTAGTGCAAATTAGTATTTGGTAAGTTTCTTTATTAACTAGCTCATGACAGAATAATCTGGGTAGTCCTGTTCAAAGTTCATTTATTATATTCAATAGAGCTTCTTTTTTAGATCTTGAAACAGGAATATTAGTGTTATTATCCATTATGAGATAACCGCCATCTCCCTTTATGTATCTTGAAATGTGATTTGGGTTGATGATATATGAATTATGCACACGAATAAAATTATATTGGGCTAATCTATTTTCAAACAGTTTAAGTGTTTTTGAAACTGTATGTTTTTTATTATGTATCATGTGAATTATACAATAATTGGATTGAGCTTCTAGATATGAAATATCATCTATTGTAATCATTTCGAGACCTGATATTGTAGGTAGCGCTAGTTTGGATATCTTATATTGAAATTTAGACATAAGCAAATTTGAATCTATTTTCATAACACCATTCTTAATGTGATTTTTTACTTTCTTAATTGCATTTAGTAAATCTTCTTTAAGTATCGGTTTCATTAAATAATCTATTGCATTTACCTTAAAGGCCTTGATTGCATAATCACTATATGCAGTAGTAAAAATGACATTCCAAGGCATAGTAGGAAATATACTCAACAACTCAAATCCATTAATATGGGGCATTTCAATATCCAAAAATAATATATCTGCTTCATCATAAGCCAATGTTTTTGTAGCTTCGACTGAATTGTTATATGTATTAACAATATCAATATCGGTATATTTTTCCAACATTATGGATAAAGAGTCGATGCTGTTTTGTTCATCATCTATAATTATTGCTTTCATAATCCTTTTTATTAAATATGGGTATTTTGATAATAACTTTTGTTCCTGTTGGATTTCCTGTTTTGTCCTTTAAATCAAAAATCTCAGCTGATGCTTTTGTATTGTGGACTATGTTTATCAAGCGAAGTCTGTTTTGTGATATATTCAATCCATAGGATTTTTTTTCTGAAGTTGGAGATTTAGATTTAATAGAGGCTTCTCTACCTCTTCCATTGTCTATGATTTGAATCAGGGTTAGTTCATTTTTGTGAATTATTGTTATTTGAATAATTCCTTTTTTTTCCTGATGTAAAATTCCATGCCAAACAGAATTTTCTAAAAAAGGTTGAAGTAGTAGAGGAGGAATAAACACTGTATCTATATCTATATTGTCACCTATTTTAATTTCAAAATCGAACTTATCTTTAAACCTCATTTGTTCGAGGTTTAAGTACAACTTTACTACATCCAATTCTTGTGATAAAGCTATTAGTTTTTCTTCCGAAAATCTCAAGATTAATCTCATTAATTTTGCGAATTTAGCAAGATATTCTGTTGCAAATTCACTTTTGTTTTTATAGATATAACTCGAAATTGAATTTAACGAATTAAATAGAAAATGGGGGTTGAGCTGAGCTCTTAATGACTTCATCTCCATATGTGCAAGATGCAATTCGTAACTTCTTATCTCTTTAATTTTTCTTTTTTTCAATATCTTCAAATACCATGAAAGGCTTACAATCATTAAGGATAACAATGCTAAAACAAAGGTTATAAATTTCATTTCTAAATAAAAAGGTCTTTTGTGAAAGAACTTAAACTCTTTTCCTGCAATCCAATTCTTATTGTCATAGCTCGCCATAAAAGATACATGGTTGTTGCCAAATCCGGAATCAGTAAGGTCAATATACCTACTTTTAGAGCTTTTTGACCATAAAATGTTGTTGTTTTTTTTCCATTTGTACCATACACTGTCTTTATTGATTGGATTGATTACTCCTATGTCAATACCAAAGGAGTTTAACGAATAGGGGACTGTATCTCTATTCCAATTCCAATAACTTGACTTTGTATCGTTTAATGAAACACTCAATATCTCAGGAACTCTTTTTTGAATATGTCTCTTTATTACGGGGTATTTGGTTCTAACTATTGAATTTACTCCTGTCATCCACAATATTCCGTTGAGGTCAATTTTCATTTTCTTAACCCAACCTCCTTTGTCAATATCATACCAAGGGAGTTGTTTTAGTGTACTTGTGTGAAAGTCAATTTTCCCTAAACCCAGTAAATTGGAAAAATACACAGTTGAGTCGTTAATGTAGGTCAAACTTGTAATTCTATTACCATAAGAGGGGTCATTAGCTTTAGTGTTATTTCTATAATTTATCCAATTATTTTTGTCAATATCAAAACAGTATATTCCTCCGGAAGTCCTCGCAGCAAACCAAAGTCTGTGGTGGTCATCCATTACCATATCCCACATTTTATGTTGCTTGAAGTTTTTTCCCATATCGTGATATCCATCAGGCGTATTGACTTGCTTAATTAATTTGGTCTTCATATCGAAAAATTTCAAACCGTATGCTGAAGTAATCCATAGTTTATCTTCGAGAGGGTCTTTAATGATTTTGTAAAAATAATTGTCAAAATATGCTTTCGGAGAGCTTATTTCAGCAGTTTTAAATCTTTTACAATGTCCATCGATATACGAACATTTTAACAGTCCATTAGATGTCCCTACCCATAATATGTCATCAATTTCTATTATCGCTTCAGATCTTGAAAAATCTATAGGGTTATCCTCTGAATCTTTATATTTTATTATGCTGGATTCCAAATAAGGTGGTGCAATAGAAAGTAGATTCTTTGTGGTACCAACTAAAATCTCATTGTTTTTATTTTCATATAATCCTACTACATAATTTGACTTTAAATCAATATCACTATCCGGATTATGAATGAAATGCTTAAAGTCATATCCATCAAATATAAAAAGACCTTGTCCCCAACTACCAATCCAAACCCTTCCATCCTTTGCTAATTCTAATTGACCTAAATCAGTAACTTTACTGTTGTCTGAGCCAAAGTAAACAAATGACAGACTATCACCTTGGCTGAAACCATAATTAGGATAAAGGAAAATTACAGTTAGGTAAAAAATAATATTTAGTTGATTCCATTTCACTTTGTAAAGGTAATGGAATTATTGTAAATTAGTAATACTATTGATTGACTAACTTAAATTGGGGGATTGTTGACATTGTTTTTATATTTCCATTTTGAATCTCAGGTTAATCCTTCTTGAAGTTAATGTGTTTTTTATAGCATAATATCCACCCGTAATTGTTTTTACCCAATTAACCGAAGATGGATTGGCGATACCCAACAGGTTGAAAACCTCAAGGCTTACCCAGGTGCTTCTTGTGAATCTAAATGGGTGAAATCTCTTTTTGTTCTTCATTGTCTTATCCCAAAGAAGATAAGAAAACCCGATATCAACCCTTCTATATGGAGGATACCTAAAGTTATTTCTTACGACCTTATTATCATCTTTGAAGCCAAAAGGTATACCTGTCCCTACATTTAGGTTGAAATGGACTTTGAAGTTTTTATTATTTTTTAAATAGTCTTGAAAAAACAAAGAGACGTTTACAAGTCTGTCTGTCGGTCTTGGTACATAATTAGTATTGACTAATGAAGTGTCTTGCCATTTTTTATGTTGTATACCATCAAGTTTTTCTTTAGCTTGCATGACAGATACATTAATCCATGATTCTGCTCCTGGCACAAACTCACCATTCAATCTAAAATCCAATCCGGTTATATACCCTTCTGAATCATTCTTTCCTGAATAGATGATTCTGACATTGTCATAATCGTAAGATATCAAATTACTCAGCTGTTTGTAATACAATTCGGCAATAAGCTTCATTTTCTTGTTGCTTATCCTTTTCCAGTAAAAATCATAACTTAGGCCTCCTAGAATATGTATTGACTTTTGTGATTTTATGTCCAAATTTAATGAGCCGTCATTTCTTCTGTGTTCCTTGTAATGAGGTGGTTGGTAATATAACCCGCCGGCCAATTTGAAGGCGAAATCTCTTTTCCATTTCAACGGTTTAAACGATATTTGAGCTCTAGGACTGAATGTCATCTCATCCGAGATAGGTCTGTACATCATTCTGATGCCTAGAGTAGCTTTTGTTTCTAAGTTTTCTGATTCCCTAAAATATGTGTCGGAAATAAATAGGTTGTAAAAATCTTTATCCAATGTATTTTTACTTTTTAAAACAGATTGTAATGATACAATTGAATCTGTATGTGGTATAGAATAATCCGTTGAGTCCAATCTCTCCCATTCATTTATTTTATCATAAAATGACATTCTTCGATAATTGATACCCCATTGGATAAAGTGAGAACTTTCGTTTTCGGAGAAATCGTTTATTTCAATACCTCCAAGATGTTTAATTGTGAATATATTGGAATACAAAAAATCTCTTGTATAGTTTTGCTCTGTGCCAATACCTAACAGGGCAATTTCTTTTCCGGCATCATCACTACCCAAATTTGTCTCTATCTGACTCAGCCTGTATTGTCCTATAATATCATATTTCTGACTCTCCAAACCTATGTAAGATGAAGCCAACAGTTTTAAATAATATGGGTTTTTGTCTCTTTCAGGTACAAAAGTAAACGAAAGTCCATTCAGACCATTTTTGAATTTATCTATTTCATGACCGTCAAAATATGTGGTAAATGCAATATGTTTTTTTATAGTTCCTGTCACTTCTCTCTGGCTTTCAGGTGTGAGGCGAAATATGTTTGTGTTGTAATTGCCTAGATATGCTATTTGCAGATCCTTAGTGATATTGTACGTGACAAATGCCTGAAAATCTAGAAATGTCGGTATATATTCTCCCTTTTTATTTTGGCTATTCAATAAATATCTATTGTCTTTATATCTGACTCCTGTCAGTACCCTTAATTTATTCCATTTGTTTTTTCCCAATTGTATACTTCCCTCATAATGTCCTTGTCCACCGAGCAGACTCAGAGAAATCGACCCCTTTTGTATCGTTGGTCTTTTGTAATGAATATCCAAAACGGAAGACATCTTATTGCCATATTTAGCTTCAAATCCACCTGAAGAAAAGGATAAATCTTTAATTAAATCAGGATTTGGAAAACTCAAACCTTCTTGCTCTGAATTTTGTATTAATTGAGGTCGGAAAACTTCAAAATCATTTACATAAACTAAGTTTTCATCATAATTTCCTCCTCTTACATTGTATTGAGAAGATAATTCACCTCCTGTCCCTGTAGATGTTCCAAGTGCGATACTAGGAAGTACGCTTTCAAAGTTTCCCGAAGTGATTGGTAGTAGTTTTAATTCATCTATGTCTTCACGGATCATTCCTACATCTTCAATTCTATTTCCAGTTATGGTTATTTCATATTTTGAATCTTCAGGCACCAGCGTTACATTTATTTGATGATTTTCACCCTTAACCAAGCTTTTTATGTTGTAATTAGATTTTTTATATCCTATTCTTGAAAACATCAGATTAATCTTTTTATTTGCAGGAACAGATATTTTATAATATCCCTTGAGGTTTGTTTCTACTGCTTTGGTAGAACCTTCAACAAAAACAGTTACGATTTCAATTGGATCTTTGGATATAGCATCTCTGATAATACCAAAAACAATACTCTCTTGTGCGTTAATTACGACCGGAAATAAGATAAAAAACAATAGTTTTACAATATTTTGCATATAATTTGTTTATAAAGATATGTAAAGAAGGTAAACGTATTAAAATTTTATCTATTTTTGTGAGAGTAAAAAAAATAAATATTTTTTAAAGTTATGGGTTAGGTTAGTTTTAATGCAGACATAATTAGACCTATTGCTTTTTCTATGAATATATAATGGTATGGAAAAAAAACAAGATTTTATACAAGAAATAAGTGATGGCTATTCATTCAAAGGGGAATCCTTTGTTTTAGGTGCGGCAAAATTGGATGATGAGGTAATGACTGATACATTTGTCAGGCTGCCATTAAAAACATTCAATAGACATGGATTGATCGCAGGGGCGACCGGTACGGGAAAAACCAAAACCTTGCAGATTATTGCGGAAGAGTTGTCTCAACATGGAGTACCTTCTTTGGTGATGGATATCAAAGGAGATTTGAGTGGTATAGCTGCAGTTTCAAAAGGTCATCCAAAGATTGATGAGAGACATGAGAAGATTGGATTGCCGTTTATACCAGGAGCTAGTCCAGTGGAGTTTTTTACTCTTTCTGATGAGAAAGGTGCTAGATTGAGAGCAACAGTTTCAGAGTTTGGTCCTATTTTGTTTTCAAAAATCTTAAATTTGAATGATACTCAAGCAGGGATAGTAGCAGTTGTTTTTAAATATTGTGATGATTTGGATATCCCACTTGTTGATCTGAAAGATATGAAAAAGGTGCTTCAATATGTCACTAATGATGGTAAAGAGGAATTTGAGGGAGAGTATGGTAAAATGTCATCTGTATCACTAGGTACAATTTTACGTAAAATTGTTGAGTTGGAACAACAGGGTGCCGAGGTTTTTTTTGGTGAACCTTCATTCGATGTCCATGATTTGTTGAGAATTGATGATAAAGGCAGAGGGATAGTTTCTATATTGAGGTTGACAGACTTGCAAGATAGACCAAAGCTATTTTCGACATTTATGTTGCAGATGTTAGCTGAAATTTATTCGATATTTCCTGAAGAGGGAGATTTGGATAAACCAAAACTCGTTATTTTTATAGATGAAGCTCATTTGGTATTTGAAGAAGCAAGCGATGCTTTGTTGGATCAGATAGAAGTTATAGTTAAGTTGATTCGTTCAAAGGGAGTAGGTATATTTTTTGTTACTCAAAATCCTACCGATATACCGGATAGTGTGTTGAGTCAATTGGGTATGAAAGTCCAACATGCTCTAAGAGCTTTTACGGCCAAAGACCGCAAAGCGATTAAGAAGGCGGCAGAGAATTATCCTCTGACTGATTTTTATCAGGTTGATGATTTGATTACCAGGCTGGGGATAGGGGAGGCGATACTCACTGTTTTGAACGAGAAGGGTATTCCTACACCACTGGTTCATGCTTATTTGAGAGCTCCACAATCGCGAATGGATGTTTTGACCAAAGAAGAAATAGAAAGTATCGTACGCAATTCAAAATTGATAGACAAATACAATAAGGAGATTGATCGTGAAAGCGCTTACGAATTGTTGTCAGAAAAGATGGAAGCGGCAAGAGCTGAAGAGAGAAAAACCAAATTGGATGATGATTTTAAGGAAGTAAAAAGGAGTGCTAAGAATGAAAAGAGTACCTTGGAAAAGATTTTTACAAGTACAACCGGTAGACAGATAGGAAGGACGGTAGCGAGAGAACTTACAAGAGGATTGCTTGGAGTATTGGGGATAAGGACAACCAGAAGGAGAAGGAAAAGGAGAAGCTCTTGGTTTTAAAAAAATCAAGCGCTTTATAGACAATAAACATTTTAAATATATGAAAAAATTAATTGCAACCATTATCTTCAAGATTATCGGATGGAAAGTGATAGGTGAGAAGCCTAAGGAGGATAAGTTGATGGTAGTTGTCATGCATCACACCTCAAACTGGGATTTTCCATTAGGAATATTAAATAGATGGTACTGGGGTATTTTTGTTGCATTTGCTATAAAGTCTAGTATGTTTAAACCTCCATTGGGATATATTATTAAGGCTTTAGGTGGTTTTCCGGTCGAGCGAAATCCACAAAAGAAAAAAGTAAATGTTGTAGAACAAATAGTAAATAGGATAAAAAGCGAGGATAAGATTATGTTTAATATTGCTCCTGAAGGAACAAGAAGCAAAGTTAATAGATTGAAGTCAGGGTTTTACCGGATATCTGTAGATTCAGGTATCAAAATAGTGTTGGTCGATTTTGATTATAAAACAAAAACAATCAGATGGGGCAAAGCCCATACTCCAGCTCCAACTTATGAAGAAGAATTGACTATTATGAAAGAATTCTATAAGAACTCACAAGGGAAATATCCTGAAAAATCATTTCAGTTTTAAGCCTTTGCTGTTGGTGTAAAATTCAAGGGGGGGAATTGCATGGTACCTCCTCCAGATTGTCCCATATCTATTTTACCGTATTGCGATTCATATTTTTTTATATTGTCGTTTAATGCAGCGAGCAACCTCTTGGCATGAGATGGGGTAAGAATTATCCTTGATTTGACCTTTGCTTTTGGAATGTTTGGCATTGTACGTACAAAATCAATAACAAATTCTGCATGAGAATGTGCTATTATAGCAAGATTTGCATATGTTCCTTCTGCCATTTCTTCAGAAAGGTCAATTGTTATTTGCTGCTGTTTGTTTTTATCATTGTTCATAATTAGTTGGATTTTTACATTTACTTTTCAATATTGCAATAATAACATAAAGATGACTGTATTTATTGTTTTTTTGTAGGGAAGAATATATTTTTTTAAATTTTTGAATAAAAATATGAAACACTTCTGTTTTTCGTTACAAATAATAGTTATATTTGTCCATTCAAGTAAAAAACAAATCAAATGAATAAGAAAGTAAAATACATTTTATTGTTAATCCTAGTGATTATTTTGACCGAAAGTAAAGCTCAATTAAGTGTTTTTAATAAAATAGATACGGTAAAAGGTTATACAACCAAAGTGATACCTTCCGGTGAGAGTATTATAGTTTTTAGTATTCCTAACGAAAATACGCCTGATTCTTTAAAGTTCAGAATGACAAAATTTGATGAATGTAGAGATATTTTATGGTCTCGTGATTATCACTCTCAGGATTTATTATCCTTTCCTGTTGATAATATAGATGTGATAACTAAGGCGCAAGATGTCTATGTGCTGCTTAAAAATTCTTCTTATCTTATGGCTTTGGTGAAGATGGACAAAACAGGAAAAATAGATTGGACAAAAACAATTCATTCAGAAGACAGCAATGTTTTTTCCGAAATGGGGAATTTGTTGATAAATGAAAATAACGATGTTTTGTTCATAGTGACTGCTGATAAATTTAATAATACGGTTATATTTTCATTAGATTTGGACGGGGAAATACTCAGTTCAAAAAAAATGAATGGTTTTTATCACAAGGCTTCTACATTGAATGCCCGGGGAGATTTAGTAATGTTTTCGAAGGATAGCTCTTATGTCTGTGTTGATTTGGATGATGAATTTATAGATACCATTTTGTGGTCAAAACATTTGACAGGAGGATACTTTTTTGATGAGTTGAATGATCCGATTGCTGTAGCCGGACTTGGAGATACTTCTATTATAACTGCTGTTGTTGATACATTTACAAAAAAAGATACCGCTATTTATAGATTGGTAAAGTTTGGGGAAAATGGCAAAATAATAGATTATACCAAGGGGTTTTATTCAGAGGAAGGAAAGTATTTTGCCAACAATCGTTTGACATTTAAGAAAGAAGATGTAGTCTTTCCAAAATCAATTTACTACATGATAAATAATAAAGTCATGTTTTTTACTACGGATTTGGTAAAAACATTGAATCCAAAAAGTTACAAGTTTAACGACAGAGACGGGTACAGAGTTTATGATACATCATTAGAAATATGCGACGATAGGTCTTTGGTGATGTCAGGATTTTGTTATAAAAACAATGAAGAAGGAGAGATGGATTTTGAAAGTCCCTATATGTTTTTAAGTAAAACTCAGCCGGCTGAAAAACAGTATGTGGTTGAGTCGGAAGAAGAAAATTGTTTGCAGGATTCTACTATTGCGGAAATGATTGTTGTTAAAAAGCCGATAATAGATAATGCTGATTTCTCTTTGGATACGACCAAAATTATAATAGAAGATATCGATACTTTTAAATTTGATGTCATAGATGGATTAATGGAAGAAAAATGCGGAAAAATCAATATGGATGAAAAACATGATACTGTATCGTTGTGCCCTGGACAAGATGCAATGTTTATGGCACCTCAATTAGATTGTTCGGGTGAAAGGTTTCTGTGGAGTACGGGAGATACTGGTCCGGTACTTAATAAAATACATGAGGCAGGAGAATATATAGTGACGGTTACCTTTTGTGATTCTGTTAAAGTTTCGTCTTTTGTATATAAATATAGGGAGGATAGAGATAAATGCTTTAAAATATACTATCCGAATGCATTTTTTCCTTCAGCTAATAGGGATTCTATTAATTCTATTTTTAAAGTTGCAATTGATACAGATTATAAAAAAGGCGAAGGATATAATTTTACGTCTTTTGAATTTAAAATATTTGATAGATGGGGCGAAAAAGTTTTTGAGACTACAGATCCGGAAGAGGGTTGGGACGGAACTTTCAGAGGTAAAGATATGGCTCCGGGAGTCTACTTATATAATGTCAATTGGAATGTAGATATAAATGGTGTTGTAGAGTACAAAGACTCTAGTCATGGACAAGTGATGCTTTTGAGGTAATGAAATATATTGGGTTGGTGAGTGATACGCACTCTTATTTTGGTGAGGATGTCAATAAATACTTGCGGCAATGTGATGAAATATGGCATGCAGGAGACATAGGTGACCTACATACCCTTGATGCTTATAGGAGTATTCAGCCTACAAGGGCCGTATTTGGCAATATAGATGGGCATGAAGTAAGAATTGATTCTGAAGAGTATTTAGTTTTTGAAGTAGAAAATGTAAAAATATTAATGATTCATATAGGGGGTTATCCTGGTAGATATACACCAAAAGCTAAAGAATTAATAAGAAGATATAAGCCTGATATTTTCATATCCGGGCATTCTCATATTCTGAAAATAATGCCGGATAAATCAAATGATTTATTGCATATGAACCCCGGAGCATGTGGAGTTAAAGGTTTTCATGCGGTAAGAACCATTATCTTATTTACCTTGGAAAATGGTAAAATAGATAATGTGCGCGTAGTGGAGTTTGATAAACGAAAAGGCGAATAGATCTAATGCCTTTTATCTCTTTGGATGCACAAGCTGCATTTCATCAATCAATCTCTGAGCCTCTCCATATTTTTCAATAATAAATAAGATATATCTTGCATCTACCATAATATTTCTACAAATGCTAGGGTCGTAATACAAATCGCTCATCGTTCCTTCCCACACCCTGTCAAAATTCAAGCCGACAAGGTTGCCATAAGCGTCTAATGCAGGGCTTCCCGAATTGCCTCCGGTAGTATGATTCGTGGCGATAAAACAAACAGGGACTTCTCCGGTTTTATCCGTATAATCACCAAAATCCCTCTTGTTGTATATGTCCAGATATTTTTGAGGCAAATCAAATTCATAGTCACCGGGAACGTATTTTTCTATGACTCCGCCTATATGTGATACAGGTTCGTAATAGACAGCATCTCTAGGGTGATATCCTTTTACCTGTCCATATGTTACCCTCAATGTACTGTTGGCATCAGGGAAAAAACTTCTTTTCGGAAAGACTTCCATCTGAGCCTTCATATATTTTTTCTGTAGGGAATTTATCTTTGGTTCGAGTTCATTTGTTTTGGATGCGATTATTTCGTCATTGATTTGTGATACTTCTCCTGCAAATCGGAACGCTGCATCTTTTCCCATTTCAGCTATTGCCCAATTGATATCCGAAGTATCAACAATGCTACTAAGTTGATTAAAATCAATGAACTTTGAATTATAAATTTTTTTGCTAAACTCAGTAAAATCTTCTTCCGTTTTTAGCTTTTTTAGACTCACGGGAACAAATTGCGAATCCATGCTGCCGGAATAGTTTTTTACTAAAGCTTCAAAAACTTCCCTATCTACTTCAACATTGAATCCCTTATACATTCCTTTTAAATAGGGCAGAAGTCTAGCTTTGAATTTGTTGTATCCCTCTGCTCCACTATTGATATAATACTTTTTCAGTCTATTCAGATATGTCATTATTCTCATGAAATCATTGCTGCGAGCAAATGTCTCATAGATGCTGTTGCTAGCGATATTGTACTTTTCATACTCGTTGTACAGAGAGTCAAATTCAGGTAAAATATCACTATACTTACTTCGTAATTCTATTTTATTATTAATTATTTCAGTAAATTCAGCTTCTGTTTTTTTCTTTTTTTCCACAGCTTTAACTTTGTTTATTCCCTGACTTTCGCCTATCCATTTTTTCCAATAATTTGCGATTCCTGCAAATTTGGAGGCATATTTTAATCTTGTCGCTGCATCTTTCCGCATATGCTTTCCCATGACATCCAGAGCTACTTTCCTGATTTTTATTCTTACCGGATCGACTTTATTGGCTATTTGATCTACAGCGATAGCAGGTAGATACTCTTGTGTCCTGCCTGGAAATCCAAAAACTAAAGTGAAGTCATTTTCATCTACTCCATCTAGCGATATCGGAAGAAAATGTTTTGGAGTAAAAGGAATATTGTCCTTCGAATAATCAGCAGGAAGGTTGTCTTTATTTGCATATATCCTAAAAAGAGAGAAGTCACCATTGTGTCTTGGCCACATCCAGTTATCTGTATCCGCACCGAATTTGCCGATAGATTCCGGTGATACCCCGACTAACCTAATATCTTTGTATATTGTCTTGATAAACATATAATACTTGTTACCATAATAAAATGGTTTTATTTCAATCACTTGATAATCTTTTATATCAGTAGATTTTTTTAAGGCATCTATGTTTTTATCAATGATAGATTGTACGGCCTTATTGTCCATTTGCTCTTTTACTCCTGCTAGTATTTTATCCGAAATATCTTCTATTCTATCGACAAATGTTACTGTCATCCCTTTAGCCGGTAATTCTTCTTCAAATGATTTTGCCCAAAATCCATTTTTTAAAAGATTGTTTTCTACTGTTGACAATCTTTGAATACTACCGTAACCACAGTGATGATTGGTAAGTAATAAGCCCTTTGAAGATATGATTTCAGCCGTACATCCTCCACCAAAATGCACAACAGCATCTTTTATCGAGCTTTTAGCTGTACTATAAATATCATCAGCATTCAGTTTCATGCCTAGATTTTTCATATCGTTTTCTATGCTTCCTTTTAAAGTATTGGGAAGCCACATTCCTCCTTGGGCAAATAAACCAGTGGTGAAAAAGATGAAAATTACCGCTTTAATCAAAGATTTAAACATAGTTATTAATTTTTTAATCTGTTTTATAAAATAGAGCCAAAGATAAAAAAATATTATAGCATAAGGGAAATATATCTACGAAAAGATACTTTTATTTCGTTTATAAAAAAAGCCCTTCAAGATATGAAGAGCTTTTTTAGTCGTATTTACTATTTATTATTCTGCAATATACTTTTCGATATCCTGAGCTTCTGTAGATTTTGGAAACTCAGATTTGATTCGTTTAAAATATTTATTTGCTTCTTCGTTTTTATTATCAGCTTTGAAAAGCATACCCAATTTTTTTAGGTAATAAGGAGTCAATAACTCATTTGGTGTTTGATCAACAGCTTTTTTGTAGTATGTTTTTGCATTTTCAAAATCTTCCGATTCAGAATAAGCATCTCCTAAAGCACCAAATTTTGTTATGGCAGTCAAAAGTTCATCTTCATCATAATCTTTCAAATATTCAATAGCAGCATCATACATTCCAAGGTTCAGGTAACTGATACCTGCATAATACTTAGATAAATTAGCAGCTTTTGTTCCACTATATTCATCAATGATATCTAAAAATCCCATGTAGCCCTCTCCGGGATTGTCAAGCGCCAAAGTGAAGGAATCCTTTTCAAATTGCAACTCGGCTTGACTCAATTCTGCCATTGCTTCTTTCTCTTTTGGTGCAAGCATTAAATACTTGTATGAAAAATATCCCGCAATAATAATCAATACAGCTGCTACTGCCATTAAAATTTTGTCTTGATATTGATCGAGAAAACTTTCCTTATAATCGTCTTCTTCGATAATGTCAATCATTACTTCATCTTCTACCTGCGGTTTTGTTATGTTTTTCTTCTTTTTTGCCATCTTTCTATTTATTTTTTTTAAAACAGAGCGCAAAAATAAGTAAACTTTCTTAATTTAGTAGATATTTTGAAATTATTTATTGTTTTATATAGATAAATATTCCTTATCTATTAGTTTTGGAGATTAGTTTTTGTTTTTTATACTAAATCAGAATAGTTTTTTAGATTTACATTATCACAATATTTAATGAGAATATCAAAGTTGAAAATATCGCAGTACAAGAATTTAAACAAGGTAGATATTGATCTACACCCTTCGATAAATGCATTTACGGGGCTTAATGGCATGGGAAAGACCAATATTCTTGATGCTATTCATTATCTGTGCCTTGCAAAAAGCAATTTTGGTCGTCTAGAAAGAAATAATGTGATGCTAGGAAAAGATTTTTTTCGTTTGGAAGGTGCTTTTGTCAATATGGGTAAAAAACATGATATTGTCATAAAAGTTAAACCGCCTAGACTTAAAGTAGTTGAAAAAAATAAAAAGGCATTAAAGAAAATTGCTGATTATATTGGCGAATTTCCTGTTGTGATTATTGCACCAAGAGACAAAAATGCATTGCTTGAAAGTAGTAAAGAACGCCGCAAATTTATGGATAGGGCTCTTTCTCAGACCGATAAAACATATTTAAATTCTCTATTGGAATACAATAAGATACTAAAACAAAGAAATGCTCTTTTGAAAAATAATGATTTTGGCAATATAGATACATTGTTGTTGGATACTTACGATAAAAGGTTGGCTCCTCTGGTTGATTTAATTTACGGTAAGAGGAAAGCTTTTGTAAAGGATATACTCCCTGATTTTTTAGGAATTTACGCCGAAATTGCTTCAGAATCAGAAGTGCCGAATCTCAGTTATATAACAAGATTTGATGACAATAACTATCAAAGGCTGGTAAAAGATAGTTTTCAAAAGGATATTATATTAAAAAGGAGTACTGTGGGTATCCATAAAGACGATCTTGGATTTGAACTAAATGGAAAAAGTTTGAAATATTTTGCCTCTCAAGGGCAGTTAAAATCCTACGCTTTGGCAACAAAGCTAGCAGAATACTCGTTTCTTAAAAAAGTAAAAGGCTTTGAACCTATTGTGATACTTGATGACGTGTTTGATAAATTGGATAAAACAAGAGTAAAGAAATTAGTTTCATTGCTTTTTAAAGAGAATTTTGGGCAGGTGTTTATTTCAGATACTGACAGAAAAAGAGTAGAAGGTATATTTCAAGCTGCAAATGTTGAATACAAAATATTTGAGGTGAAAGAAGGTAATATTAATAATTCGTCAAAAATAAATTTTACAGAGAAAGGAACTAATTAGTATAGTTCAATAAAGTATTTGAATTTGAAAAAAAGGAGAAAGCATACAAATGAAGAAAAACTATCCGACACTATTGGTAGTTTTATCAATAATAACAGGATGAAACCTCGGCTTCATGAAATAAGCATCAATAAGGTATGGAAGGAACTGATGGGTGAGATGGTAGATAGATATACTTCCTCAATTAAAGTATCAAACAATAAACTTATCCTTGTTATCACTTCTGGTCCACTAAAGCATGAACTAGCTTACGGGAAAGATAAACTCATAGAAAAGATAAATCAAAAAATGGGAGATGATTTTATAAAAGAGATTTTAATCAGATAAATTAAAACTCTATGCTTTCTCCAATCTCCAAAAATATGATTTTTTTTCCTCTCTCTTCAAATTCTTTTTTAACCATTTCTTTATCTACAACGATATAACCAAATGTGTCATAATGGTATGCTATGACAGTATCGCATTTTACAAAATCACTTGCTAATAAGGCTTCTTCATATCCCATAGTAAAGTTGTCTCCAATAGGCAAAACACAGAAATTCAATTTTGGTGCGGTCAAAGGAATTAACTTCATGTCTTGGGTCAAAGCCGTATCACCAGCGATATAAAAGCTGATCTCACTATTCCATACGACAAAACCTCCCGGGTTGCCTCCATAAGAACCATCCGGCATACTAGAGGAGTGAATAGCATTAACCATTTTTACCGTACCGAAGTCAAAATCCCATTTTCCGCCGTGATTCATCGGATGTCCCTTGATGTTTTTTGTGCCAAACCAATTGATTACTTCGAAATTGGAGATTAGTTTAGCTCCTGTGTTTTTGACAATCCGCTCTACGTCTGCAACATGATCTTCGTGTCCGTGAGTGAGCAAAATATAATCAGCTTTTAATGAATCGACGTTTATTTCTTTTGCCATTTCATTGCCTGAAATAAATGGGTCAACGATAATGGTTTTACCATTTGTATTAATCTGTAGCACTGCATGTCCAAGAAAAGTAACTTTCATATTTATACTATTGTTTATTTGAATGTAAAAATATAAAGTTTTCAACAAAAATGCAAATATTATTGTTGATATTTGAGAAGTTGCCGGAAAGGGAGAGATTATGAGAGCGGCAACTTTGATTTTTTATTAAAATAAATACATGGTTACAATAATTATTGGTTCAAATAGAAAAGATAATATTTCAAAATTAATCGGGGATATATATATAAATATACTCACTGAGTTGTTTAACGAAAAGGTCGAGATGGTAAATCTTGAAGAAATGCCATCTGCCATATTACATTCTGATATGTATACTCAAAAGAATGAATGGCTGGAACGATTAAAAACAGATATCCTGATTCCTACTAATAAGTACATTTTTATTCTTCCGGAGTATAATGGCACATTCCCGGGCGCGGTAAAACTGTTTGTTGATGCGCTTTCTTCCAAAGATGCCGATACCGTTTTTTACGGTAAGAAAGCGGCTTTGGTGGGAGTGTCTGCCGGTAAATTTGGAAATTGGCTTGGATTGGAGCACTTTGGTGTGGTTTTGAATTATTTGAAGATTAGTGTGTTTCATCAAAAGGTTTCAATCTCCAATCTTTGGGATTTCATGAAAGATGGTATCTCATTTGAAGATGCTAAAACAGAGGGCTATATTAAAAAACAATTGGAAGGATTTTTGAATTTTTAAAAAATATATCCATTGAAAAAAATAAAATACATAGATTTGGGGATTATCTCGTACCAAAAAGCTCTAAAGCATCAAGTAGAGGTTCAAAAAGAACTCATAAGTAGGAAGTTGATGATAAGAGACAGTTTGAATCTTGAAGAAATGGAGTTGGTACATTCTTTATTTTTTTGTGAACACAAGCCCGTTTATACCTTGGGGCGTAGTGGTTCAGTTGATAATTTGTTATTTAACGAAGAGCAATTGAGCTCAAAAGATATAGCATTCTACAAAACTAATAGAGGTGGGGATATTACTTATCACGGACCGGGGCAATTAGTAGGATATCCTGTTTTTGATCTTGATGATTTTTATCATGATGTACATCGGTATGTGAGAGATATTGAAGAAGTCATTATTAAAACAATAGGTGAGTTTGGAATAAAATCGCAAAGGATTGAAGGGTTAACAGGTGTCTGGATAAAGGGAAATAATGGAAAAGCAGATAGGAAAATATGTGCTATTGGGGTACATATCAGTAGATGGGTTACTCTCCACGGATTTGCTTTAAATATAAATACTGATCTTGAATATTTTAACGGTATTGTGCCTTGTGGAATTAGCGATACGAGTAAAGAAGTCACTTCAATGCAAATGGAATTGGGGAAAAGGATTGAATTTGATGATGTGAAAAGGTCATTGCTAAAAAACTTGAGTGAAGTGTTTGGTGTAGTCATAAGCACAGATTGAAGCCTTATACCAAACCGTTATCAATATTTATCATTGGATTTATTCATTTTCGTGTCGGTAATAATAATTTTTGGTTAAATTATAGGGCATAGTATATAGATTTGCAAAGTATTTTTAACTTTGTGGTGATTTTGTAAAAACTAAAATATATTATCATCGATTTATTTATTAACATATTGATTTTTGTAATAAGCCTAGCCGTATTAATCAAATCAAGTGATGTTTTTGTTGATTCTGCGGAGAAAATTGGGCTGGCATTAGGCGTTTCGCCCTTTATTATTGGTGTTACGATTGTTGCATTTGGGACATCATTGCCTGAATTGGCTACTTCTATTGCATCGGTGCAATTGGGAAGTTCGGAGATAGTTATTGCCAATGTGGTCGGATCCAATATAACCAATATCCTATTAGTGGTAGGTGTCGTAGCCGTAGTAGGGAAGGGGATTGACCTCAATTACAATATAATGAATATTGATATGCCGATGTTGATTGCGTCATCTATATTGATGTGGTTTACTATTTCAGACGGCAGTTTGAATCTTTTTGAAGTCTCCCTGTTTCTTATAGCTTTGATTGTTTTCTTGACACATTCAATCAAGAAAAAGAGGGTGAAAGATGATAATCAACCCGCTTTAAATCCAATGTCCTTTTTGCTTTTGGTTATTGGAGGTTTGCTTATATACTTTAGTGCTGAGTATGTCATTCAAGGACTGAAAGGGATAGCCAAAATAGGAAATGTGGACGAGGCGATTATTTCGTCCGGAGCATTAGCATTGGGAACATCACTACCTGAATTGGTAGTAAGTCTCGCCGCAGTAAAGCGTAATAATCACTCTATAGCGATTGGTAATGTTGTGGGGTCAAATATATTCAATACTTATGGTGTATTGGGTGTGGCTTCATTATTTGGCAACTTGGTTTTTCCGGAATCTATTTTGACTTTTTCAGCGCCATTTATGATAGCGATAACGATGATGTTTGCATTTGTGATGTTAACCAAAAAAGTGAGTAGGTGGGAAGGTTATATGCTATTGATTTTTTATTCGTATTATATTTACAATCTAACTCAGCTAGGTATTAATTGATTTGTTTTTTATATTATTGATGTCAATATATTTTTATGAATATAGAGTTATGGTGTATAGGTAAGACACAATTTGAATTTGTCAATCAAGGAGTCAAAGAGTTTTCTTCAAGATTAAAGCATTATGTCAATTTTAATATTGTATATTTGGATGAGGTAAAAAAAGGGAAGAAAGAAAATGCTACAGTGATAAAAAAACGTGAGGGTGCGCAAATTTTGAAGAGGTTGAAAGGTGATGAGTTATTGATATTGATGGATGAAAACGGACGAGAAATGGATTCGATAAAATTTGCAGGATTCATTGAGCATAAGATGATATATTCACAAAAGAAAGTTGTATTTTTGATAGGAGGAGCATTTGGTTTCTCACAAGAGGTTTATGATAATGCAGATTTTAAGCTTTCATTTTCTCAAATGACCTTTTCCCATCAACTTATTAGGATTTGTTTTGTTGAACAGTTGTATAGGGCATTTACTATAATAAAAAATGAAAAATACCATAATATATAGGATATGATTACGAAAATAATAGCAATATTGGTCTTTTTAGTATCGATGCAAGGATTCAATGACAGAAACTTTTTCGAAAGATTTAAACATTCGCCATATCTGGTAGTTCATAACAAAGAATATTACCGATTATTGACAAGTGGATTTTTACACGGTAGTTGGACTCATTTGCTTATAAATCTGTTTGTGTTTTGGCAGTTTGGGGATTTTGTTGAAAACTTTATTTTTTATTCAGCTTATGGTAGAGTACTAGGAGGGGTTTTGTATGCACTTTTAGTTTTACTCTCCATAATAGCGGGAAATATTCACAGTACTATTCAGTACAAAAATGATGCTTATTATGGAAGTATAGGCTTGT
>Ga0256833_1001111_pt1 | contig 20194 bp, 19 predicted proteins | sample 356284metaG_FD_190535 | JGI IMG/M metagenome (GOLD analysis project Ga0256833, IMG submission 190535) | Hydrothermal vent microbial communities from Mid Atlantic Ridge, Atlantic Ocean - 356-284 | ecosystem: Environmental > Aquatic > Marine > Hydrothermal vents | place: Atlantic Ocean: Mid... | reverse complement strand
CATAAAACGACGACAGCGTCAGGAGAAACCCCTGTACGCTCTTGAACCCCCCGGTCAGGTTGAAGACAACGTGGTGGCTCTGCAGGTAGCCGGCCACTGTCTCCGCGCACCAAGCCGTCAGATCGGACAGCGCCCACTGGAAGGAGGCCATGTCCGCGGTCTGCAGGTCTTTCTGACGCCTGATGTCCACGAAGGCTCCCTGCCCCTGCAGCCAATCCCTGACGATTTCCGCCGTGACCCGACCAAGGAAGGTATCCGTACACAGCAACTGATGAAACACGCTGCCATGGGGACGAGATCCTTTGAGCAGGCTGAGGATCCCGTTCAGTTCGGCGCTCAGGTGCTTTGCCTCTGCCGGTCCTGCTGCGGCCAGAGCGGTCCTTGCCTGTCCGATTGCCCTGTCCAGCCTGGTGAGATCATCCTGCACCATCTCGGAACGGTCCCGGCAGTTGCTGTTCCTGACCACGGCTCTTCGATCCTCGCTGTCTGCCACATTGGTCAGCAGGCTGGTACCGCAGGGGGTGAGGATGTAGAGAGGTAAGGATTTTGAATGTATTTTTTTCTCGCCGGACATTCCTAGAGTGCCTTCAGTCTTCTGCCGAGCTTCTTGAGTTCCTGTTTCTCGGCCTTATTTCTACTTTTTTTCAACCCCCACTGAGAGAATTTATCTTTCAATGCTTTTGCGCACTGTTTATCCAGTTTGTTGATTTTTATCCTGGCCTCTTTATACTGTTGCCACCCTTGTTCTTTTTCATTGGAAAAATTCGTTATGGTTTCAAGGATCCGGTTGTCTGTTCGGGTATCCATTGGTTGCGAAGTCTGGGTCGCTGTAGTTTTGACCTTGGCAAGTGGTTCCCAAGTGATCCCGGATGGCTGCAGCCAATCAGCTACTTCCCGGTCACGTTCCTGGGTCCACTTTTTGGGGTACGTGCAAGCCACCTTCTTTGCCATCTCGGCTACGGCCTCCCCCACTTCTTGTGCAGCTTGATACCTGCTCAGCTCAGCATTGACAAGGACCTGGCTCTTCAGCACTCCCCAGTCACTGACTTCCGGGAGACGGTGAAGAACTGCACGCCATGGAGACTTTTTGTCTTCTAATGCCGCAGTAATTTCCTTGAACGTTGCTGCATGTTGTTGGCTATACTCGTCGATCCATTGATTCGTCTTCTCCGGTTCCCCGCGCCGAACCACCGTGAATCTGCCGAATCCCAGGGAAGTTTTTGCCCCCATGCCGACCTCTGTAATTGCCCGTTCAATGTTTTGTTGTACCAGCCGGGAAAGTTTTCCCTGCTCCCTCACATGCGCTTTGTCATACGGCAGGCGGAGAAGAATCCGGAAGACGAATTCTGTCCCCGGCCTGACGACGAGGAACTTGATCGGTATGGGGCTCTGGTCTTCGCTTGGCCCGCGCTCTCCTTTGTAATATTCAGGAAAATGTGGATTGAGTATTTCTTCACCCAGCTCTGGCGCCTTCAGCGGATAGGCATCCAGTATCACCAGTTGACCGGCGAGAGAATCGTTTTTTTCAGAGTACCCGAACAGTGTCCTTGAAGCATCATCTTCCCGCCAGAAGAAATCATCGTTCCTCCGGATGACCTGGCCTTCATCGACTAACTGTTCGATGGTTTTTTCCGTGCCGTCGTCATGACGCAGGGAACAGAGCATGTGGGCAATACGCTGCACCCCTTTCTGACTGGCGGCCGGGATATACGGCATGCCGCTGGTATGATCCAGGACCATACCGGTTTCCGTGGGGTGAGTGGCACCCAGCCCGGAAACAAAAGGTGCGTCAAGTCGGGCATGGAAAACAAACGGCTGCCAGCCCGCTTTTTCCATGGTCCGGCAGTATCTGGCCTGGCGGAGATGGTGCATTTTAAGCATTTCAGTGGCGGCCTGGCTCAAACTTTCTGCCTGCGAAATCAGCGACGTTCGGTCCTGTTTCACAGATGGTTCGTACTTTCCGCTGCTCTGGCTGTAGTCGAGCCATTTATCAAACGCCAGTCCAAAGTTGGCTGTCGTCGGGATGACGGTTCCAAGACACGTGTTGACCTGTTGCGAAACAAAGCGCATCATCATTTCCTCTCAGGTAAAAAGTTCGGCATTGGCATACCGTTTCAGCCATTCCAACATGGCAAGGGTTTCCCTCTGGGCATGGAGATACTGCTTCTGATCCATGGAACTTATCTGCCTCAGCAGTTCGACATCCCTTGTCGAGTCCTGGAGAATTCCCCGTTTGACAAGCCAGGCGGTGATGATGACAAATCCCTGCCTGTGCTTGTCATTGCCTGTGCTTTTGGCCTGCAGAAAGGCAAGAGTTTGCCCGAAACCATTCTGCAGGATCATGGCTGGTAAGCCGGCGGAAAAAGATTTGAAATCATTCCGTTCACAGGCAAGGTTTTCGAGCTGCTCCAGACAGAACTGGGCCCGTTGCTGTCCAAGTGTTCTCATTGCGCACCTCCTTCCCGGCCCTGCCAGGAAATCTGAAAAATACCTCGTCCAAGGGTCATGTCGCCGCCCATCTGGATATGATCGCTGGCCGCATCCTTGACAGCCTTTTTCAGGGTGTCGAGGACGAGAGCATTGCTTTCTTCTGCCCGTTCATTACCGAAGAAAACCACTGTATAAAGAACCGATTCGGCGGGTAACAGTTCCTGGTAGCGGAGTGAGCCATCCTTGGTCGTGCCGGACTCTGCTTCAATCTTGATCTGAGCCTGCACCTCGGTGGCGGTTTCGACGAGAAAGGAAAAATGGTCGTCGGGAATCAGGAGCAGCCGATCCATGTTCGGGTTCAGCAGGGCAATCTCGTTACCGATATCCGGACAATCATCTTCCTGGGGGCCGAGGCAGATATCTTCAAGAATGACCTGGCCTTTGATGTTACCCTTCAGGCAGCAGTACCGGTCATCCTTTACGGTGACCTCCTGCAACTGCTCGGCATATTCCCAGCCAAGAAGCGCCATGTCCCGGGCGAGCCGCTTGAGCAGGGCAGGACAAACCAGCCAGACAAAGGGGGCCGCACTCGAACGAACCGGGAAAGCAAGCAGTTTGGCGTCGGAAAAGGCAATGGCCCCGGCCTGGGAGTCGCTGCCATCGGATTTACCGAATATCCGTTCGCCAAGCTCCACAGCTCGTTCTCTTTTTTCTTGGGTGACGAGTTTATCCATGTTGAGATCCCTGAGCATCCAGACACGCTCGCAATGGTCCCGAAAGGCGCCCTTGACCCCGGACGCCTGGATATGGGGCCAACCGGTATGACGCTCCCGCTGGATGGGCAAATCCACAGCCCCGGTGGCAGAACCAGCCCCGGCATGAACAGGGCTGATGGCATGCAGAATGCAGATTTCGGTATTTTCTTGAAGATACATAACAGTTCCTCCTGGGTTAAATGGCAATAAAATTACAATGGTCCAAGGTGTCGCGGTCAACGGCAAACACGGTGCCCGACGGCAGCCAAGCCCGCATGGGTTTATGAAAGCCCTCTTTCATGTCCCAGCCGCCGACCCGGAAGATCTTCCCGGAAGCTCGCGGAGCCGAGGCAAGGGTTTCGGGAAGGTCAGCCAGTCTCATCGGCGACAACGACATCACCAGACCGTTTCCCTGCACTGCGGGAAAATCGAACTCCTGGCTTAACCGGTAGCGGCAGAGGCGCTGTTCCCCGCCAAGCTGGAGCACACCCGCGTCGGCCAGCGGCACCTCGTGCTTGCTGACAATCTTGGCTGCCAGTTCCACGCCTGATCGTAACCTGATGTGGACAGTTGTATACAGGTGGCCATCTTTTGCGGTACGGTGGCTTGTCAGCGCAATGCCCAGCCGCTCTTCCCGGTCATACAAGGCTGACGGCGGCAGCAGGGCAGCCCCGCCGGCGGACAGACGGGAGATATCCGTGACCACCGGAATGGTCGTCTGTCCAGCAGCCATGCTCTGAAGTGTCTTGGCCGTGGTCCACCAGCCACCAAGGGACTTGAGGTTGTCATGCTGTGGTTTTCGCACCCAGAAAGGCGATCCGTTCGACCCTTTCAGTCCCAGTGTATTTTCCTCCAGGGGAGCCGCTGACCGGACTTCGAGTTTCGGTGCCAATTCGTCCGACAGGTCCGTGTGCCAGTTTGCGGGAGCAGGCAGGAGTATCGTCTCGCCATTGGCAAGAAATAACGGACCAACCAGGGAAAAGCCTGGCTGGTCAGGTGGTCCGAGAAAAGGAAATTTCTCCGGCGCGGCAAAGTATACTGCCGGCGCAATACTTTGCTGCCCCATTACCGCTGTCCGTACAGCGCCGATAATGGTCTGTGGTATGGGGGGAAACAGAGTGTCCACCTCGTGATTTTCTCCTGCCACCATGGATTCGGCGCCCCGGAAAAACAAGGTATCCACAGGATCGATGATGATCCAGGTTGTGTTGTTCTTTTCTGTTTGCATGGCTCGCTCCTGTATTCATGTTTCGCCATCACGCCGTTCCTGGCGGCAGTGGCCTATGAAGTTGGCCACCACCAGGGCCTCGGTAGGGATTGGTTCATTCTTTTTCCGGTTGCCGAGAACAGCGGCAACATGGTCGGCCAGTTCACGCAGGTTTTCTGATGCTGCTCCCGCTCCTGTCCCGGAACGTTCGATCTGCCTGAAGACAAAGGCCGGGAGTTTGTCGGGATGTTGTTCCATAATGGCTGTAACTCCATCCCTGAAACTGTCGAGCCGGTAGGCCAGGGAAGAACTCATAATCTCTTTTTCGCGCTCCTGCAGGGCGTCGGCGACCCGTATAAATGAACGAATCAATTCAGGCTGATCCCATCTCGCCCTGAAACTGCGTCCTCCGCCGGAGCGTTTGTCCACTTCCAGAACGTACCCGTTGCGTCCCTGCGTCTTTGCCTGGTCAAGCAGTTCATGGGCCCGCCCGATCACCCGGCCAAGGGGTTTCTTGTGATGGGCGATCATGATACCGGCGGAGATGGAGATGCCCTGCCCACTGCCAAGATGGAGACCAATCTTGTCGTAAGTGGCCGGCTCGAAGACGTTTTTCAGGTCCACCGCCTGTTTTCCGGCGGTAATGCCAACAAAGCCAAAACCATACGCCCGGGCGATATCCCAGGCCGCATTGAGGGCGACGGATGCGGGCAACACCGCGCAGACATCGTCGCCCCCTGCGTAGATCAGCCTGCCGCCATATTTCTCTTCGATGAGAAAGGGGACAGTGTGCAGGGCGAAATCCCCCAGGGCCTCGGAGATGGCGGCATGTACAGCGGGAGAGATCAACCGGCGCTGCCTCAGGCGATGCTGCCAGAACTTCTTGAAGCGTTGTTCGAAATCTCCCTTGAACTTCCCGGCGAGCAGGGGATGCAGCACGGACGCCCAGGTGGCGCCCAGGGTGTCACCATTGACCAGTTTGCCCATCCGGTCACCGTCCATCATCAGTACCGCGTAATACTTGTGCACATCCCGGACCGGATGCAGCACCCGCATGATCATCTTCGCTGCTTTCTCTTCTTTTGGATCATGGTCTCCATGGCTACTGCCCGGTTCATCCAACTCGTGGAATAATTGGGCCAGGGTTCGTCGGGCCTGCTCCTGATCTTTCGTGTACTCGATTACCGCCAGCTCGGCGGCAAGACTGGGTGTATCGGCGGCATCCTGCTCTTTTGTCTTGCTGCGTAATTGCTTCCACCAGTCGTCCAGGGCTATTTCAGTGGTGGAGGGAAAAGATTCCGCTTCCTGGAAAAATCTGGCCAGGGGGTGGTTGTCTAGGTCTTTGCAGACCCGGTAGGCCATCCGTTTGACCAGCCCCAGGGCACAGAGCCGCTCGGTGGGGCCGAAGTCGGATGCCGGTTTCCAACTGTTCCGCAGATCAACCCAGAAAGGGTCTGCCGATGGTTTTGGATTTCGGTCGTCACCCGGTTGATAGCGGTAATGAACAATCTCGAACTCCCGAAACATATCGCACTTGATGCCCGGTTCCTCAGGTCGGTTATCCACCCGGTACGATTTGCCGGCCGCAAGCATGGCTTGGGCCAACCTGTGGCTGACGCTGTAAAGCTGTGCTGTTCCATCTGAACTGTACAGACTCTGAGAGTCCTTCCAGAAGGAAAACACCGTTTCGATACTGTCTTTGTGCAACAGTTCCTCCACCGCCTTGCAATCCGCTCCATTGACAAGTGGAACGCTGCCCCAGTGGTGCTCCCAGTAGGATTCGATCTGACGCTTGAAAAGCTGCCTGATGAAATCGTCCTTCTTGCCGATACATCTTTCGATACGGTTCAGGGTTGCCTCTCCCAAGTCGAGCCAGGCCCGGTCTATAGCAGTTTTGATGGTTTCCGCGGCATTCTCTTCGCTTCCGGCAGGAGCCAGGAAAACAAACTTGTTGGGGAAGGAGGCTATCCCGGCTTTCCCTCCCCTGCCAATCCACTCTTTCGGCATTTCCATCTGGTGCAGCAGGTCATCCACCAGGGGCTGATCGTGGAGGCTCGGATAGAGGACATGGTCGGCGCCATATTGGTGGATAATCGCTTTGATCCCCTCGAAGGCCAGCCAGGAGAGAATGATGGAGCCGGACCAGAAATCACGCAGCTTACGGGCCCGGCCCACAAAATCCTGGACCGGCGTCAGCGCATACACCATGAGACTTGGCCGGTTCTGCTCGGAAAGAAGGGCCGAAGATGCCAGCGCGGAGGTCAACCCGCTGTGCTGCCAAATGGAGTGGTCAGGGATCCGGGTATCCGCCGGAAGCCGATGCCAGAGGCCGCCCAGTCCGCCGATGTTTTCCCGGGCGAGACGGCGGCGGAGCAGAAAGAAAAGGTAGTGGAAACGAACCGGAGCGAAAGCTTCTTCCTTGCCCTTGTATCGCGGATGCTCGGACAGCCCCTCGCCGGAGCCTGCCTCGGTGCCCATATCTTTGCTGATCAGCTCACAGATGGCCTGGTTGACCTCCCGGACATAAGCAGCACCATCTTTACCAGCCGCTGGAAGCTGTAATGTCAGTGGTGGTCCCTCACCGGTCGGGTGGGTAATATTCGGGTTGTCCAGAAAATTAACCGCACCGCTCCTGCTTTCGTCACCGGCGACATAACCTGGCAGGGTGGCCCGGTCCATGCCGGAGGCGATACAATCTGCATCTCTGTATTCTTCGTGGTTCAAAGTAGAGCCGCTCATTCCCAGGGCGGTGATGATATTGTTGCTCCGCTCTTCGTGGCCTGGGATGTGAATGGCCTTGTCAGGCGGATCATGCAGAAAGACTTTTGTCTTATGCAGCCAGTAGTCGGTGTTTTGGGAAAATTGTGGAGCCATCATTGCACCTCCCCTGTCGGCACCCGCGTGCAGAGTGTATCAAGCGTTTCGTGGACCTTCTGCCATATGTCGACCTGTCGTTGCAGGTCTCCCGGCCACATCCGGTTGCTGAAGGCATGCGGCAGGTGAAGGAAGTAACCGCGAAACCGATCCCCTTCCTTGCGGACCAGCAGCCGCAGGGCCGAGGCGTGGCGCCCCTGCCTGCCCCAGTGATTACCCATGACAGGATGATTAGTTACCGGATATCCGAGAAGATGCCGATCCGGCGGATTTCCGGCGTTAACATTCAAAACGGTCCTGACAGATATATAAACTTCCGCCAAGCTCCGCATACACTGCTTCCAGTCATCATGGATATTCCTGGTCATCCACAGCAACGCGCCTTGTTCGTCACGACCCAGGCAGTGGGGGTAGTCCCTGTCCATGGCCTGTTGCCAATCCACAAGCTCAGGGTTGTCAAGGTGTACGTCACGGATAGCCAGCGATCCCCAACCGTTCCGGCTGCGGCTGCCAATGGCGGCAAAAGACGACAGGAAATCCAGGGCAGTGCGCACCTCTTCGGCAACATCGCCTGTCGTTTCTACTATGAGGGAAAATTGCTCACCTGCCTGGAAATATGAATGCTGAATACCTTTTCGGTAATGAATCAACCCCATGCCAGCGAGATAGGCCAGAGGATTGGTTTGTCTCCCTGTATTTTCGCATTCAGGGTGTGCTACTTTTCTTATGTCGCCGAAACCATGCGTCAAGGGTTGCATTTCAGTAATCTGGGCAACCGATACCGTGATCCGGCTTTTGCCACCGCTTTTCTCATCATCGCTGCCAAAGATGCGTTTTTCCCTGCTCAACAGCTCCTGGTGCGTTGCGTGCTTCCGCCCAAAAGCGATCCGCCACCAGTAGCGTATCACTCCCTTGAAAGGGGCGGCCCGCAGTTCAGCTTCCTGGCGGGAATTGCCCAGGAACATCGGCGTTACGATCTCGCATTCCATCTCCAGTCTTTCCCGCCCGTGGTACCGGGCAATGTTTATCTCCATGGCTTTCTCCGTCGTTTTTCCATCCGTTGCCGCTGTTTCAGTTGATTCCTTTTTTGACTTCTACCCATTACTACGGCCAGGAGCAGGGATTTTTTCCGCAGAAAAAAAATTTTTGATTCTGTGGAAATCGAAAAAATATCTGCTTAGCGGTACCTGCCTTCAAACCAGGAGCTTTACATCGGTTCAGGTGTCGAAGCCGGCCTCCCTCAGCCGTTGCATCAGGCTGTATTTCCGCTGGTGCTCCCGGACCAGTTCGGCAAACCTGTTGCCGAACTCCTCCAATCCGCCCGATTCCCCGGCCAAGGCACGGAGGTCCCGGAGAAGGCCGACGGCCTCGTCATAGTCACGGGGTCGTCTGGTTGCCACCAGGGTGTGGACCTGTGCCCAGAGCGCATCTTCCCTGCCGGCCATTTTCTCCAGCCGTTTTTTTCTGGCCAGTTCCTGCTGTTCCCTTTGTCTGGCCTCCCGGATGGCCTGTTCCCTTGCCTCCCGCTCCAGGCGCTCATGGGCAAAAGTATCAGCAAGATCCAGAAGATCGCCTGCTGTCCTGCGCTCTTGCCCGGCCGGTTGGCCGCCACTCTCCTGCCGGCTCTGCAGAAAACGCTGGTACAGTTCATTGCCCAATTGCGGTACATTGCCGGACATGAGGCGAAAGAGGATTGCATCCTTCTCTGCAGGGTCGAGTTCCCGGATCCAGGCGCGCGTCTCCTCTTCCTGGCCGGACGGCCTCATGGCTTCGCTGCCACCGGCGCCGGCAGCTATCAGGTCCTGGTCGATGCGCATGAATTCCGCAAAGGATGTCAACGCGCTGTTCAGATTGTCCAGGCCGCGGGGCACCGGCGGCTCCCCTTCCCCGTGCTCCACCAGGTCCTGCTGCACGCCAAGGAGCCAGGCCAGGTAAAGGCAGCGAAGGTCACCGCGGATGAGATCCTGCCGCAGGGAGATCATGGAACTGAGCCATCCTTCGCCTTCTGCCCACTCATAGTCCTCGGTCTCGGAACCAAAGGAGAGGAGCAGAAAATCACCTTTACGTTCCAGGTAGAAGATCTCATCGAGGCAGTAGAGGCTGACCATATTCTCGTCGAGCAGGTGGGCAGGTATCCTGAACATGAGTTGCCGCGTGCCCCAGTTGGTCACGTAACAGAAGCCGTCAAAGTATCTCACCAGCAGGCTGTCCGGGCTGGCGCGGAGATCGCCATAATTGTAAACATTGACAAAACCGGTTGCCGTGATGCTGGCCCGGGAAGAGATACCCCGCAGCTCTTCCTGCTCTTCGTTGGTCAGGGGCCGGTCAATGGCCTGAAATTCGTAATACAGGTATTCACTCATCTTGCGCTCTCCTTGGCTTGGTTCCGTCCGGACATACATCCGATTCATCCGCGCCGGGTATAGTCGGTTGGGACTTGTCGGTTTTCAATGCTATTCTTCCCGGACCGAACACGGTCTGCTTGCCAATGTTGACCTGTTGGGCATAGCGAAGAATCGGGAGATAATCCCGGAGTCCTCCCCGGTAGGTGATCGATCCGGCCAGGCCGCTTAACGAGGTGTTCTGCCGCTGACGGCTGGACCAGCGGAGCAGCTTCTGCCAATGGATATCCTCTGCCGCTGTCTGCACCTGTTGGGCCCTGTTGACCAGGCCATGGTAGTCGAGAAGGGGCTCGCCCCCGCCATAGGCGTTTTCAAGCGCTGCAATTCTCCGCAGGCAGGCCCGGACCAGGATATGTAAGGGCAGCGTGTGGTTGAGCCGGTTGCTCTGTTTCAGGCGAAGCGGGGTGGCAAGGTCAACCTGTATCCATGAGACAGGGGCATCGTCAGGGTATGCAAGCCGGAGTCGGTTGATTTTTTCCGGCTGGCACAGCACCTTGTTTTCCGCCGAATAAAATGCTGACATAGGCGCCCTGAGAGAAAAATCGACTTCGGTTAATGCCTTGGCCCAAGTTTAACAGATGAGGAACAAAAATAGTGTTTTTGGGGCCTGCTGTCAACTCAACCTATTGAATTACCGTAATTCTTGCTTCTTGAGATCGGTATAGTGCCATGGGAAAGAGAGAACACCTTGTGCAGCGTGCGAAAACCGGATAGCCTCTCGGTATGTTTTTTCGATCGTTACAAGCTCAGAGCCCCTCGTAGAACACTGCGCGCTTCTGTTATTCCTGTTGTGAATAAGGACTTGGATATTGTATAGTATGACATAACGCATGGCATCAAAAAAAGATCGTATCAGGGGGGAAATATGATACTTAGCATAACCGAAGATATTCGGTCCATTACCGAGCTGAAGCGCGATACCAGCGGCATCCTCAAGCACATTCGCGCTACCGGCCGTCCCGTGGTGCTCACGGTCAACGGCAAGGCCGAAGCAGTGATCATGGATGCCGGCGAATACGAGAAAACCTCCCGTGCTCTCAATCTGCTGCGTCTCCTGATTCCGGCTGAGGACGATATCAGGGAGGGCCGACTGACCGAAGCCGCTTCCTTTTTCGAGGGGTTCAGGCGTGACCGGGACATATAAGGTGGTTCTCACCCGCCATGCCGGCGACGACCTTGCCACCATTCATGAATATATCAGTGCCGACAGCCCGGGCAATGCGGACAGGTTCATCAAAGAAGTGGAAGAAAAGATTCTTTCCCTGGCAAACATGCCCTGCCGCTCCCCTCTCATCCCGGAAAACATCCTGTTTGGCACAAGTTACCGGCACCTGGTACACGGAAAGTACCGGATAATTTTCCGGGTTCAGGACGCTACGGTTATCGTGCTCAGGGTTATTCACGGCGCACGCCAACTCAAGTTGTAGCCCCGTTCGCTCAGAAGCGTCAAGCTTCGGGTGTTTTGTCAGGGCGGGAATTTCCAGAGCAAAATCCTGATCCAGTATCGCGCGGTATGAATGGCGCAGATAATCGCTTGGAGGCAGGAAACAAGGTTTCCATCCCTTAGAAAAACAGGATGTTCGCGGGATCAGTTACGATCCGGGTCCATTACGCTATACTGTTCTCCTTGGAATGCTTCCACGAATTCGCGGACAACATCTATATAATTCAGGACAACGGCCCGGTCGAGAAAACTTCCTGGTGAAAACGAACAAGGACCAGTTCGGTATCGTCAATATCATTCATTTGCTCAATGACGGAGGCTGCCTGTCCCGGCAAATCCGCCGGTTTCGGCAGGGACTTCACTAACTCCTGCAACATTGCCGAGGATTTTCTCTACTTCCCTGAAACAGCATTCCAGCCTCTCGGCGAGCACAGGGGCGCCCAGGGCCTCGTTGCCCCGCTCCTGCAGAAAACCGCCATGGTTGATGTCGTTGCGGGCCTGTCCCAGCCGGTCGAACACCGGAGCCAACTCTACGACCAGGGAATCGGCGTGGATCCGCTCAACCAACTCCGGCCGTTCCTGCAAGGTCGAACTCCACTTTTCCCTGGAGATTTTCCGGCCCAGCACGTTTATCGCACCGGAAACCAGGCCGCGGTCCTCCTCCCGGCCCCAGTCCAGGTCGAAGCGATTGGCCAGGATGGTGACGATCCCCTCCTGGAGCATGGTGATTCCCTGCTGGACCAAGCCGTGCTCCAGGCACCAGCGTACCACCTCGAGGCAGTTACGGTCCTGCTCCGGGGCAAAGGTGGAAGCCTTGGCATCGATGTGCTTGAGCAGGGGACGGAACGGCGGCGGCACATCGATCCCGGAACACTCGGCCACCCGCTGCTTGAGGTGGCCGAAGGACCGGGCCGCCACGATCTCCTCGCCCCTGCAGGTGGCGATCTGCCCGGCGATCCGGTCGAGGCAGCCGCCCAGGTCGCGCCAGGTCCTGGCCGCCGGATCGTTCCCCCGGCTAGCGCCCAGGCGCGGCCCGGCCTCGCCCTTGAGCAGCTCCGCAATCCCGTCCGGGCTGCCGTGTCGGACGAACTCCTGCACCGCCGCAGTCCAGTCGAGCAGGTCGACGAAACTGGTGAGGTCGAAGACCGGGGCGTTGTCTCCGTTTCGGGCCTCGAAGGCGCCGTAATAGATCCCTTCTACCTCGATGTCCTTCAGCAGACGTGCGTAGGGCAGAAGAACCATGCCCAGCATGGGCAGGGAACGGAAGCCGTGGGTGATGTCGAAGATCACCCGGTCACCCTGCTCGAACTGGTCAACCACGGTGGAGAAGATATGCCACAACTCCTCCTCGGAGCCGCCATCAGGGATGGAGACCGGTTTTATCTTGGCCCGAAGGCCGCAGTCGGCAAGTCTTTTCTCGAGCTTTGGCCAGTGTTTCTCCCGGGCGGCGTTGGTGAGAAAGACGCAGAAACGGTCATCCGGGCCGAAATCCTTGCACACCATCCGGGCCATGGCCTCCTGGATGAACTCGACTTCGTCCACCTTTCCTTTTCCTTCCAGGGTGTAATTGCAGGTCGTGTACTTGCCGGTTCCGAGGAATGTTATGAAAACCTTGCGGTTGCTCATGATGCTCCTTCTTCTTTTCGTGGTTTTATGGCAATTTTTCCCAGCCCGAACACGGTCTGCTTGCCGATATTGACCTGTTCACCGTAGCGCAGAATGGGCAGGAACTCTCCCAGCTCTCCACTGTAGGTGATCGACCCGGCCAGGCCACTGAGCGAGGTATTCTGTCTCTGCCGGTTGGACCAGCGGTACAGCTTCTGCCAGCGGATGGATGAATCCTGTACCTCCACCTGCCGGGCCTGCTCCACCAGGCCCAGGTAATCGAGATCAGGTTCACCGTCGCCATAGGCTTCTTCCAGGGCGGCGATCCTGCGCAGGCAGACCCGGACAAGGTTGTGGAACGGCAGGTCGGTTTTCATCCTGTTGCCTTGTTTGAAACGGAGCGGGGTCAGCAGGTACACCTTGAGCAGGGAAGGACCACAACCCGTTTTTTTTCCCAATCCGATACATGAAGGCTCCGGACAGGACGCGAGTGTTTCGGTGTCTGCGGAATAAATGGTCTGTCCGTCCGTGGTCACCTGTTGCAGCGCAAACCGGCCCAGGCCCTGACGGCGGCCGCTGCCGATGCCTGATTCCCCCATGATCCGCACCGCGTACACGAGATGGGGTAGCATTTCCACGGCACGGTCGAGGAGGAGCAGGGAAAATGATATGCTTTCTCCCGGCTGCATGTTTTCCCTGCAGCCCCCCGGCTGGAGGACAAATGGATGCGGCCGGGCATTGATGGTGCGGCCGCCGGTGTCCCGGTACTGTTCGGTTTCGAATATCCAGGCATAGACGCATTGCTGCCGCAGCAGGCAGCCGGCGCATTGCTGGCGTCTGAGGGCGCAGGTTGTCCTCTTCAAGGACCAGCCCATGGCACCGCGCAGGGTGGAACCGAGGTAGCCGGGCAGCCTGGCGTCAGTGGTGAACCGGCAATGGAAGGTGAATGTCTGCATATGAATGGTCATCGACGGTTCCTTGGGTTTTCAGAAAATCAGAAGGCCAAGGGACAGAAGCTTGGGGTCTTCGTGCCGCCTTGGGCGGTTTGGGCTGCATCGGCGCAGAGCGTATGGAGATGCCATCCACCACCGTGGAGCGGTCACGGAGTTGGTCTCTTTCTCTCCTTTTTCACGTCAACAGCTATTCTCCTGAAGACCAATTTAACAAAATACACAGTCACTGAGTATTTTGTCACAGGGCATCATAACCAGGTATTTTCTTGAGAATAAAACAGGCCATCACACTGTGGTTCGCAACAGGCGCAACTCCTGCAGGAGGCCCCGGAAATTCCTGATGGTCAGGGTTTCTCCGTTCGCGCCTGGATGCTCCTTTGACAGGTGAACCCGTTGTCTCCTTTTTTTCTTGACCCTGGTCAGGTAGAATGTCGATTCATCCTCACTGATGGCCAGGAACCGGCTGTTCAGTTCGTTCAGTCTGAATGGAATCGACCGTAACTCCTTTCCCTTTTGGTCCAGGCCGGCATAGAACCCGTTGTCTTTCATATCTTCGTAAAAATAGGGGATCACCAGCCAAAAGCCGCCATACACTCCTGTGGCCCGGTCAAGGTTGAACAGACGGGCATCCTCGTCCTTTGAATGAAAGATTCCGGTCTTGGCATCCAGGATGACCAGGGTTCCGTAGTCCGTGACCAGCACCACGTCCCACTCGGCGACCTCCTTGCCCTTCGCGTCCTTGACCCGGACATTGGCCCAGGCCTCGGTGACATGGTGCTGTTCCGCATGCTCCTGCAGCAAATTCGCTGTTTCACACTGGACCAGTTGCTCGAAATAATCGGCAAACCCATGTTTGAGGCCCTGCAGGATCTCAGGCGTGTCGTTTTTCCTGACATCCCCTTGGTTTTTCAGAGACCATTGCAGAAGGGCCTGGCGTTTTTTCACATCCCGGATATGGGACATGTCACGGAATTGCCCTGCCACCGGCAAAGAGCCGTGCTTCGACCGCTGCCACAGGAGCAGAGGATTGTTTCTTTCCCTTTTTTCAAGCTGAAAAACCGTCAGAACCTCATCCAGCACGATGTCGGTCAGAATCTCCTTTTCCCGGCTGACGATACGTTCCCCATCTCCCTCGATGAGGAACAGCTTTCCGGCACCAGGATCAGCATAACAGGCCAGGTCCTCCTGGCCTCTGTTCAGCCGCTCCTGAAACACCCGCATCAGCGCCATCTGCTGCATCTTCTGTCCACCGCCGATATTCCAGCAAACAGACGGTGCGACATTGGCAAGCTCCTCTATCCGGGCAACCATGGCCGCAAGGTCTGTTCCGGCACCGAGACTGGAAATCCTGGCTTGTTTGCCACGTTTTTTGAGCACCGACTTCAACCCGGAGGACCATCCCTTCTGTTGGGCGTGTTCAGTTTCCATGATCAGCATGGTGTCACAGCCAAGCTGGAGAAACGGAACCAGGTTGGCGGTATTCTGGCGGGTGGAAACGCATATCATTGTTCGATGATCGGTCGTCATCTCTACTGTTCCTCCTTATCTGCCATAGATCCTGTACCGGACATGCCGGAAGGTGTGGGTGAGCCTGATCGTGTTGTCGTCCGTGTGCTGTTCCACGGCCTCGCGCCTGGTGGTCGAATAGACCGGGGTGATGCCCCTGCCCGCCGCATGCAGGACGACCAGGAAACAGGCGCCGAAATCGCCCTGGACCAGGAGAAAGGAACCTTCCGGGATCTCGTTGTCGATCCAGGAAAAAACCGGTGCCAAGGCAGGGCGGATGGATTCGGGTTCGGGTGGAATTTCGCCCCAGCAGCGGCGGACGTCCTCCGGCGGCGTGACGATCCGCTCCACGCCGAGTTCCTGCCGGGCGTCTTCCTCCTGGGCAGCGGTCAGCCGATGGTTGAAGAGAAGAAAAAGATCTGACATTGGTATATACTCCCTTGTAAGGATAGACTGTTTTGGTGTTCTTTTTTCTTCTATGGCCCGGAGACAAAATTTTTCGGATTTTTTTCGGCAACCGGGGAAATTTTCCGCAGATCTTGTCTCTGTCACCTGTAGCTGAAGGGAAAAAGTCGGCCGCGCTGACAATGCACGCTCCGCAGCAGGTCGCCGCCGTCCGTCAGGCCGAGGATCGTCTGGAAATGGGGCCTGTGCAGGTCATCTGTGCGCCAGAGCCAGGCCCGGATCTCCCCGGCCTTGCGGAAATCGGCCTCCCCGGCCGATCCGGCGGCATGCAGTTCCGCCAGTGGCAGAAGGGCCATGGGGCGCATGGTGGCGCCGCCCTTTTCGCAGATTGCCACTGCCTGGCGGAACAACCGCTCCGCCGCCTGGAGCTGCCCCCCGGCGGCCAGGATACGGCCGAGATTGAGGGCAATGAGCTGCCACGGGTGTGCCTCTGCCCGGACAATGGTGTCGATGATCTCCCGCAACCGGCTCCCTTTACCGGTCTGCCATCCGGCATCGGCAAGAAGGCGCAGAACGAGCGTGGCCCGGAAGATCACGTCGTTGTCTGTCTCGCGCAGCAGGCGGCAGGCAGTGGCAAACCAGCATCCCGGTCCGCTGCCCTGCGCAACTCCAAGGTAGGCGGGCAGCAGGCGGGCCGCCTCCTCCGGCTTCCCGGCATCGAGCAGGCCATAGATACGGTAGTTGTACATCCGCCGGCCTTCCTGCCAGTGTTTCCTGCCAAAGGCGTCCTCGGCCCTCTTCGCAGCATCGAACAACCGGCCAAGGCAAGCCGGGCCGCAGAAACCGTAATTCTGGGCCAGGGTGCCATACATGGCGCCCAGCAGCGGGTTGGCGCGCCGGTCGATCTGCCATCGTTTTTCTTCCACCCGCAGGGCCTCTCTGAATTCCTCCGGCGGATCGGGCCGGAACTCATACCGGTTGAACCGGCCGGTCACCATGTTGCGCGTCACCAGGTGACCTATCTCTTCCGGATCGACCCGGGGACGAAGCTGATCTGCCACGTCCGCCCAGGTGGTGCTGGCCCGGACATCACCCTGGTGGTTGGCAAGGCTGATCCGGGCCAGGCACCACCTGAAGGCGGCATAGACCGGGTCCGGCGGCGGATCGGCATGGCCTGCCGGCAGGACACGGATATCGTCGGGGCTCAGCAGGTCGGCCAGGATGGGGCCCCGCAGCATATCACTGCTGCAGCGCCAGAGAGTGTCGGCAAGCAGGGGCAGGGAGCCGGGGATGTCCTCTCCGGCCTGCCGGAGCAGGTCGGCGCAGGCCGCGCTGCGCAGGAAGGCAAGGGGCAGGCGATGGAAGCCGGCCATAAGTTCACGGACACTGCAACAGGCGGCCCGGCAGAGGGCGATGCTGCCGGCGCCGACACCACCTGCATGGAGGCGCACCGCGAACCAGGCATCATCGAGGCCCTGGCAGGCAAACCATGCCGAAGGCCTGTCGGCATGGAGCCTGCCCTCGACCGGGAGGAGAAAGAGGCGGCAGTCCTGGCCCGCGGCCCGGTATTTTTCCCGCACATGGCCGACCGGACCGATGACACCCCACTCAGCAAGGGTTCCGGTGGCATACAGGCCGCCGGGCCACTCTTTTTTCTCCTTCAGCAGCAAGGCCGCCAGGGCGACAGGCAGGGCAAGGGAACCGCCGCTGACCGGTGGCGCACCATCCTGCTGCAGGAACCAGTAGCAGAAGCCGTGCTCCGGGTCAGCCTGCTCCAGGGCGCGACGGATATCCTCCCTGGTCCCGCTGTCCGGTACAGGCCTGCCGAGACACCGAACCTGTCGGCCCTCCGGCAGCCGGGCCAGCAGCATCCAGACCAGGCAGGCTTTCCTGCCCTGTACCGTAAGAATGGGCACCCGGATCCAGTGGCTGCCCAGGGCCGTGTCCGGGTCCATATCCTGCAGCCGCTCAAGGAGCGGATCGCGGATCTCCTCCGGCCAGGCCATTCTTTCCGAACAGGGCGTAAGCAGCAGGCCGGCCAGCAGGTGTTTTGCCAGGAGTTCCTCCAGACCTGCGCTGCCGGCGATCTCCGTCAGGACATGGACGGTTTCCGGGTCCGGGATGGTGGCTGGCGGCGTATGCAGCAACAGGGCGGCGAAATCGGGCTGCCGGCGCAGCAGCACCTCAAGCTGACCCCAGTGGCGGGTTTCGGGGCTGCAGGGACTATTCTGTGACCAGGACACGGATCACCAGTTCTCCCTGCGACGGATCAGCCAAGCCATCCACGGAAAAAGCGGCCTGGAACACACCATTGTCCACGCCATGCTGGCCGGCAGAGCCACCTTTCATGCCACAACCAGCTTGCAGCCGAGAGCGCGAGTGATCCTGCTGATGGTACTGAACTTGGGATCACCTTCTCCGGAGAGTGATTTATAGAGGCTGGCCCTGGTGACGCCGGCACGTCTGGAGACCTCGGTCATCCCTACCGCCCTGGCCGCTGTATTCAGGGCAATGATAAACTCTTCAGGAGAACCTTCCTCGGCGGCAACCTTGAGGAACAGCTTGATGTCTTCCGGTGTTTCCAGATGCTCTGCAACGTCGAATCTTTTTGTTTTTACAGTCATGTTTCAGTCCTCCAGGTCGTTGATAAGTCGCTTTGCAAGTTCGATGTCTCTTCCCTGGCTCGACTTGTCGCCTCCGGCAAGAATAAGGATAATTGTTGTAAGATAAATCGTAAAATATACCCGGTACCCAGGCCCAAAAAACATGCGAAGCTCGACAATGCCGTCGCCGACTCGCTTGTGGTCGCCAAAAATTCCTTCTGCGGCATTGTTGATCCTGTTCAGGATCCTGGCCCAGGTCAACCGGTCTTTCTTTTTAAGCCCAGCCAGCCATTTATCGAATTGTCTCGTGCTGCGCAGTTCATATTTCATAGTCTTACTGTATCCCGCAGGATACAAAATATCAAGCCCTGTACATCCGGGAACAAATCCGGGGACACCATACCTATTTTCTAGAAAATAGGTATGGTGTCCCCAGATTTGGTGTGGTGTCCCCAGATTTGGTGTCCCCAGATTTGTGGTGTCCCCGGATTTATCCCCGGATTTGTGCGTGCGGCAGACCCCAGTGGCGGATTTCGGGGCCGCAGGGACTATTCTGTGACCAGGACACGGATCACCAGTTCTCCCTGCGACGGATCAGCCAGGCCATCCACGGAAAAAGCGGCCCAGAACACACCATTGTCCACGCCATACTGGCCGGCCAGCGGCGACACCGACCAGTGCGCCGACTGCCAGCGGAAAAGCCACTCTCCCGTCGCCACCTGCTGCGGATCACAATGGCCGCTCACCCGCATCACGCCATCTTCCTCGGCCTGCAGGGTCACCATAGCCGGCACGACCTGGACATCCCGGATCCTGCCGCGGCTGACGATGAACTTGAGAATCCACGTTTCCTCCTGTTTCCGGTCCGCCGCTGCATGGGGCAGCAGGTCGTCCGCCGGCATGGTATGTGCCAGGAGGGTCGGCATGGAACCATCGGCCACGCCGTCCGGCAGGATGAGCGGCAGTCGGCCCAGGTCCCGGGCCAGGGAGGCCGGATCAAGGGAACAGAGCACCCCGGCATCCTCCCCGTTCAGCAGGCCGGCAATGGCCTGGCTGGCGAAGTACCAGCCGGTTTCCACCTCCATGTGGCGGAAGAACCAGAGCAGGGATCCGGGCTCCACGGCAGATACAGGAGTTTCCATACCGTCGGTCACGGAGGACAACCATTTTTCTGACACCCGGCCGAGAAAAAGTTCCAGGTCCCCCTCGCGTACCGTGTAGCGGTTCCATGGCTCAGCAAAACCTGTGATATGGTTTTCAAAGAGTATATCGCCGGGGCCGGCCAGAACAGGATCGCCAAAGGTCTGCACCACGCTGACCGCGCCATCGTCCTCCAGTCCTGTCACCAGGACCACTGGCGGATTGTAATAGCGGCACTTGGGGCCCCAGCCGGCAAGGGCGCCTGCCAGGGACCAGAGTTCGCCGGCACGGGGAATCTGCCGGCCCGCAAGATCCGCTGCCTCCAGGCCGATGTCCATCGGTGGCAGGCCATCCGCCCTTGTCTGCCGGCAGAGGGGACAGATATCCAGGTGTGCTTCCAGTTCCGGCCCGCCGCTGCCGGCCAGAACAGCGTCGGGCGGGCAGCAGCGCATGTTCCAGGCATGGAGCCAGGCACTGACGATGCGGGCCGCATCAGGTGTGTTTTTCATGGGAAGATCATCGTGTGGTCGTACCGTTATCTTTCCCTACGGTCAGGACAGGGATTTTTTGCATATTTTGCGCAGCTCCTCGATAAAGGTCAGGCCGACATCATCGGGCAGTTCGTCCAGGGGCGGGCCGGACCAGTTGGCGACAAACTTCCGCAGCGCCGTGGTCGTCTTCTGCTGGATGCGATACGCACGGTTGTGGTCCGGCAGGCCAAGACGTTCTGCGATCTGCCGGTATTTCAAGGGAGGATCGCCCAGCCGCCAGAAGAAGACCCTGCGGGCGGTCTCGTCCATGCCCATGGCGAACTGGACAGCAAGCGCGGCAATGGCCGGTCGGGCCAGGGTCCGGCTGACCTGCTCCTCC
>Ga0256833_1001110_pt1 | contig 20204 bp, 18 predicted proteins | sample 356284metaG_FD_190535 | JGI IMG/M metagenome (GOLD analysis project Ga0256833, IMG submission 190535) | Hydrothermal vent microbial communities from Mid Atlantic Ridge, Atlantic Ocean - 356-284 | ecosystem: Environmental > Aquatic > Marine > Hydrothermal vents | place: Atlantic Ocean: Mid... | reverse complement strand
CCCCCGACCCCCTCGCCAAGAAAAAGTAGTGTTGAAAACAATAAAAAGGTTTAGTCACTTCCTTTTCGGCAGGGAGTCTCTCTCCCGAAACTTCGGTGGCTTCGGTCTCTTGAACCTGCCCAGCGGGGAACGACGTTTTGGACCCTTTCTGCTTCTCTTTTTGGACCGGTTCCGATAGTAGAGGGCAACGGCAACGAGGATTAAGAGGACAAGCCCCATCACCGGCCACCGAGGAAAGTCACCTCCCGCTTGACTCGTCGTTGAGGTGGTGCTTGAACTCGTAGTTGTGGGCATGACCGTTGGAGTCTGAGTAGAGGATGTTCTGGACTTCGGCGCTGGAATCCAGAGGTTACCCTCCTTGATGCTGACTCTCCCAAGGGCTCTAAGCTTGAAGGAGTAGGTAACGTTCGTTCCCTTCGGCACATTGAACGTAAACGAGAGTTTCTTTTTACCGGGAGGTAACGTTACATCAATAACATCTGAGTTTAAGGTAGTTCCGTTGGCAAAAACCTGATACTCAAGTATTCCGCTAATGGTCTCTGGAGTCGGGTTGAGGAGAAGTACATCAACTCTGAGGGTCGAGTTAAGAAGTTTCGGACTTATTAGTTCAATTGAGGGGGGCTTATAAACGGTGTAGTGAACAGTCTCGTTTCCACCCGGGCGACCGTGAACGGACAGACCAACAATGGCCGAGATATTCCCAGGTTTCGAGGTGGGGAGGGGAATCTGAATAATACTGGTGCCCGGGGAGAGGGCTACTTCCTTCGTTCTTGTTAAGAAAACCTTCGTATCATTAAGAACCGCAACACAAAAGACCGTTGCATTGACGTTTCGCTCCGAGATTACGGTTGCGTAGGCCCGGAGGGTATCATTGAGCAGAACGCTTCCTTTCTCAACCGAAACGCTGACCAGCCTAACACCGAGGGAAACCGTGAGTCTCTTGGTATAAACGTACTTCTGACTGCCATAGGAAACACGGTAGATAAGGGAGTAATTGCCTTCTGGATAGTTCCATCCAACCGGAAGGGAAAGCTTTATCAGAGTATCCCCGGGAGAAACGGTAACATTTCTGAAAACGATTGAATAGTTCCGATTCCCAGTACGGAGGGCAGAGAAAACTCTTACGGTAACGTTAAAGTGCCCTACGTTAATCACGTGAGAGTACACCACTACGTTCTCCCCAAGGAAAACGTTCGGAACGTCTCCCCTGCCAGGAACATAGAATGATGCACCTGTAAACGCTAGAGGCGAGGCAAGAACCTCAACGGGAACTTTTGCTTTTAGAATGTATATGTCCCCCGAGTAAGTCGCTATAAAGCGGAGGTAGAGGGTATAATTACCAGGAAGGACGTCTTTTGAAACCGTCATGTTGTATTGGATGGTCTTACTTTGTCCCCTACCCCAGTTGGGGAAAACCTTAGGAAACATTGTAAAATTAAAACCCCCAACCCGGTTTCCATTTGAGTCCTCCACCCAGAATGTCTGATAGCTGACAACGGAGTAAACTACGCCGGCGTTGTTCGTCAGCACTAGACTACCCTCGCTGTAATCACCGCGCACAACAGTTATTGAACCTGTGACTGAGACCGTTCCCAGCTGGGCACTGGTAAGGGGCATGATCATAGAGGCTATTAAAATAACTATAAGCAGGAAAACTCGCTTCATAACAACCACCCATAACAATAAGGCCCTCTCGAATTTAAACTTACCCTTCACTAATCGTTAACCAGGGCGTAGTAAAGGAGAAGAACCCCCGTAATGGAAAGAAGTACTGAAAACAGAAGATAGAGACGATAGCTACTCAAACCGGAGAAGTGCTCCCTTGCGACGAAGGCTATAGCCAAAAGCATGAGACCGTAGAGAAAGGCAAAGATTCCAAGAGCCAGGTGGGTGTTTACCCCGATGAGCACGAGGATTCCAAAGACAGCTCCAGCGAAGACCGTGACGTGAGGAACCGTAAAGGCGAGGTAGTTCAGAAAAACTCTATTATCATCCATGGCCATCACTCCGCTATGAAGGCGTAGGTTGTTGTGGTTGGAAGCTCCCGTCTGAGTCGAGGGAGCAAATATCTCGGATAGAGTCTCTCCTCGGGCTCGTCAAGGGGGTCGTAGGAGCCGAGGATCTTATCAATCACCTTAACCGCGACCTTTCCCCTAACCCTGAAGTAGCCCCGGAAGTCGGTCACTATCTCGAGAACTATGGGAAGGAGCAGTTTCTCATCTTCCCCGGGGTCGAGGAGTTCCCTAAGCCTCTCAAGTTCGCCCCGCCTGAAGGAGTGCTGACTACCGTCGCGGAGCTTGATAGAAGGCTCCTCCGAGGCGAGAAGCTGAGCCAAACTCGGCCTCTTCGCAGGCAGGTGCCTGTTGATACGATATATTTCTCTGATGAGGGTGTTTTCGGCGTTCATACAGACGTCAATTTGGAAGAGAAAAAATAAACGTTGTTTGGGTTTTATTTGTCAAAATTACAAAGGCTATCTCAAAAAATCGACATGAAAATGCCAAAAGAATAATGTCTTCGTGACAGTTTTCGTCAGGAGTTCAAAAAGTCAGGAGAAAGAGTTAATTAGGGATATTTGTTCAGTATCAAGCAGAAATAATTGAACATTCAAGCAATAAGGTGATGAAAAAATGAACGAAAGTGTAAGCATCGTAAACTCCAGGGCCAAGGGGCCGAGGTTTCTACAGCTGGTTTTCGTTGACATAAACGGAGTTCCCAAAGGAATGGAGATTCCAATAGAGCGATACGAGGAAGCGGTTGAAGACGGCATAGCCTTCGACGGTTCTTCGATTCCAGGCTTTCAGGGGATAGAAGACAGCGACCTGATTTTCAAGGCCGATCCGAGTACTTACGCCGAAGTGCCTTGGGAAGGGATAGCCAGGGCCTACGGCCACATCTACAAGGACGGAAAGCCCTACGGGGCGGACCCGAGGGGGGTTCTCAAGAATGCCGTTAAAAAGCTCGAAAAGGAGGGCTTTAAGGCCTACATAGGACCGGAGCCCGAGTTCTACATCTTCAAAAAGAACGGAACCTGGGAGTTCCACATTCCTGACAGCGGCGGCTACTTCGACTTGGTTACCCTCGACAAGGCAAGGGAACTTAGAAGGGAGATAGCGCTCTACATGCCTTCCTTCGGTCTGGTTCCCGAGGTGCTCCACCACGAGGTCGGCAAGGCCCAGCATGAGATTGACTTCCGCTATGATGAAGCCCTCAAAACGGCCGACAACATAGTGAGCTTCAAATACATTGTCAAGGCCATAGCCGAGATGCGTGGTCTTTACGCGACCTTCATGCCGAAACCGCTCTACGGTTTCCCCGGCAACGGGATGCACCTTCACATAAGTCTATGGAAAGACGGAGAGAACGCCTTCATCGGTAAAGGTGAACTCAGCGAGACTGCTTTGTACTTCATAGCCGGAATCCTGAAGCACGCGAAGGCTTTAGCGGCAATAACCAACCCTACGGTGAACAGCTACAAGCGCCTCGTTCCGGGTTACGAGGCACCGGTTTACATAAGCTGGGGCTACCGCAACAGGAGCGCCCTGATTCGCGTTCCGGCCTTCTGGGGTAAAGGAGCAAGGATAGAGTACCGCTGTCCCGACCCGAGCGCCAATCCGTACTTGGCCTTCTCGGCTATACTCATGGCAGGCCTCGACGGGATAAAGAGGAAGCTCGAGCCCAGCTCTTACGTCGAGACCAACGTCTACGAGATGAACGACGAGGATAGGAGCAAAGCCGGCATCGAAACCCTGCCCGGAAGCCTCGGCGAAGCCTTAGAGGAGCTCAAGAAAGACAAGGTAGTCAGGGATGCCCTCGGTGACGCTTACAAGAACTTCATCACCTACAAGGAGAGAGAGTGGGAGGAGTACGTTTCCTACCTCGAGGCCAAAGAACTGCCCCCCGATACCAAGAAGGTCACCGAGTGGGAGCTTGAGAGGTACTTCTACGTTTGACCCTTTTCTTCCCTAATGTGGACGAGTATAGAGGCCCCTATTATGAGCGCCCCGCCGAAGAGCTGGAGCGGTGTTAAGGCCTCTCCAAAGAGGATGTAGGCTAGAATTATCGCAACCACCGGTTCCACCGTTGCCACTATGCTCGCCCTGCTCACCTCGACCTCCTTGAGGGCGTGGTTGTAGAGGGTGTAGCCGAGGAAAGTCGGAAAGAACGCGAGACCAAGGAGATATGGAACCGCCTCGCTTGGAATGGAGAACTTCGAGAAAGGAGCCAAGAAGAGCAGACCGAAGAGGAGCGTCATGAAGAGAACCCTCTCAGGTCTCTCGTTTCTGACTCCAAACTTGGCCAAGACACCGTATATGGCATATATAAAACCCGTGGATACGCCCGTAACGAGAGCTAAGTTGCTCACGTTGAAGTCAACGTTCCCAGCAACGAGAAGGACACCAAGAAGAACCATCACTAAGGCAATGCCCTTCTCGGGCGTTATCGGCTCCTTGAAAATTAACCTCCCGAGGAGAACCGAGAAGGCCGGGGCGGTGTAAACCAGAAGAACGGCAAAACCGACCGACGAAATCTTCACCGTGTAGAAGTAGAGGGTATAGAAACCAAAAACCCCAACGAGACCATAGACCGCATAAAACCAGAGTTTCTCGCGCGTGAAGGGGTTCTCACGAAAGACCAAAGCTATGTAAGTCCCAAGGATCATGAGGGCAAAGAGAACGCGGAAGAAGACCATCGTGAAGGAGTCAACACCGTAGCGGTAGATGTAAGTCGCGAAGATTCCAAGGGTTCCCCACATAGATGCAGAAAGAAAAACAAGGAGATAGCCCCTTTTCATGACCTCACCTCAGAAGGTCGGGCCTATCGGCAGACGGCGCTTGTGCTCGCTCCTTCTCACGAGATTCTCGACGTACTCGACCCTCTCGATTGGAACCTCAAGTTCCTTGGCTATCTCATTCTTTGGCATCTTGAGGTCAACGAGGCGCCACAGTATCTCATCGAGGAGGCGGTAGCTTATGCCGAGTTCCTCCTCATCGCTCTGCCCCTCCCAGAGACCGGCCGTTGGTTTTTTCTCGATTATCCTCTCTGGAACGCCGAGGAGCTTCGCTATTTCCCAGACCTCTGTTTTGTAAAGGTTTATGAGAGGTGCATAGTCGCTCGCGCCGTCGCCCCACTTGGTGAAATATCCGGTGAGAAACTCACTCCTGTTGCTGGTTCCGAGAACTAGGTAGTTTTTGGCGTTGGCATGAGCGTACAGTAAAACCATCCTCGTCCTGGCCATTATATTTCCGAGGGAGCGCTTGTCCGGATGGAAGTCTAGCTGGGCAACGAAGGAATCGACGATGGGCTTTATGCCTATTTCCCTCCACTCGATTCCAAGGGATGAGCAGACGAGCCTTGCATCCTCAACGTCTTTGTTCATGTAATAGGGCATTATCAACCCGAGAACTCTCTCCTTCCCGAGGGCCTTAACGGCCAGGTAAGCAGTTGTAGCACTGTCTATGCCACCACTTACACCGATGACGACTCCGTCAGCTTTTGAATCATCAACCTTCTCCTGGATGAAAGATGTCAGTTTTTCAAGTACTCTCCCGTAATCGAGCTTTCTCACGGAATCACCTCCTGAACGCCCTCTCGAAACCGACCCATGCAAATACCGTACCAACGACTGCAAAGACCAACGCCACCAAGGAAAGATTCGAGTAAGGGTAGCTAATCCCCGTTACATTGTAAGTGTACGTGATGTTACCCCTATAAACGTTTATCGTTGGGCTATCCGTTGGATGAAGGATTAACCTGCCCGTGAGGTTATACTGGGTGTAGTTAGTACCGTAGAGGACGCCTAGACTGGCGTTTTCGGACTTTATAACGAGCGTCCTGTTGGTTATGGAGTATGACTTCTCAAAGGTGGCGTTCCCAAGGATGTACTGTCCCGGCCCCAGCCTGCCAGAGGATGAATAGCTATGGCTCTGTGTGTAGGTGATAGAAACGGCCGAAAGAACCATCGCCAAGACGAGAAAGGCAAAGCCAGAAACGAAGAGCTTTGACCGAAAAACCGTCGAGAAACCTGCCATTTACATCACCCAAGAGGGGAAAAGGAAAGGTCAGAACTTGCCAACGAGGTGGCACTCGGCGAAATGGTTGTGCTCGTATTCGATGAGCTTGGGCTGCTGGGCGTCACAGAGACCCTTCTGGAAGTAGATGCACCTTGGGTGGAACCTGCATCCGGGAGGTATGTCAACTGCGCTCGGAACCTCACCCTTAATGGGGAGCTCTTTGATGACGTTCCTGCGCTCTGGCTTTGGCTCGGGGACAGCCGCGAGAAGAGCCCTTGTGTACGGGTGGAGGGGGTTGTCTATGACGCGCTTCGCCGGTCCCATCTCAACTATCCTTCCAAGGTACATAACCGCAATCCAGTCTGCGAAGTACCTTGCCGTTGAGAGGTCGTGGGTGATGTAGAGATAGGTAACGCCCATCTTGTCCTTGAGATCCTTCATCAGCTCGAGGATTTCAGCACGTATTGAAACGTCGAGCATCGAGACAGGCTCGTCGGCAACTATGAACGTCGGGTTGAGTATGAGGGCCCTGGCAATGGCGACACGCTGTCTCTGTCCACCGGAGAGCATGTGCGGGAACCTGCTGACATAGTCTTCCGGGGGAGTTACCTTAACCATCTCGAGGGCTTTGTAGATAAGCTCCTCACGCTCGGCCCTGGTTTCACCGATGCCGTGGATTAAAAGTGGCTCCTCAAGGACGTCGAAGATCCTGAAACGCGGGTTAAGGGAGGCAAATGGATCCTGGAATATCATCTGAACCTTTCTCCTGTAGGCGAGAACCTCCTCACGGGTTCTAATCTGTGTAACGTCCTGTCCCTCGAGGTATATCTTTCCGTCGGTCGGCTCGAGGAGCTTGACGATGAGCCTTCCCGTGGTGGACTTACCACAGCCACTCTCACCAACGAGGGCAAAGACCTGTTGCTTGTAGACCTCAAAGCTGACCCCATCGACCGCGTGAACGAAACGTTCAGGCTCACCACGTAGGCTCGCTAGGAGTCCTCTCTTGAGCGGGAAGTACTTCTTGAGGTTTTCAACCTTGAGTATCGGTTCCATACTATCACCTCACAGTAGCCAGCATGCAGCGTAGTGGTCCTTATCAATCTCCTTCAGCTCGGGTTCCTGCTCCTTACAAACGTCCATTGCATAGGGACACCTCGGGTGGAAGCGACAGCCCTTCGGCGGGTTGATGAGGTTGGGCGGCTGTCCTGGGATGAATTCAAGTCTCTCAACGTCTTCGTGGAGCCTTGGAATGGCCGCGAGTAGCTTTTGGGTGTATGGGTGGGCAGGTTCGTAGTAAATCTTCTCGCTGTCGCCAATCTCGACAATCTTACCAGCGTACATGATGGCAACTTTGTCGCTGATCTCAGCCAAGATGCTAAGGTCGTGGGTGATGAATATCATCGAGAGGCCGAGCTCCTTCTTGAGGCGCTTCATGAGGTTAATAATCTGTGCCTGAACGACGACATCCAGAGCAGTGGTGGGCTCGTCCGCTATAACAACTGAAGGTTCCATGAGGAGGGCCATTGCAATGATAACGCGCTGTTTCATACCACCGCTCAGCTCGTGGGGATAGCGGTAAACTATCTCGGGGTCGAGACCGACGAGTTCAAGGTACTTCTGTGCCCTGTCAATGGCCTCCTCCTGTGTCATGTCCTTGTGGTAGATAAGGGGTTCGGTCATCTGGTAGCCGACGGTGTAAACCGGGTTAAGGGCGTTCATCGCTCCCTGGAATATCATTGAAATCTTCTCCCAGCGTATCTCCTTCCTGAGGACGTCCTCGGGTAGGCCTACGATTTCCCTGCCGTCGATTTTAATGCTACCATCGACTATCTTACCCGGGGGAGTGGGCATACCCAAAAGGGTAAAGCCAAGGGAGGACTTGCCACAGCCACTCTCACCGGCAAGTCCGAGGACCTCACCCTTCTTGAGGTTAAAGGTTATGTCATCGACGGCTTTGACTACGCCCTTGCTTGTGAAGTAATACATCTTGAGGTTCTTAACTTCAAGGACATTCTTGACCATCTAAACCACCTCACGCGCGCTTGAGTCTCGGGTTGAGCACGGTATCGAGCGAGACACCAATCAGGACGAATATCAGTCCTACGACGGCTATTGCAAGTCCAGGGGGAATTACCTGCCACCAGTAGCCATTTATGGTTGCACCGTTCTGCTGGGCGGCGTTGAGCATCTGACCCCAGCTAATGATGTTCGGGTTCGTAAGACCAAGGAAGCTCAGTCCGGCCTCGCTTAGGATTGCACCGGGGACGCTGAGGGCTATGTTGGCAAAGGCATACGGCAGGAGCTGGGGAACTATGTGCTTGAAGACAATCCTTCCAGTGCCAGCCCCCATTGCCCTGGCTGCTTCAATGTAAGTCTGCTCCTTAATCTGGAGGGCCATACTTCTCGCGACCTTTGCCGTCCCCATCCACCCAAAGAGGACGAGGATTCCAACGAGCTGGGTGAGGCTTATCCTTCCCCCAAAGTACAGCGAGAGTAGGATGAGCATAGGGAGCAGGGGCAGGGTCATCATGAACTCTATGACCCTCTGTATGAACTCGTCTGCCCATCCGCCGAGGTAGGCACTGGTAACGCCGATGAGTATTCCAATGAGAACCGTGCTTATGGCAACGGAGAGACCTATTGCTATTGCAACCCTGATACCCCAGAGAAGGCCAACCGCTATGGGTCTGCCCATCTGGTCGGTTCCGAGGAGGCCATAGGTTCTGCCGACCATGGCAACCTCGAACTTATCGAAGTTAACCTTAACGTAAGCTGGAGCTTTGACAACAAGGGTGAAGGTGTAGGTGCCCTCAAGACCCTTGACATTATAGATTATGGTCTCAAGGGGCAGGAGGTTCCCATTCCCGTCGGTTATCTGGCCAAAGAGTATTCTCATCGGGTCGGCACTCTGGTAGTAGCTGTAGAGTGTGTTGTTCATCTGGAGCTGCTGGTTCAAGTAAAGGAGTTTCATATCAAGGGGCAGGTTCGGGGGAATCTGCATTGGGAGCTTAAATACCCCGTTCTCATAGAGCCAGTAAAAGAGCAGGCTCTTCACCTGGGGAGTGTAGGAGAGCTGGAGCGCACCGTTGTTCGGAAGCTGGGCGTTGCTGAGGAGGGTAACGGTTCCGTACTTAACACCCTTCTCCGGTGGCCTCTGAACTATTATCGAAACGGACGGAGCATCCTGAGGGCGAGAGGCGTTGGATTCAATACCCGTTATAACTATGTCTTTTGGCGGGATGTTGTACTTCATGTTGTAAGTGAACGTTAGGGTGTAAACGTTGTAGGTGCCGTTTTTCTCGCTCTTAACCTGCATATCATTAATTGTGAACACCTTTTGAGGTGCCTTGGTAGTTCCAGTGAAGTAATTCTCCCAGGAGGGAGGAGCGTTCTTGGGGTTCGTAATCCATGCCTGACCCGTCTGCCACTCCTTGGGAATGTTGGGGCTGGTAAGCAGTGGGGCCGCAAAGGCGAGGAGGAGCAGGATTATCAGCATGGCCAGTCCAGCCATGCCCGATTTCTGATGTTTGTATTCGCTCCAGAACCTCTTAACGCTGTCCTTAAAGTCAACCCATCTCATCTCTCACCACCTCACGACCTCGCGGCGGCACCGACCCTGACACGCGGGTCGAGGTAGCCGTAGAGTATGTCCGCAAGCACCATTGAGAACACCGTCAGGAAGGCGAACATGTAGTTGAGTGCCATCATCGTCCTAACTGCATTGAGCTGAAGTGCCTCCCAGTAGAGACGACCCATTCCGGGCCAGTTGAAGACTATCTCCGTGATGATAGCACCTCCGAGCGAGCCTATCATTGCGAAGATTATCATGGTGACTATCGGTGGGGCTGCAGCCTTGAGGGCATGGCCGTAGATGACCTTCCTCTCGGGGACACCCTTGGCCCTGGCAACCATGATGAAGTCTTCCTGCATGGTTCCAATCATGATGTTCCTTATAATCCACGACCAGCCACCGAAGGAGACGAGGACTATTGTGAGAACCGGCAGGCTCATCTTCTTCAGGATGTTTGACCAGCCCGAAACCGCGGTCTGGGAGTAGAGTGTTATCGGTAACCAGCCGAGGTAGACGACGAAGAGGAGTATCATGAGCATTCCAAGCCACCACATTGGCAAACTCGTGGTGACCATTGCTAGAATAGATATCGTCCTGTCAAGTAAGCTTCCCGGTTTCTGGGCGCTCTTAACACCGAGGGCGAGTCCAATGAGAATGATGATTATCTGGGCCGTCGTGAACAGGAGAATCGTCCTTCCAAGTGCCGTCTTTATCTGATCCTTGACGTTGTGCGTTCCAAAGACAGCAGGGATGGAATTGCCCCATTTGAAGAAGAACGTATCTATTGTATACATCCACGCCCTCTCCCAGTAGGGCTTGTCAAGGCCGTAGTAGTGCATCCTCTGTGCCCGGTACTGTTCTATGAGCTCCTTACTGGGTGCCTGGTGGTGGGTCTGGGTGTAGCCCCTAACCCACTGTTGCACCTCGGAGTCAACCTGTGTCGTCAGCTGGATTGTGGCGAGCTTCGTGAAAAGGGCAGACATCAAAAGAACCGCCAGGAAAAGGATAATTATCGCGTTCACGATTCTGTACAGCACGTACCTGCCGAAACCCATTGCCATTTTAACCCCTCCAGGATAGCGATAGTCCTCTGGAAGTCAAGTTTTACGTGAATGTTAAAGTTTAAATAGTTTTCCCCAAAAATGCACATGTGAACACAAATGAACATTGAAGACAGAAAAGTGAAAAAGAATGGAAAGGGTATCACTTCCTCCTCCTGAGGAGGAGTGGCAGTACGCCAAGGGCAACTATGAAGGCCGGACCACAGATTCCCTTTCCTGAGCTGGTGGTCGTGGGTGTTGGGCTTGAGCTGGTGGTTGTCGTGGTAGGTGAGGTCGTCATGGATGAGCTGCTCGTCGTTGATTTGGTGGTTGTGGTAACTGTCTGCGTGGTGGTTGCCTTGGTTGGAACGACTGACCTAGCTGCGAGGAAGCTTCCGAGACCGCTTATCGGATCGGGCATGGTGACGGTTATCTTCTTGTTGGTCAGGAAGAAGTTCCAGGTCTCGACGGTGTAAACGCGCGGTGAGTTGAGCATGTGAGTACCGTAGGCAAGCTTGTAGAGGTCCCAGAACTGGTCGAGAGTGTCAATGCTCACAGTATTGTTGTTCGGACCCTTCCAGCTGTTGTAAGCGAGAACCATCGCGAGGTCATAGCCGGTCCAGTCGAGGAGAGGCTTGAGCTTGTCCGGGGTGTTGTAGTACTTGAGGTTAAGCACCTGAATGAACTTGTTGAGGTCTCCACCGGCGACGGTGTTCACGAGGTCCTTAACCGTCATGGGGTTGTGGTAGTTTGTGGCCCAGTTCGGGTCAACGTAGTAGTCGAAGAACCAGAAGTCCCAGGCGATGCTAGTGACTGACTGTATTCCACTGCTGACCCAACCCTCGGTGTAAACGTGCCACTGAAGGGTCCTCGGGTCCTGACCGTAGACGACTTTACTCGCCTGGGTCCTCTGCCACTGGAGGAGCTCTACCTTGAAGCCGGCCTTCTGGAGAATCTGGGCGATATACTTACCCTCGTCAAGCCTCTGGTCCTCAACACGGGCGATAACCTTAACGGTAACCGGTTCACCGTTGAAGTACCATATTCCATCCTTCTTCTCAAGGGTGTACCCCTTTGCCTTAAGGGCCTGAGCGGCGTTGTTCATGGCCTGGTCAATGAGCTTGAGTGCATAGTTCTCATCACCCTGTGGGGTGAAGCCAAGGGCCTTGGCAACGGTCATTATCCTCGTGTAAGCGTCGATCTGACCGCTGACCTCCGGGCCAAACATTGGCGCGCCACTACCCTGGAGTATCTGGCTGACTATGTACTGCCTGTTGATGAGCCAGTTCATTGCATAGCGAACACCCCTGAGGGCGAACGGGTTGAACTTCTCGGTTCCAGAGGAGTTGACGAGACCCGTCTGCGGATCACCGACGAGGTTGAGGTCAAGGCTCCACCAGACACTGATGGTCTTAATCGGGTTGAGATCCTTACCGTACTGCTGCATGACTTTGGCTATGTCGCTGTAGGGAGTAGCGTACCAGTAGAAGTCATACTCGCCCTTGGCAACGGCGAGAATCGCGGTGTCCTTGTTGAGGGTACCGTAAATGTCAATCTCCTTCCAGTTCGGGTTCCACGGAATCGGTTTGCCGTTAACGGTTCCAGGATAACCGATCCTCTTGTTGTTGGCGAGCTTAAGAACAACGGTCATGGCCTTCGGGTCGTACTTCTCAACATAGTACGGACCGTCACCGATAAGAACGTTCTTGTACTCGTCGGCCCACTTGATTATGGCATTATAGCCCTCCTTGGCCATGTCGGTGGTTATTCCGGCCTGCTCCTCGGTGATGCCCCACTTCTGGAGCCAGGGCTTGAGGGTGCTGAGCCAGACCGGAAGAAGGTTGCCGCTGTTGAGGATGTTCTTGGCCTCAGCCGCAAAGTACGGAGCCTGCTCGGGGCTAATCATGTCGAGCTGGTAACCGTTCTGTGGCTGGGTGTCCCAGGCGAACGTCTTACCGTTAACCCCGTTGGCAACCATCTCGCTCGAAACGTAGTAGAGCTCCCACGGGAAGGATGGCTTCTCCATGAAGTTTCCAATGGCTGTGCTCCACTTGTCATAGGGAACGACGTAGTTCTGGTAGAGGGTGTACTCAATGTAGTCGTTGGTTACCTTGTCAACCTTGAGACCCATGACGAGCTGGAGGGTTCCCTGGTAGTTGTTGGCGTAAGTCTCACTGTAGTACTTGTCGTTCTTGCCGTCCTGATAGCTCCACTCCCAGGTCATTGCATAGTCGAAGAGGTAATCTGCCAGGGTTATCTTCTGGCCGTCAACCCAGGTTCCAAGGCCACACTTCCAGGTGACGGCGCTCTTGGCAGTTTTACCGGCATAGGGGGCAACCCACTGCTTCTGGGTTCCGTTCCAGATTATAGCATCATCGGGAACCTTGACGTTGTACTGGATGTTGACCAGCTCACAGCGGTAGTTGTGGTACTGGGCGTCGGGACCCATGGTAACAGCAGGGTCGTTGAGGAAGTACCAGACGCGGACTGTGTAAACGTCAGTCATTCCGCTCGGGCTCGGGTTGAAGACACCCATGAAGAGACTGCCCTGAGCGGCAAGCTGGACTATTTTAAGTGTGTCCCCTGGAACGCTCTGGGCACTTGCTGGCTTTGCAACCAAGAAGACGCTAAACAGCATCAGGCCCATAACAAACAGACTTAAGGCCTTCCTATTCATACCTCACTGCCTCCTTCACTTTTTGGCAACGTTGCCACATACGGCGTATAATGGCATGGAGCTATACATTCAAGACCTATTTAAGGGTTACGTTCCTGTAAAAGTAAACGGAATCCAAGAGACAGCAAAAACCCCTATTTGACTTTGAGAGCGTTTATCATGAGTAAGCATTAATTTGCGACGTTTTACACTAATATTAGGTAGAGCTAAACCGTGAAAACCACCAGTTTCAAAATTTACTCCCCTAAAGGACAGAAGAAAGTTGAGAAAACGATGCCGGGCGTTTTTGAGGAACAAAAACCTTAAAACCCCAGCGGGAAAACCCCTGACGGGCTTCAATGCACGAGCTGATTTTGAGGGGAAAGTTCACATTCAACGGAAAAATAATTGAAGGTAGCATTGGAGTCGATGGCGGAAAGATTTCAGAGATAACAGTTCGAAAACTCCCTGGAGAGACCGTCCTTGACTTTAGAGGATACCTCATTCTCCCAGGTCTTATAGACACCCACGTCCACCTGAGGGACTTCGAGGAGAGGAAAAAGGAAACCATCGAGAGCGGAACCAAAGCGGCCCTTCACGGGGGCATAACTGCCGTCTTCGACATGCCCAACACGAAACCACCGATTCTGGACTCCAGAACGTTTGAAAGGCGCTTTGAGCTCTTCCAGAGGAAGGCCTACGCAGACTACGCCCTGAGCTTTCTGATGAGAAACAACTGCAGAGAGGCCAAGAAAACGAACGCCGACTTTTACAAGGCCTTTATGGGGGCTTCAACCGGTGGAATATACTCGGAAAACTTTGAAATCGACTACTCATGCTCTCCGGGAGTTCTGAGCGTCCACGCCGAAGACGCGGAGCTAATCAGGAAGAAACCGGAAAGACCACCGGAGGCCGAGGAAAGGGCCATTGAGAGGGCCCTTGACATAGCGGAAAGAATTAAAAAACCCCTCAATGTCTGCCACGTTTCAACCAGAGGTGGAATCGGAGCAATACTGAGGAGGAACCTCCCATGGGTGAGCTTCGAGGTTACGCCTCACCACCTGTTTTTGACAAAGAGAGACTACAAAAAAGACAAACGCCTCAAGGTTTATCCACCGCTCAGGGACGAAGACCACAGAAAGGCCCTCTGGGGGAACTTTTCCAATATTCCGATAATAGCGAGCGACCATGCGCCCCATACCCTCGAAGACAAAGAAGCAGGAGTGGCAGGCGTTCCGGGACTTGAGACAGAGGTTGCTTTGCTTCTCGACGCAGTGAATAGGGGATCGATGAGTGTTTTTGATATCGTTGAGAAGATGCACGACAATCCAGTCAGGGTCTTCGGGATAAGAGGAAGGGACTTCAAGGTCGGAAACGAGGCCACCTTTACCGTTGTTGACCCGAAGAGGGAGTGGACAGTCAAGCCGGAGGAGTTCTACACAAGGGCAAATTGGAGCCCGTGGGAGGGGAGAAAGCTGAAGGGGAAGGTTGTCCTAACGATTCTTCGCGGAAATGTTGTTATGGAGGAAGATGAAATCGTGGGAAAGCCGGAGGGGGTTCGTTTAAATGTACAGCGTGGTTGAACTTAGGGAAACCTGGGAGGTGGCAAAGGACGTCAGGGCCTTCAGGCTCTCCAAGGGCTTTGACTTCACCCCAGGGCAGTTCGTCATGGTCTGGCTCCCTGGTGTCGGGGAAAAGCCCTTTAGCCTTGCCTGGAAGGACATGATAGTGGTTAAGCGCGTTGGAGCGTTCACATCGAAGCTCTTTAAACTGAGCGAAGGCGAGAGGCTCTGGGTTCGCGGGCCCTACGGCAGGGGCTTCGAGAGGAGAGGGAAAAAGATAGCGCTCGTCGCAGGAGGGATTGGCATTCCACCTCTTTACGCTCTGGCTAGAGCCTGGGGAAAGGACTTCGAGGGAATTACCCTAATCTACGGTGCAAAAAATAGGAAAGAGCTCGCGCTGATGGACATCGAGAACTACGTGGACGAGATAGCAATAACAACTGACGACGGCTCAGCGGGAAGGGAGGGCTTTCCAACGGACGTCCTAAAAGAGAGAAAGGAGGGGTTCGACCAGGTTTACGCCTGCGGTCCGGAACCTATGCTGAAGGCAGTCCTGAGGGTTATGGACTACAAAAATGTTCAAATCTCAGTGGAGCGCTACATGAAGTGCGGAATAGGTGTCTGCGGTTCCTGCAACCTCGGGAAGTACCTGGTATGCAAAGATGGACCCGTCTTTGATGGCTTTCAGCTCAGGGGACTGCTCTGACCAGTGAGCTTTTTAAACCCCTCTTCTCCGCTCCGGCAGGTGAGAGGATGAAGTACAGCTGGGAGGAGTTCGCGAGAAAAATGGGTGTAGAGCCAAGAATCCTAGAGAACGAGGAGGCGAGGCTTTTAAAGAGGTTCGTTGACGAGATAGCCCACCCAAGCCACTGTAAACACTGTCAGGGGCTCGATTTAAACAACCCCAACCCAGTTCATCATCCGAGCTACGAGTTAACCCCAGCGTGCAACCATGACTGCATATTCTGTTACTCCAACGTCGCGGTAAAGCTCGGGAAGGCGCCAAAGCCAGGCTACTACGGCTGGGAAAACCCGAAGGCGATAACTGTCTCACAGTATGGGGAACCCCTGCTGAGCAAGCGGATTGTTGAGGTGAACAGGCTTTTAAGAAGGCGTTTTCCAAATGCCAGACTCGACCTACAGACTAACGGCTCGCTACTCACCGAGGAGCTCTGGGGGAAGCTCGACTTCGATATAGTGATGATAAGCCTCGACGCATCAACGAGGGAGAAGCACCTGAAGATTACCAATGCTGACACCTTTAATGCGGTCGTCAACGCGTTGAGAATAGTCGGGAGCGATAAAAGCGTCCGCTCCGTTGTGAGGACCATCTTCATGCCCGGGATAAACGACGAGGAAATACCAAGGATAGCGGAGCTTGCCTCTTCCCTGGGAATAGACGAGATGCACCTCCAGCCGTTGACCATTCACGAGCTCAACGTTGAGCGACTGAGAAAAGCAGGTCTCGACTTCGAAAGAGCCGAGAGCATTCGGGAACTCCTCAAGACGGCGATGAAAGCCAAAAAGTACATAGACGTGCGTATAAGCGGTTGTTTGCTTGCCCAGCTTAAGAGAATGGATCCCCTCACGCTTTTCAGTGTCAGAAGGGTCGCGAGGGAAGTCGCCCCGGTCGTGAAGAGGGAGAGACTCGAATAGCCACCGCAATTCTTTTATTACAATTCCTGTGTAATAAAACCGATGAATGGGAGAATAATTGGAGTTATTCTCCGAGAAACCGCCCTACTTATAACGGTCATTCTTATACTATCGACCCTCATAGCATCGTCCGAAGCAACCCTCCAAAAAGAATCGCCTCTAAGTGAACTTCACCAAGGGAAACTCCTCAACAGAACGGAGGAATACCTGAGATTTTCAGTGGATGTTTTTAAAAACGAGAACGAAAAGGTTGTGACTATAACCAAGGACAACTCAACTTTTATCTACCATATTCAGACTCCCCACAGTTTGTTTGTATCCTCTATCGGAACGACCCCAATAATGTCAATCCTCCTTACCCTAACAATCCTTTCGACATCCCTTCTGCTGATCCTGATTTTTGGAACCCTATGGGGTCTGAGAGCCGGTTATGGGGGAGGAATTTTAGATAGGGTCTTAAGAATCCTTGGACCTCTATTCTCTGCAATCCCGGGATGGTTTTGGGCGGTTGCTCTTCTCTGGATTCTCTGGTGGAAGTTAAACGTTCTTCCCTTGAGTTACATCGATTACATCCACAGGACAAGCGTCGAGGGCAGGGTAACGATTTTTACACACCTGAAGGGTCTGGCACTGCCCATACTCACCCTGACCATTGTTAATGTTCCAGTTTATGCAATGATGGTCAGAAACCTGATCATAAAGGAAAAAGACGAGGACTACGTCACAATAGACATCCTGAAAGGTCTCCCCGATGGCTGGATAGAGCGCAAACTCCTCCGTGTTGTTCTCCCAAGCTTCCTTACCTTTACGAGCTACAGCTTTCTGAACCTGCTGATGAACGATATGGCAGTGGAAATTCTCTTCAATGTCCCAGGAATCGGTAGAACGTTCTCGGTTGGGGTCATGATGCTGATCTTTTTCCAAAACGGGGACATGCTGTTCTTCGCAAGCCTCATAATGTCCATCATGTACTTTGCAAACACTTCAATTCTTGAGAGCCTATATCTGAAGCTTGACCCGAGGGTGAGGAGAGATGCGTAGGTTCTCTATACTCATCGTAGCATTTTTCATAACGTTTTCCATCATCGGGCCCCATACTGTTGTCGAAAAAAACGTTGAGAACTGGAACAACGTCTCCTACTGGAAATACAATCCTATAGGAGTTCCTCCCGAGTGGTACGGCTATTTAGTAGGACTTCCCAAAACGGAGTGGCTTCGTGGAACCTATCAAAACGGCAGTTTTGTATATTACTACAACTTTCACTACAGTAAAGTTCCTCAGAATATCCTGATCATCCCGAACACGACCAGAAACCTGAAGATAGTGTTAGTGGACCCCCGAGGAAAAGAGTACAACCTTTGGAACGGGATAGTGTCCGGATACCTCAACCTCGCCACCCTCAGCTCATCAATAATAGATATTGCAAGGGACAAATGCAACCCCAAACCAACTTGGTCCCAGCTTCTTTTCCATAATCCACTCAGAGTCATATTTTCCAAACCGGGAACGGACTGCGTCTTTAATTTCATCCCATTGAAAGGAACGTATAAAATCATAATAACAGGAACCTTCGGAAGACTCAACCGGGGGGATGAACCAAAGGTCCGGGTCCTGGGGTTGAGCTACGGCCGGCTGGGAACTGACGTTTATGGAAGGGACATCTGGACAGGTTACGCATACGGTGCAAGAGAAACAATAGAGGTTTCGGTGCTCGGAGCGGGAATTCTCGCGCTTCTCGCCCTCATAATGGGAGCGCTCAGTGCCGTGGCCACTAACCTTGGAAAGCCAATCGACGTAACTTCCAGAATTCTAACATCGATACCACCCCTACCCCTTGCTGTCGTCCTCGTGTTGATTTTTGGCAGGATCAAATATGGCGTAACTCCTCTGAGTCTTAGGATCAACATAAACCCATACGCAATGGCATTCATCGTCGCCATAGTCTTCCTGGGTACTTCGTCCCGAGAAATCCGCTCCATAGTGAAGGAAGAGCTGAAAAAAGATTACATAGAGTCGAGCAGGGCAATAGGTGCAACCCAGCTCCAAATCGTGAGGTTCCACGTACTCCCAGTACTGGTTCCCTATGTTGTTTACCTTTTTGCAATCTCCGTGCCCGGGATAATAGGCTTTATAACCCTCCTCGGGTTCTTTAATGTCATTCCAGGATTCAACTGGGGTACAATGATGAGCACGCCACTCAGGGCAGGAATAACAACGTACGTTCCATACTGGTGGGAGATAGTCCCACTCGGCCTCTCCCTTGGCCTGGTAGCCTACGCTTTTATCGACATTGGAAGGCTCGTTGAAAGCAAGTTCTTCAGAAAAGCCTAAAATCCTTTGGAGCGTAGTGTATAGGAGGTGATTAAATGACGGCCCAGAGTCTCCTATCGTATCTTCTCCTCCTGGTCTTTCTTGGGATTAACCTGTGGCTCTCAATACTCAGGATAACGAGCAGGATAGCAGGGAAGTTTCTGACAAAGGCCTTCCGAATTAACCTCCCACCCAATGAAAAGAAAACAATGGAGAGGCTGTTCACCGTAATCTGGTTGGCCGTTGGAATCTACGGCGCCCTAAAGGTTCGCTGGGATATCCTCACAATGGTCTTCGCTTTCCTGGCCTTCAGGAGCGGGGCCAACGTTTCAAGAACGCTGGTTTACAGCATCCACGACGGAAAAATCATCAAGAAACACGTCAGAGACAGCAGGGCACTCGGTATTATGAGCAGGGCCGTCAGGATAAGCCTTCTCCTTGAGGGCCTCTTTGTTATAGCCTTCGCCCTGGCCTACAAGGTCCTCTCAACAACGGCCGGTCCAGCCAAGGGCTCGGCGAGTATCTTCATAGTTGAACTCTGGATTCTCGGCCTGGTCTTCGGTGTGGTGTTCGGATGGATGATAGCGAGAAACAACGAAGGAATCCTCCTTGAAAACCAGATGGCAGTCGTCTGGTTCTTCACGGGCAAGAAAGGCAGGGAAAAAACCGAAAGAACGATAGAAAAGACCACAAAGAGGGTTAAAGGCCTGGGGGAGCATCTCAAAAGGTAGGTTTATAAAAGGCCTTCCCTTTCTTAGACCATGTTAAAATGCTCCCTCTGCGTCAACGACGAGAGGACATCAAAGATAGATATCGTAAAAGGAAGGCCACTCTGCAGGGAGTGTCAGGTTTACCTAAGGCACCCGATAAACGGGGAGAGGATTAGGCGGGAACTCAACGAGCTGATGAAGAACGTTGATAGAGCGATAGTTGCCTACTCCGGTGGAAAGGACAGCGTTGTAGCGCTCTACATGGCGAAGGAAGTATACAAGATTCCGGAGCTTGAGGCAATAATGATAGACCACGGGCTCATGGCAGGGGAGGCGATAGAGAACGCGAAACGAATCGCGGAATATCTGGGCGTCCCGTTCAGGGTTCTAAGATACGATTACTCCGACATCTTCAGGAACGCCCTACTAAAGGGCCAGAGCCCGTGCAGAACCTGCTCAAAGAGAACCATGGAAAAGCTCAGGAAGTACGCGCTCAAAAACGGTTACAGGTATATAATAACCGGCCATGAGTTGCCCTTTGGGCATCATCCATACAGGCTCATGAGCGGTGGGATAACTCAGATAAGGCTCCTCTCGATGATGACCGAGGAAGAACGCTTTGAAATCCTAAGAAAGCTACCATTCGAGTTTCCGGAGTTGCCGGGCTACACAACTAACTGCCTT
>Ga0256833_1001109_pt1 | contig 20213 bp, 18 predicted proteins | sample 356284metaG_FD_190535 | JGI IMG/M metagenome (GOLD analysis project Ga0256833, IMG submission 190535) | Hydrothermal vent microbial communities from Mid Atlantic Ridge, Atlantic Ocean - 356-284 | ecosystem: Environmental > Aquatic > Marine > Hydrothermal vents | place: Atlantic Ocean: Mid... | reverse complement strand
TGGACAGATACTTTTTGCAATGTTGCTTTTGGAACTCTTTGAAATCTATATTCAGAGTGCCAATACGCTAGAGGAGATGATAGAGAAGCTTTATGGATACTATCGTCAATCGATATTTCTATTTTTTATTATTCACCCTACGCTCTACTTTGTTGTTGGGGTGTTACTATACTTTAACGCTTTTAATTTTTTTGGTATTACCATTTTGGTTTTAAAAACATTTGACCTATTTTTTAAGATAGAGATAATTCGGCAACGCTATATAATAGAAGAGATGGATGCAGAGTTGCAACAGATGATGGGGTTAAAAATGACAAGCTCTCTAAAGTTTTCCTCTCTTTTACTCTACATACCTCTATTATATATGGCTATTTTTACCTAATTTAGGGAAAACATAAGGTAAATTAACAAAAAGTTGATTATAATAGCAAAACTACAGATAACTAAAATCTCCATATAGCTTTCAAGAGGACCTATGAGCGAACAACAATCAAAAAGAAATCACAACAATAAGAAAAATAATCAAAGAACACATGTACCAGTAAATGGATATAAAGTGGAAGACCTTCAACAGAAACCTTTAGAGAAATTAGTCGATATAGCTCTAAAAGTAAAAGTAGAAAATCCAAATGAGTATAAACGGAAAGATCTCATTTTTGAAATTTTAAAGTCACAAGTAAAACAGGGTGGGTTCATCTTATTTACAGGTATTTTAGAGGTGATGAATGATGGTTATGGTTTCCTTAGAAGTGAAGATGGTAACTTTGCTAACTCTCAAAATGATACCTATGTAAGTGGTACACAGATTAAACGTTTTGCTCTTAGAAATGGTGATGTTGTAACAGGTCAAGTTAGACAACCTAAAGATCAAGAGAAATATTATGCTCTACTTAAAATTGAAGCGATTAACTACTTGCCACCAGAAGAGTCTAAAAAGAGACCTCTGTTTGATAACTTAACTCCACTTTACGCTTTAGAACAACTCAAACTTGAGTACAACCCTTCTAAATTGACAGGAAGAGTGCTGGATTTATTTTGTCCTATTGGAAAGGGACAACGTGCTTTAATTGTAGCACCTCCTAGAACTGGTAAAACAGAGCTTCTTAAAGAGTTGGCTCATGGAATTACCTACAATAACCCAGATGCATCACTTATGGTTCTTTTGGTTGATGAGAGACCAGAAGAGGTAACAGATATGCAACGTTCTGTAAAAGCAGAGGTTTACTCTTCAACTTTTGATCTACCTGCTCAAAATCATGTTAGAACTGCTGAAATGGTCATTGAAAAAGCAAAAAGACGCGTAGAGAGTGGAAAAGATGTCATTATTTTGCTTGACTCTATTACTAGATTGGCTCGTGCTTACAATACTGTAACTCCAAGTTCAGGAAAAGTTCTATCTGGTGGGGTAGATGCCAATGCTCTGCATAAACCAAAACGTTTCTTTGGTGCAGCTAGAAACATTGAGGAGGGTGGAAGTTTAACTATTATTGCTACAGCTCTTATTGATACAGGAAGTAGAATGGATGAGGTAATCTTTGAAGAGTTTAAAGGTACAGGAAACTCTGAAGTTGTCTTAAACCGTTATGTCTCAGAGAGAAGAATCTATCCTGCAATTGATGTTACAAAGTCTGGTACACGAAAAGAAGAGCTTATGGTAAATGAGGAAGATCTTAGAAAAGTATGGGCAATTAGAAATGCGATGCAAAATATGGAAGATGTTGAGGGGTTAAAGTTTCTATTCTCTAAAATGAACAAAACTAAGAGCAATGAAGAGTTCTTAGCGATGATGAATGAGTAGGGTGCAATTCATTGCACCCAAAAATAGATTCATAGATGAAAATAGGCGTATTTGATTCAGGAGCAGGAGGCTTAAGCGTTGTAAAATCTCTTCTTACTCATAACTTTTTTGAAGAGATTATCTACTATGGGGATACAGCTCGTGTTCCTTATGGTACTAAAGATAAAAATACAATTATCCGTTACTCTCTTGAAGCGTTAGAGTTTTTTAATAACTTCGATATTGACCTTCTTATTACAGCATGTAATACCGTTTCAGCATATGCGTTAGATGAGATGAACAAACAGAGTAGTTATCCTATTTTAGGGGTTATTGAACCTGGGGTATTAGCATTAAAAAATAGTACTTTAAAAAAAGAGGATAATATTTTAATTATAGCAACAAGAGCTACTATTCGTTCAGGTAGATATGAGAGTGCCTTCAAAAAATTAGGATATACCAATATCACTTCATTGCAAACAGGTCTATTTGTACCATTGGTAGAGGAGGGTATTTTTAATGGTCAAATTGTTGAAGCAACTATGAATTATTACTTCTCAACACTATCGACACCCAAAGCAATTATTTTAGGGTGTACCCATTTCCCACTTATTGGAAAATCTCTATTAAATTATTTTAATAACACCCCTTTGCTTATCCACTCTGGTGATGCTATTGTGGAGTATTTAGAGAAAAATTATAAGTTAAAAGAGAGAGACAAAAAAGCTACATTAAAGATTTTTGCATCAGATAATGTAGCAGGATTACGGAAAATAGCCAATAAGTGGTTATAAAATACCAACAGCATCTCTAACTATTTTCATCTTCTCATCAGCTATTTTCCTAATTTTATTAGCACCATCACTTAAAATGTCTTTTACAAGATTAGGATTTGCCATATACATTTCACGCTTCTCTCTCGCCTCTGCAAACTCTTCCCAAATAAGCTCTTTTAGGTACTTTTTAAAGTGACCGTAACCCTCTTGACCACTTTTATAACGTTGTTGAAGTTCTAATTTCCTATCTTCATCTAAAAATAGGGAAGCTATATTATAAATATTACACTCCTTATACTCAAGAGGCTCTCCTAATGGAGTAGAGGAGCTAATAATCTTATTACATCTCTTTTGTAGTTTCTTCTCTGTCTCTATAAAAATATCAATAGCATTTTTGTAAGATTTACTCATCTTTTGACCATCTATCCCTGGAATGGTAGCTACCTCTTCATTTACTACATACTCTGGTAGGGTGAAAATCTCTCCATATTCGTTATTAAACTTGGTTGCAATATCTCTTGTAATCTCAACATGTTGAATTTGGTCTTTTCCTACAGGTACTTTTTGGGTATCAAGAAGTAGAATATCTGCTGCCATAAGTACAGGGTAAGAGAATAGAGCATGGTTAGCACCTATCCCTTTAGCTACTTTATCTTTATATGAGTGGGCTCTCTCTAGTAGTCCCATTGGTGTAAATTTAGAGAGTATCCAGTAGAGTTCTAAAACTTGAGGTGCATCACTTTGTACCCAAAAGGTTGTTTTTTCTGGGTCAATACCTAAAGAGAGGTAGTCTATAGCTGCATCAAAAGTAAGCTCTCTTAAAAGATTAGCATCTTTTGATGTAGTGAGTGAATGATAGTTGGCAATAAATGTAAAAAGCTCTGCCTTCTCTTGAAGCTCAATCATCGGTTTCATTGCTCCAAAATAGTTTCCAATATGAAGCTTTCCAGAGGCTTGGATTCCTGTTAATATACGCATAAATAGTCCCTTTAAATATTAATGATTGAATTATAGCAAAAATATCTCATTTTAATATTGATATAAACTTTGTTTAAAAATCTAATAAAATTATTTTATATTGTTTTTTGATATTTTATTGTATTATTTTAATAGATAAGGATTATATGATGAAAAAGATATTAATTTTCCTGCTTTTTATACCTATTTTTGCATTTTCAGGCTTAAATATAATTAAAGTTAACAATATGTTAACTCAACTTAAATCAGCTAAAGAACTTAAATTTTACAATGCAAATAGGCAGATAGCTTTAACTGGAAAATTACATTTTACATCAATGGAAGATGCTGATATTATACTTTTTAGTGATAAGAAGAATAGTAATAAAATGACTATTGTAAACTCTTATAAAGCATTGAGAAGTAATAAAAATAGTATTGGGGCTATCTATTTAAAAAAAGGTAGAACTCAAATAATATTTATTAAAGAGAGATTAAAAAGCCATAAAATAAGCCTTTCATCAAACTTTGAACAGCATCTTTTAAGTGAGTGCCAACTAAATCCACTCTGTCTTTTGTCGCTTATAAAATAAATAATAAATTAGATTAAAAGTTTAATATTCACAATTAGGCACATTTTTATGTTAAAATAGTCTATATTCAATGAGATAATCTTTAAAAATAGGAAAAGAGAGTGCATAATAAATTTATTTTTTTTAACAATAATAGAGGCTATTATTATGCAGTTATTGCTTATCTATTATTTCTTTTTACTCTTCTATTCTCTTATAAAAATTTAGGAGTTTATGAAGATAAATTAAAAGAGGTTCTTCTCTTTAAAGCTATTGGAGTGGTTGATTCTACCTCTTCAAATATTCTTGATAAATTTGTAAAGAAAGATAGCTCTTTTGTACGTTCAAATATCCAAACTGAAGAGTTACGAATAAAAAATGAAGAGACACTCTCTTTGTTTAAAAATGAAAATATCGAGTCAATATATGTACTCTATATTGCAGATGGAAAATACTTTTTTCTACTAGATGCAGATAGTGATAGCTCTTATAATGAACCATTTATTCCTGAAGATGTTGAACTTTTTAAAGAGGTAGTAAACTCTAAAGAGAAGCGAATTACTATTCAAAAAGATATTGAAAATCTTGCATTTACTTTGGTAAAACCTATTGTTCAACAAAATAAAACGGTAGCTCTATTGGTTGTTGATTATAAAGAGAGCCAATTAACTTCTTTACTAAATGTTAGTGTAAAGTTCCTAACTTATATGTTTTTTATTATATTGGTACTTATCTTTATCTTTATATGTTATATTATTTATACTAGATATAGTAAATATAAAATCTATTATAACTCTAAAACCAATACACTTAATAGAGTCTATATGACTGATAATTATGATAAGATTGAGTATAAAAACTACTATGTATCATTGGTTGATATCGATTTTTTTAAACGTATCAACACAATGTATGGTCAAAAGAATGGGGATAACGTGATTATCTCTGTTATCAATATTATCTCATCATGGTTAGATAAGAATGATATGTTTATTCAGTACAGTGGTGAAGAGTTTTTACTCTTTATTTCTAAGAGATATAAGAGAGAAGAGCAGGTACGTACTCTTTTTGAGAATATTCGAGTAGCTGTAGAGAGAACTATTTTTACTGTAGAGAATGAGAAATTTAGTTTGACTATCTCACAGGGGATACTGCTTAACACAACTATTGAGAAGTCACTTCAAGATGTTATTCATAAAGCAGATACAGCTCTCTATGAAGCGAAACATAGTGGACGAAATAGTATCTCATACTTTGATATTAGTCAAACAAAAAAGCTCTATAGAGAGAGACTAAAAGAGATGATTGAATCTGATAAATTGGTATGTTACTATCAAGCTATTAGAAATTTAGAGACTAGAGAGTTACACCATTATGAGGCTCTGTTGCGTATTGAAGATGGAGAGCATGTAATTTTTCCAGATAAAATTTTACCAGATTTAGAGGACTCTTATCTCTATACCTATTTAACAAAACGGGTTATTGAATTCAATGTTGATAAGTTACGAGGCGACTCTAAAATAAAAATATCAATTAACCTTTCGGCTGATGATTTAATCAATGACTCTATTTTAGCTATCTTGGCACAAAACTCGGATTTATCAGATAGGTTATTGATTGAAATTTTAGAAAATAAGAGTATTGATTATCAAAAAGTTGAGCTCTCTATTCAAAAACTTAAACTCTTTGGCTATAAAATATGTATTGATGATTTTGGTTCTGGTTACTCAAACTTGAATCATCTTTTGAATCTATCTATAGATTATTTAAAAATTGATGGGAGTATTATTTCAGAGATTCATCATGATAAAAAAGCCTATAGTATTGTGAAAACATTTGCAGAATTTTGTAAGCAGAATAGTATTAAAGTTGTAGCTGAGTTTATTGATAATCAAGAGGTGGTAGATATTCTTAAGAGTTTTGGGGTGGAGTATGGACAGGGTTGGTACTTCTCAAAAGCAGTACCTTATAGTGAGTTAGATAAAGAGCATCTCTAATCATCATCTATGCGTTGACCACGTTTACGCCCACCAATATCTAACGGTACACCCTCAAAGTCAAATTTTTCTCTAAAGATATTGGTTAAATAACGTTTATATGAGAAGTGTAATCCATCTGGACGGTTCATAATAATGGCTATTTTGGGTGGTTTTATCTCATATTGTGTTGCAAATTTAATTCTAACTACTGCACCATTGACAGATGGAACATGGTGTCTTGAAATTGCATATTTAAGAACTTCATTGAGTTTTGCCGTTGGAATACGCTGTTTATAACGTCCATAAATAGCAATAATATCATCTAAAATTTTATGTACTCTAAGACCTGTTTTAGCAGAGATGGTGATGAGTGGTGCATAACTTAAAAATTTTAGTTCATCACGAATATTCTCTACGGCTTTTGTATAGGTCTCTTCATCATCTCCATGAATATCCCACTTATTCAGAACAATAATACAACCCAATTTATGTTTCTCAATAAGATTGGCAATACGCTCATCAAGCTCTAAGACACCAACAGTTGCATCAATCATAAGTAGTGCAATATCTGCTTTGGCTAACATCTCTTCAGTGCGTCCAAAAGCATATTTTTCAATTCCTAAGATTTTACCACGTTTCCGAATACCTGCTGTATCTACAAATGTAATCTTATGGTCAGCATACTCTAGTGACTCATCAACAGGGTCAATAGTAGTTCCTGCGACAGGGGAGACAACCACTCGCTCCTCTTTTAAAAAGGCATTAAGTAGTGAACTTTTTCCTGTATTAACTCGTCCAATAATAGCAACTTTAATATCGGTATCTTCCTCTTCTACTTCATCTACTTGAACCATTTCAATAATATCTTCAAAAGATAATTCATTATCTTCTTCAACTTTTAGAGACTCTTCCTCCTCTATACGCTCTGGGATATACTCCTCAAGCCATGCATAAAAGTCATTCATATAACGGTTATGACTTACCGACATAGGAAATGTTCTATCTGCTCCAAACTCTAAAAAGTCCCAATATCGTATTGATTCATCTTTATCATTGTCAATCTTATTGACTACCAATCCAATTGGCTTATTTAGACTCTGAAGTTGGTAAAAAAGCTCTCTATCCTCTTCATCTGGAATATTTTTCCCATCAACCATAAAGATAATAATATCTGCTTCATCTGCAGCACGAAGAGAGAGTCTCTTTACAGTTGCAAACATCTCTGTGCTATCGTCAATTCCACCTGTATCAATAATCTCAAAGTCACGATTACCAGAGATAGTAGCAATACGTTTTTTTATGTCACGAGTAGTTCCTACAACATCAGAAGTAATGGCATCTCTATCTCTAACAAGTCTGTTAAATAGGGAGCTTTTCCCTACATTTGGTCGCCCAAGAATGGCAACTTTTTTTAGTTCTGTCATATTCATATATCTTTCATATAGAGTGTAGAGTTCTCTACACCATTTAATTGTTGAAATTATAGCAGAGTTTTAATTATTGGTTGATGTTGGTAGTCTCTCAACATATAGCGATTGAGAAGGGAAAGCAAAGTCGGAGTTGTTATCTTCTACTATCTTCATGATTTTTAGGTTTATATCCTCTTTTATATTCATATAGTTTGCCCAATTTGAGGTGTTAGTAAAGGTGTAGATAAAGATACCCAAAGAGCTATCATCAAAAGAGGTAAAGTTGACTAACATGGTCTCTTTTTGAGCAATATTTTTATGATTTTTTAACATCTCTTTTATATCTAAAACAATCTTCTCCATCTGCTCACTAGTTGTAGAGTAGGTAACTCCAATGGTCATTTTTATTCTTCTTACTCCACGTCTTGAGAAGTTCTCAATGGGGCTGTTGGCAATCACTTGGTTAGGTAGAGTAATAAGTGACTTTCCAAAAGAGCGAATTTTAGTAGTACGCATACCAATATCTTCAACTGTTCCCTCTACATCTCCAATTTTTATCCACTCACCAATTTTAATAGATTTGTCAAGAAGTAGAGCAACAGAGCCAAATATATTAGCAGCTGTATCTTTTGCAGCTAGAGCAAATGCTAAACCTCCAATCCCAAGTCCTGCAAAGAGTCCTGCAACATTTATTCCCCAAACTTGTAGTATAGAACCTAAGCCAATTGTCAATACAATACCTCGAATAATGGCTAAAATAAAATTTCCTACCTCATAGGATAGTTCTGGATTAATCTTGGCTGTAAAGTGATAAACCAATCCTCTAAGTGCATAGGTAAGTTCATAGATAGCCCAAAATATGTTGTAGGCAATCATGGAGTTTATAATGTTATTTATAATTGGAGTTTCCAAAAAGAGGAGAGCAAAAAAAAGCCGTGTTCCTATAATAATAAAAAGAAAAGCTAATGGACCTTTTAGACCAATGAGTATTCGCTCATCATAGCTATTTTTAGTTCTTTTTGTTAATGGTAAAAGTACATTAATAGCTAGATTGGCAAATAGTTTACGCAAAAGAAGGAAAAATAAGAATGATGAGATGGCAACTATAATATTTCCAAGTGGAATATCAAAAAAAGTTTTTAAAAAAAAGGTTCCATAGTCACTCTCATAATAGAATTTATTAAGTAGATTTTGAACTTCTGGAAAAAAATTTATATCTAACTTATGAATAATCTCCTGTGACTGTTCAATAATCTCATGTGCTTGAGTAGAGTTTGTTTCATTCATTATTAATATTTTTCCCTAATATAAAATTTTAGTTCATATTTTATCAAAATAAACTATGATTTCATATCATATTAACACAGTTAGTACACATATATATGATTAAATTCACTTCTAAAAATAATAAAGGAATATTATGAAAAAAATATTGTTATCACTAGGTATCGTTTTGAGTACCTTAGTTGTTCAAGCTGAAACAATTAAAGCTGACTATAAAGTAGAGTTTGGGATTTTGGGCGAAATTGGAATTGCAAATGCAGTGCTTACTAAAGATGAAAACTCTTATGTTATTGATGTTGAGTTAAAAGCCACTGGTCTTGCAAAAACACTTTCAAATGGAAGAACTGAACACCATATTTCAAAAGGACACATTGAAAATGGTCTTATGGTTTCTGATTTATATCAAGTGATTAAATCTCATGGTTCTCAAGCAACAAATAAGGTCTATAAGATTGACCATATAAATAGAACAGTCACTAAGAAATATCAACATTGGAAAGATGGTAAACAAGATGCCAACGATACTACAACTTTAGATTTCTATGCACCTGATGACCTTTTGACTCTATACTTTAATTTAAATAAAAAAATTGGTCAAAGGGTAGAGGGTAAACACTACACTTTTAAAGCAGTTGGAGCAGAGAAACAGAGAGGAGAGGCTGAAATATATATTCCAAAAAAGAGTGAGTATGGAGAGTACAAAGAGATGGTAGGTAATAATAGTAACTCATGGTATGCAAAAGCTATTATTCATCAAAAGATTTTTTCAAGTGATAAAGGTGAGTTGATGTTACGCATTGGTAATGATGGAATTACAGAGAAAGCTGTGCTAAAAGATTTAATTTTCTTTGGAGATATTCGAGCGAAGAGATTATAATCTAATCTCTTTTAGGAAGTTTTTTAAAGCAGTTGAGACATCGACTGCTCTGCTCTTTAACAATGCTATTTTTACGATTTTTTACCTCTTTAAATTGAGGACGATAGTGAACTACAAGCTTTCGTAACTTTTTATACTCATTCCCTTTTAGTTTAATAATTTTTTTCACTTTTTTATGAACATAGATTCCAGGATTAACAGCTCGTCCATTTTTATAGAGTCCAAAGTGACAGTGTGGTCCTGTACTTCTTCCTGAACTCCCTACATACCCAATAGTTTGACCTTGCGATACATGAGTTCCAACATTAATACCTTTAGCAAAACGACTCATATGTGCATAGATGGTTACAATGTTATTTTTGTGTCTAATCTTAACTACACGACCATAACCACCTCTCCAGCCTCTAAAGATTACTTCTCCTTTAGAACTAGCTACAATTCTACTCCCATATCGTGCAGCATAATCAATCCCTAAATGGGCTCTATAACGGTGTAAAATAGGGTGATAACGGCGTTGAGTAAAATAGCTAGAGATACGCTTTAGGTTTGGAATAGGTCGAATAAACTTAGAGGTATAGATATAGGCTCGTTTATACTGTTTCCCTAATGAGTCGTAATATTTATCGTTTTCCATTCTAAAGCCATAAAAAGGTTTTTTGTTAATCTCAATCATACATGCATCAATTCTAGGGCTACTGTATGCTTTTTTATGCCTATATTTTTGAGTATAGAAGATAATGACTCTATCACCCTTTTTCATCTTTTTAAAAGGAATGGTCTTAGAGTAAACCTCTTCAAGCTCTTTTCCATAATACCATGTTTTGGTCGCTTTATATAGATCTTTTTTAAAGTCATTACTCTTTAGGCGTATAGAGATGGTCTTCTCAATAAGTTTATAGGGAATTGGCACATATTTTGCTCTCCACTCTTTTTTGTTCTTTTTAATCTGAAGCATCAGTTCATCTGAGATTGGAATATTGATGGTATCTATTCGACCTTTTTTTCGTAAAATAGAATAACTCTGCCCAGCATGAATCTCTTGAATTAGCTCTCTATCCTCTCTGTCCATATTGTAGTATATTTTTTTAGGGATATGGTATTTTTTTAGAAAACCTAAGAAGGTGAGTTTATTGCTCCATTTATACTCTTTAGCAATACTATTTTGAGTCAATAGAAGTAATAATACTACTATTAGATGTAGTGATTTAAAACGCATGTAATATCTTTATCTTTAAAATTTTAAGACATTTTAACGGAAACTATCTTAAATACATTTATAATAAAAGATGTTAAACTTCCAAAAAAAATTAAGGTTATCTATTGAAAAAATATATATTAAGTATTGATAGAGGGGTTCTATTTATGCTTTTAGCTTCATTCTCATTTGCTTTTATGGGTGGTTTTGCTAAAGTTGTTAGTCAAGTATTACCAGGGGTAGAGGTGACTTTTTTTAGAAATATTTTTGGTGTAGTATTGGTAGGGTATGCTATCTATAAATCCCCTCTAAAACAAAAAGGTGGTCGTCCTTTTTTACTTCTTTTCCGTGGAGCAATGGGGTTTATGGCACTGTTGGCATATTTTTATATTATTGCATATATCCCATTAGGAGAGGCAGTCACTTATAACAAAACCTCTCCCCTTTTTGTAGCTATTTTTGCCTACCTCTTTTTAGGAGAGAGGTTAAATATGTGGGCTATTTTTGCTATTATTTTAGGGTTTACAGGTATTGTCTTTATCTCTCAACCTTTTGGAGGAGAGTTTAATAAATATGATATTTTAGGAATTTTTTCAGGTCTTGGAGCTGCGTTAGCCTATACCTCAATTCGTGAACTTAGAGAGTTTTACGATACAAGAGCTATTGTTATGAGCTTTATGGGTGTAGGAACAGTAGCACCTCTTTTTTTTATGCTTATAACACCATATCTTGATGTACCTAAAAGTTTAGATTTTATCTTTTCACCATTTGTTATGCCCCAAGGGGTTGAGTGGCTCTATTTAACATTAATGGGTCTATCTGCTACTCTTTCTCAAATTTTAATGACCAAAGCGTATGAATATACCAAAGCAGGTATTGTTGGAACAATTAGCTATTCAAATATTGTTTTTGCTTTGATTATTGGAATAGTATTGGGTGATAAATTCCCAGATAGTTTAACCCTTTTAGGTATAATGTTGGTGATAATTTCAGGGCTAATTGTAGCCTTTTCTAAGGATAAAAGATGATATTAATAGCAGGTCCATGTGTACTAGAGAGTCGTGATAATGTGATGAGAATTGCAGAGTCATTAACTAAATATAATGAAGATTGTACCAAAGATTTCTATTTTAAGGCTAGTTTTGATAAAGCAAATAGAACTTCACTAGACTCATTTAGAGGACCTGGTATTGATGAGGGGTTAAAACTTCTTCAAGAGGTTAAAGAGCAGTTTGGTTTTAAACTCTTAACAGATGTTCATGACTATACTCAACCAGAAGCTGTAGCAGAGGTGGTAGATGTTCTTCAAATTCCTGCTTTTTTATGTCGTCAAACCGATTTGTTGGTAGCATCTGCTAAAACAGGAGCAACGGTAAATATTAAAAAAGGTCAATTTTTAGCCCCACAAGCTATGGAACACTCTGTAAAGAAAGTCTTAAAAACAAGAGGTTTTGATGGGGAAGCAACCTATGAAAATAGTAAAAAATATAATGTATGGTTAACGGAGCGTGGTTCAACTTTTGGTTATGGTAATTTAGTTGTTGATATGAGAGGGTTAAAACAGATGAGAGAGTTTGCCCCTGTTATTTTTGATGCTACCCATTCGGTTCAATCCCCTGCATCAGGTGGAGCAACATCAGGTGGAGACTCCTCTATGGTTCCCTATTTATCTCGTGCAGCAGCAGCTGTTGGTGTAGATGGTCTCTTTTTTGAGACACATTTTGACCCAACCATAGCTTTAAGCGATGGAGCAAATATGATAGAGTTGAAAAAATTAGATAGCTTAATAGAGCAGATAGATGCTATTCGTAGAGTTGTGGAATAAGCTTATTTAGCTATAATCACGCAAAATGAAATTTGAAGGTATAGAATGAACATCATTGAAGGTAATTTAGCAGTAGATAAGAGTAAAAAAGTAGCTATTATAAATGCACGATTTAATCACTTTATTACAGATAGACTTGTAGAGGGGGCAAAAGATGTCTATGTACGTCATGGTGGTAATAGTGATGATTTAGACCTCATTTTAGTTCCAGGTGCGTTTGAGATACCTTTTGCCTTAGATAGAGCATTAGCTTCAGGAAAATATGATGCTGTTTGCTGTTTGGGTGCTGTTATTCGTGGGGCAACTCCACATTTTGATTATGTATCGGCAGAGGCGACAAAGGGTGTAGCAAGTGCTACTATGAAACATGGAAAACCTGTAACCTATGGGGTGCTTACTGTTAATAGTATTGAACAAGCAATTGAGAGAGCAGGTACAAAAGCAGGTAATAAAGGTGGTGAAGCGATGGCTGGACTTATTGAGATGATGAATCTCTATACGGAACTTGAATAGTAGATAAAAAAGGTAAATATATAATATGGCAACACGACACCAAGCAAGAACAGCAGTAGTAGGTTTACTATATGCTTACGATTTAGGTAATACCGATATAGGTGACTTCTTTGATACTATTTTGGAAGAGGATAAGATTAGAAACAAACAACGAGAGTTCTCCAAAGCTCTTTTCTCTGGAACCATTAAAAATCTTTTAACAATTGATAGTGAGATACAAAAACACCTTAAAGATTGGGATTACCAATCTATTGGAAAGGTTGAAAAATCGATTATGCGTCTAGCAACCTATGAGATTATAATTGAGGGTACTGATAAGCGTATTATTATTAATGAAGCAATAGAGTTAGCAAAAGCATTGGCAGATGATAAATCTCCACGTTTTATTAATGCTGTTTTAGATGCTATTGGTAAAGAGGAGGTTGTTAAAATTGAAAAACCAGAAGAGAGAGAGTTACCAAAAGAGAAACCAGAGTAGTCTATTTCTATAATTGAAAAGGAAAAGGTATGAGTGAATTACTGAACCGACGAATGACCATTGATGAAGCTGTAGAGCTTATTGAGAGTGCAGACCTAAAAACTTTAGGTCGTATGGCAAGTGAGGTTAAGGCAAAACTTCACCCTAAAAAGGTAACTACTTTTGTAGTTGATAGAAATATTAACTACACCAATATCTGTTGGGTTGATTGTAAATTTTGTGCTTTTTATACACATGAGAAAAGAGAAGATGCTTACATTTTGACATTTGATGAGATAGATAAGAAGATAGATGAACTTTTGGCTATTGGTGGAACGCAGATACTTTTTCAAGGTGGTGTTCACCCAAAATTACAGATTGATTGGTATGAGGATTTGGTAGAACATATCTCTAAAAAGTACCCACAAGTCACCATTCATGGTTTTTCATCTATTGAGATTGACTATATTGCAAATCGTTCTCATATCTCTATTTCAGAGGTGTTAGCACGACTAAAAGCAAAAGGTTTAAGCTCTATTCCAGGGGCAGGGGCAGAGATTTTAAGTGATAGGGTTCGTGACATTATTGCACCTAAAAAACATGACAAAGACAAGTGGCTAGATGTGCATCGACAAGCTCATAAATTGGGTATAAAGTCAACTGCTACCATGATGTATGGCACAGTTGAGACAGTTCGTGAGATAGTAGAACATTGGGATTATGTACGTCAACTTCAAGATGAGACAGGTGGTTTTAGAGCCTTTATTATGTGGTCATATCAGAGTGACCATACGCAACTGAAACGTGAGCTACCAACTATTAGTAAAACTACACCTAATCAATACTTACGTTACTTAGCAGTGGCACGACTCTTTTTAGATAATGTTAAAAATATTCAAAGCTCTTGGGTAACACAAGGGAGCTATATTGGTCAGATGGCACTGAAATTTGGAGCTAATGATTTAGGTTCAACCATGATGGAAGAGAATGTAGTCTCTGCAGCAGGTGCAGCTAACTCTATGAATCAACAAGAGATGATTGAGCTTATTCGTGATGTGGGTGAGAACCCTGCAAAGCGAAATACAGCTTATGAGATTTTGGAGAGATTTTAATAAGTTATGATGAAAAGAGTACTATTTACACTATTAACGATACAAGGAATTTTAATGAGTGCTAATCTTAGCCAACTAAAAATTAATGAAACAGAGGTTCCCTTTATATTTGAAGAGGATAAAAACCTACCAATTGTCTCTATGCAGTTGATTTTTCAAAATGCTGGTTCTCTTAGCGATACTAAAAATGGGTTGGTAAATTTAACAGCTTCACTATTAAATGAGGGGACAAAAAAAGAGGGTAGTAGTGCTTTTGCAACTAAACTAGAGAATAGAGCTATCACCTTGAGTAGTCATGCTGGGCGAGAGACTTTTGTAATGGAGTTGGGTTCACTTAAAGAGGAGTTTCATGGAGCAGTAGAGAGAATGAGAGAGCTACTTAAAGACCCAAACTACTCTAAAGAGACACTAGAGAAGATAAAAATGCAAACCATAGGTGATATTAAACGCAGAGAGAGTGACTTTGATTATATCTCATCGTTAGAGTTAAGAAAGATGCTTTTCCCAAATACACCATTAGCTAAACCTGCTTCTGGAACAGTAGATAGTGTAGAGAGTATTACTTTAGATGATATAAAAAAAGAGATTAAAGATGTAATGGGTCTTGAGAATGCTATTGTTGTGATGGGTGGAGATATAGATGAGAAAGAGGCTAAAAAATTGGCAATATCTATCTTAAAGCAACTCCCCACTGTTAAAGTAAAAAAACTTCAAAATATGAAACCTATTGGTAAAAAAGAGTTAAAAGAGACAATCGTAAATAGCGAACAAGCCTATATCTATTTTGGTGCACCTCTTAATATCTCTTATGACTCAAATGAGTCTCATTTAAGTCGTGTCTCCTCTTTTATTTTAGGAAGTTCAGGTTTTGGTTCACGTATGATGGAGGAGATAAGAGTTAAAAAGGGGTTGGCATACTCTGCTTATAGTCGTTACAACATTAACAAAACTTACTCCTATTTCTCTGGTTATCTTCAAACAAAAATTAAGACAGGTAAAGAGGCTGTAGAGTCTGTAAAGGAGGTAGTAGATACCTTTATTAAAAAGGGTGTAACCAAAGAGGAGTTAGAGTCAGCAAAGCAGTTTTTATTAGGTTCTGAACCACTTAGGAATGAGAGACTCTCTCAACGCCTTAATCGTGCTTTTCATGAGTTTTATAATGGTAAAAAATTAGGAGCATCGAAAGAGGAGTTAACAAAGATAGAGGCTATTAAGTTAGAGGAGTTAAATGCTTTTATTAAAAAGCATAGTGAAATAGGAGAGCTATCTTTCTCGGTAGTAACAGGGAAAGAGAAGTAGTCTCTCTCTTAAATAAGTGCTTCAGCTAAAACTTCATCTATGACCGATACAGGAGTGATGGTCATAGACTCTTTAACTTCATCTGGAATCTCATCTAAATCACGTTCATAGTTTTTGTCAGGTATTAACGCTTTTGTAACACCAGCTTTATGTGCTGCAATTAGTTTCTCTTTAAGCCCACCAATAGGTAGAACTTTTCCTGTTAAGGTTAGCTCTCCTGTCATGGCAATGCTGTTATCTACCCTTTTTTCAGATAAGATAGATGCGATTGCAACTGCCATGGTAATACCAGCACTAGGTCCATCTTTTGGAGTAGCACCTTCAGGTACATGTATATGTAAATTGAACCGTTTATATATCTCATTTTTATCTATAGTATCTATGTTTTCACTCTCTTTACTATTTAGAGGAATAGTTGATTTGTCTATCTCTAAGATACCCTTTTCGATAAGTATTTTAACCACTGAAAAAGCAATATGTGCTGACTCTTTCATAACATCTCCAAGGCTACCTGTTAGGGTTACTGTACCTTTTCCTTTGAGTTTTATTGCTTCTATTTTAAGTACATCTCCACCTACAGCTGTCCATGCAAGACCATTGACTACACCTACTAAAGGGTGTTTATCAATAGCAGAGATTTCAAACACTTTTTTTTCAGCAAACTCAGGTAAATCTTTGATTTTAATTTTAATCTTTGTTCTATTCTCATCTAAAAGCAGTTTGGTGGCTACTTTTCTCATTAAAGTAGCAATTTTACGACGTAATCCACGAACTCCAGGCTCTCTAGTATATTCATCAATAAGAAGTTTAAGTGCTTTGTCAGTAATCTCAAACTCATCTTCATTTAGAGCATGTTTTTTAAGCTCTTGAGGAATTAGGTACTGTTTTGCAATCTCTAGTTTCTCATTTGGGGTGTAAGAGCTAACTTCAATAAACTCCATACGGTCACGAAGTGGAGCAGGGATAGCTCCTGCATCATTTGCAGTAGCAATAAAAATGGCTCTACTTAAATCGATATCAAAATTTAGGTAGTAGTCACGGTACTCTTTGTTCTGTTCAGGGTCTAAAATTTCTAAAAGTACAGCTGTTGGGTCACCACGGTGGCTACGTCCTACTTTATCAATCTCATCTAAGACAATAACAGGGTCCATGCTTTTTGCTGTAATAAGCCCCTGAACTAAACGCCCTGGCATTGCTCCTACATAGGTTCTTCGGTGTCCTCTTAGCTCATTGACATCTTCTAGTCCACCAAGGGCAACTCTTACCAATGGGCGACCTAGTGCTTTAGCTATAGAGTTTGCCAAAGAGGTTTTTCCTACTCCTGGAGGTCCAAAGAAACAGAGAATTGTGCCAGAGTTTCCCTCTAACTCTATATCTCTTTTTTCAGCCAATTCACGAACTGAAAAAAACTCTACAATTCTCTCTTTTGGCTTATCTAAAGAGAAGTGGTCTTGGTTGAGTCTATTTTTTACATCAATAACTTTAAGATTTTTATCTGTCATCTCTCCAAAAGGAAGCTCAAAAACCCACTCCAAATAGGTCTGTATCTGACTAGCATCTGAAGAGTCTGGATGCATACGAGTAAAACGATTTAACTGCTTCTCTATCTCTTTAAAGGTATCTTCTACAACATGAGGTTTTATAGCTTCAAGTTTTTCTCTAAACTCCTCTATCTCCTCTTCTCTTTGGGCATCTTCACCTAACTCTTTATTTATCTCTTTTATCTGCTCTTTTAAAAAGTACTCTTTATTTGTCTGCTCAATTTTACTATGTACTTTGGAGCGAATCTCACGTTCAACACGTGCTGATTCTATCTCTGTAACAATAATATCTATAACTTTTAAGAGCCGTTGTTCAATGTCATCATTGGCATAGAGTTCATAAGCTTCTGTTTTGGAAAGTTTAAGTAGAGAGGAGACTAAATCGACAATACGATAAGGGTCATTAGTCTCTGAGATAGTTCTTAGTAAATCTGAAGGAATAGAGTTATTCATTTTTGATAGAAGTTTCATCTTCTCATTGAGTATTCCTATCAATGCTGATATTTTTAGCTCCTCAAAAGGTTTGTTTTCTAAAAGATTTACCATAGAGCTTTGAAATATAGTATCATCTATCTCTATTGTCTCTAAATCTCCAATAAGTTCTCCTCGTGCTAACCCTTGAAAAAGAATCTTTACACGACCATCTGGAATGTTGACTTTACGCATAATGGAGCCAATAACTCCTATTTTATAAATATTCTCCTCTTCTCTTAAACCCTCTTCTCCCTCTTTGGTTGTGGTGAGTAGAATTAGAGAGTTCTTATCCATAGCAAAAGTTGCAGCATCAATATCCTCTTTTTTGGTTAAAAATATTGGGCTAATCATAAATGGATAGAGGAAAAGGTTATCCTCTATAATAACAGGTAGTTGTGTTGGAAATGGTTCGTAGTTACTTAGTTGCATTTGACCTCTCTATTAGTTGAAAATGCTCTCAAAAAAACTAACTTCTGGTGCTTTAATGTCAGTCATATTGAGTGGTGAATTTTTATTTTTATTTTTGTATATTTGTGATGCTTTCTCTTTGCCCAATCGATGATATAGGTTAGATATATTCTCATTAAGCATATATTGTGCCATCTGAAGACGCACTTGAATGGTATTAACAATAGGTAGATAGATTGAGTTAGGATAGCTTTTAACAAACTTATCTACATTTGCAAGTGTATCAAGCATTAATTTTTGCTCTTTATTTATATTTTTAATACCTAAAAAGGCTGCTTTAATTTTCAAAAATTTTGCCTGTTCTATCTTACTTCCTGATGCATATTTTTTAAGGTACTCATCAAGATAGTAATCAGCCATAATATAGGCTTGGTCTTCCATATGTGCTTGTGCTAAAATCATGGTGGCTGTAGGGAGTAGAGGTGAACGAGTATGCTCACTACGCAACGAAATATAAAGGTTATCTGCTTTATCTAAGTTTGAAGATGCAACCTCTTTGGCAATACTTTTATACCAGTAGAGTGCTGGTTTATCATACTCTTTAACGGCATCTTTGTTGCTACAACCCACAATAAAAAGAGCAAGTATTAGAAGAGCTGTAATGTTTTTTATATTAATTTTCATCATTAACCTTATATATAGGACTTATTTTAAAAAAATATAATACCTCAATATCTATTATATTTTGCTATAATCACCAAAAATCAACAGATAAAGGGAGCTTTATTTTGACATTAACAATTATTGGGGCAGGAGCAATGGCAGTAGCTATGGCTCATGGATTAAAAGATAAGTATGAGTTGGAGTTTGTAGCAAGAGATATCTCTAAATTAGAAGAGTTAAAAGAGGAGTTTTCTGCAAATATTTATGCACTAAAAGATTTTGATATAAGCGATAAAAATATTTTATTAGCTGTAAAACCTTATGCACTCTCATCTGTTTCAGTAGAGGTAAAAGGTGAAGCTAAGAGTATCTATTCGGTTCTTGCAGGAACTACTTTAGAGGCTTTACGAGAGAGTCTCTCTGCCAAAAACTACATTCGAGTAATGCCCAATGTATCAGCTAAGTTTCAATCTTCTACTTCTGTAATTACAGGAGATAAGAGTAAAAAAGATGAATCATTAGAGATATTTTCAGCTATTGGAGATACCTTTTGGGTAGATAGCCAAAAAGAGATAGATATAGCTACAGCAGTAGCAGGTAGTGGTCCAGCACTTTTAACTTTAGTAGCAGAGGCTATGATGGACGGTTTAGTTAAAGAGGGAATGAAAAGAGTTGATGCCATAGCTATTACAAACTCACTATTTAAGGGCTTTGCACCTCTTATATCTTCTGCCCACCCTGCTATAATAAAAGATAGTGTAATGAGTCCAGCAGGAACAACAGCTGCTGCCTATGGAGCTTTGGAGGAGGGAGCAGTTAGAGGTTCATTTATAAAAGCTATTGGGGAGGCATTTAAAATAACTCAAAGATGAAAATATTAAATTTATTTTAAATAAATAAAGTATATTAAACTTTAAGAAATATAATATATATTATAATTGATAATTAATATTTCTTGAAGGAATACCCCATGCAAAATTTTTTTAAACGCTTTATATTTATATTTACACTATTTTTCTCCTCTCTACTTTTTGCTGATGGAACAGATATTACTATTTCCATAGCTGACTCGGATAGCGATGAGAGTAGTGGAGA
>Ga0256833_1001108_pt1 | contig 20215 bp, 21 predicted proteins | sample 356284metaG_FD_190535 | JGI IMG/M metagenome (GOLD analysis project Ga0256833, IMG submission 190535) | Hydrothermal vent microbial communities from Mid Atlantic Ridge, Atlantic Ocean - 356-284 | ecosystem: Environmental > Aquatic > Marine > Hydrothermal vents | place: Atlantic Ocean: Mid... | reverse complement strand
CCTCAGCCTGTGAATGTCCAGATCCACCACTAGGAAGTCCTCCTCCATCTTCTTGGCCCTTGCAATCACCTCGCCGCCGGGCCCCACGACCATGCTTCCACCCCAGAAGTACTCCTCGTCCTCGGGGCCCACGCGGTTCACGAATACCACGTACGCGGTGTTCTCAACGGCCCTGGCAACGGCTATTGCCTCCCACGCCCTCTCTGGGGGCGCGGGGCCCTCCCCGTAGAGGCCCCTGATGGGGCTCGCGGCGTGTATCACGATGACGTCCGCCCCCCTCCGCGCGACGAGCTCCGCGGGCTCGGGGTGCCAGGCGTCCTCGCATATAATCGACCCTATCCGCCACTCCCTCCACTCGTAAACCCTGGCATCCTCAACGCCCCCCGGGCGGAAGTAGCGCGCCTCCTCGAATAGCCCGTAGTCGGGGAGGTAAAGCTTGGAGTAGAAGCCGGCAACCTCTCCGCCGCACACGTAGGCCACGCTGTTCTCGTATACGCCCGTCCTGGGCTCCCTGACGAGGCCGGGCACTATGCACATGGGCTCTGAGCGGCCAACTATCTCGTTAAGCGCCTCCTCCGCGTCCTCCGATATCTCATACGCCAGGTCTCTGAGCAGGTACCCTGTGAGCGAGAGCTCGGGGAACACTAGGAGGTCTACGCCCTCCTTCCTGGCCAGCTCCATGTACACTATGTGCTTCTCGAGGTTCTTGTCGACGTTGCCGAGGTAGCTGTGCATCTGGGCTATACCCACGCGGAGCTTCTCCTTCACAACCGTGCCCGAGTGTAAATCCTGGCGGGAGGCGTATATATTTCAGCGCCAAATCCAGATGCTCGGTGGTACGCGTGGCGGTGACCGCTACCCTGGTCTACGTGGTTGAAGAGGGAAGAGTGCTGCTGATAAGGAAGAAGAGGGGGTTCGGCGCCGGGAAGATAAACGGGCCGGGGGGAAAGGTCGACGAGGGGGAGGACGTGTACCAGGCGGCGGCTAGAGAGCTCCTCGAGGAGACTGGGCTGCACGCGTACAGGCTCAGGCACGCCGGGGTGCTCGAGTTCAGGGATCTAGACGGGGGCCCGGAGCTTGTAGTACACGTGTTCACGGCCAGCGCAAGCGGCGCCCCTAGGGGGAGCGACGAGGCCGACCCCTTCTGGAGCGACCTCGAGGAGGTACCATGGGGGGAGATGTGGGCCGACGACAGGCTCTGGCTCCCCCACGTGCTCTCCGGCTCGCGCGTCTACGGCCGCTTCACGTTCAGGGGCAACTATGCGGAGCTGGTGGAGTGGGACGTCAAGTTCTACTAGCCCGTGAAGCGCGAAGCGATGATGGAGAGGAAGAATAGCCCCATGTACATGTTCGCGGCCTTGAACGCCGTGAACATCCTCCCGCGGTAGTCGCCGTGGACGGAGGAATAGGCGTAGTAGGCTGAGGCCGCTAGAGGCGCCAGCGAGACCAGGAGCCCCGCCAGGTTGACCAGGCCGTAGATGTAGGCCGCCGCCGACAGCGCGGCCACGGTTCCGGCCACGGCGAGCACCGCCGCCACCGTTGTCCTCCTACCGACCACTACGGGGAGCATGGGCACGCCGGCCCTCCTGTAGTCCTCCTCGTAGTAGGCGGCGAGGGTCCATATGTGGAGGCTGCTCCACACGGCGACTATCAGCATGAGTACTATGCCGCCGAGGCCTACTCCCCCGGTGGCTGCGGCCCACCCGCCTAGGGCCGGCATGCCCCCGGCGAACCCGCCGACTATCGTGCTGAGCGGAGTCCTCCTCTTGAGTAGCAGCGTGTATGCTGCTATGTCGAACACGAAGCCCCCTATGCCGGCTACGGCTACCCAGGGGTTTACAAGGTATCCCAGGAGGATGCCCGCCGCCAGGGCGGCTGTGCTCAAGGCTAGGGCCTCGCGCCTAGTCATCCTGCGGGAGGGGAGGGGCCTCTCCCTGGTTCTGAACATCTTTGCGTCGATGTCCTCGTCGAAGAACATGTTGAAGCCCGTGGTGCCGGAGACGGCTAGGATCAGCGAGGCCGTAAGCAGTAGTAGCGTGACCGCGTCTACACGTGGCGTATACGCTATGTAGGCGGCCACCCCTGTGAAGACTAGTAGAGACGTCTGCTTCAGCTTGAAGAGCTCGACTACGTCGGAAAGCCTCATCGCGTCTCACCCGGTTGGCAGGTGCGGCTTGGGCGGCGAATTGAAGTCCTTCACGAGATATATCGCCTCGAGAACCTTGTCCCCATCGGTATAGTAGACGAGGAGCACCCCTTTCGGCGCGCCCTGGGGGGTCACTGTTACGAGTATACTCGCCATGTCGGGCGAGGGGGGCTGCGTGTTCGGGGCGGCCATGGAGTAAAGCTTCTCGTACAGCTCCTCCGCCATCGTGGAGGGAGGACCGCTCGCCACGACCACGTATCCGTTGCCGCCTTCCTCGCGGTGTATCTCCTTGTCTGGCTCCTCCATCGCCGCCACGATGGACTTGTAGAGGACGGTGTCCTTTACGGTCCAAGGGCCGTGGCCCGCGTTCACCCTGTGCCCCTCGTAGAGGAGGAGGGCCGTGGACCCGTTCCTGTAGTACGTGTACAGCGTGGGGATGCCCCTAGCCGGCTTTACGATTATCGTTGACTCTATAATCTTCTCCTCGAGGTAAACTATGCCGTGGGCCTCCACTATCGACTCCCTGCCCCCTATCTTCGCCGTGATCTTTTCCTGGAAGCTCCACCCCTTACTCCTCCCAAGGGAGTCTAGCGTGATCCGCAGCATGGCTTCCGGGCTGGGCCCGGCGTTGCGGGCGGCCACTATAATTATGAACACCGCCACCACGGCGGCTGTCGCAAGCGCTACTCCTGCGAGCTTGGCGTATTCGACCCTCACTTTGACCCCATGCCTTCACCATGGGGGTCGAGAAAAACTTTAGCCACCGCTGCGAAAGAGGAAAAATCTGCGCCTCCTAGACAAGCCTCGGCCGCATAGGCGTGCCCGGGAACCCGATTCCTATATATCTCCAGCGGGAAATCTAGGGAGTGGGGGTGGCGGCATGAAGGCGGCGATACTGGTAGAAGACTACTTCGACGAGAGGGAGCTTATATTCCCGCTATACAGGCTCGTGGAGCTCGGCTTCGAGGTCGACCTATTAGCGCCCAAGCCAGGCAAGTACCACGGGAAACAGGGCTTCACCGTAGAGGCGGCCAAGGCAGTCGACCCCGAGGCCGCGGGGGAATACTCCCTCGTATGGATACCCGGCGGCTATGCCCCGGATAGGCTAAGGAGGAGTAGAGAGGTGCTCGAGTTCGTCAGGAGAGTATATGAGGGGGGCGGCGTCGTTGCGGCTGTCTGCCACGCGCCGTGGGTGCTGATCTCTGCGGGGATTATAAGGGGTAAGCGGGTTGCGGCATACTACGCCATACACGACGACGTGAAGAATGCTGGGGCCATACTAGTTGCGGAGAAGGCTGTGCGCGACGGGAACCTCATTACCGGAACCGACCCCAGCGCTATGCCCGGTATGATCAGGCTGATAAAGGAGGCGTTGGGGCTCATGGAGAAATAAACATTGTTTTCTTTATCAATGCTGCTTAATGCTTTTATTCCAGGAAGAACGCCGCACCCCTCATTCCCCCCTCGCTGCACGAGAAGCTCACAATGGGCCCGTAGCCTTCCAGCTCCACCACGCCTCTACCAGCGCCGACATAGACCCTGTCGGTCTCCGCTTCCTCGGGCGGCAGCGAGATATCGTAGCTGGCGACGTCCAGCCTGCAACCCTTCTTGGCCCAGACTACGAGCCGCGGCCTCTTATACCCCGTCAGGGGTATGCCGCCCCACCTAGTGTCGTTTATCATCCATCCGGGCAGGCGGATGTACACGGGGGGTGGAGGGGCCGTGATGATGCTCACCGGCAGTGCGACGACGTCGCGCCACCCGGCCTCTAGGGGCGCTGCGTCCAGGGCGCCGTAGTTGGCGGTGGTGGAGGTTCCTAGCAGTATCCACCTGCCGGCTGCTTCGATGGAGGTTATACGGGCCCCTAGGGCCGCCACCACCCTCAGGGAGGGCGGGGTGAGGTAGAGGAGGAGGCTTGGCGCAACAATGGTGTTCCTCTCCGCTGCGAGCTTCTCCTCCTCTCTACTCGTAGGGTAGAGGAGGCCGTGCGTGTAGCTGTTAAAGGCGACAAGTAGTCCCCCTCCTAGGGGGGTTGCCGTCGTCCTCAGGGGGCCGTAGCCTGAGCGGCCCATGTCTAAAAGCCTGTAGTACCAGAGGGGCTCGTCCGACACGGGGTTGCCGGCCAGCAGGCCTCCACGTATAAAGTGCATGTACCTTCCGTAGAGGGAGGCCGCGCAGCCGGAGAGAGGGCTGGATGTGGGCGCTGCCCCGTCGACGCTGTGGGATGAATAGCTTATAGGCACCGTCCTCCAGCCGCCCTCTACCAGGTCGAGGCACTGGACGCCTCGAACGCCCCCGCTAAGGCTATCCATGTAGTCGAAGCACGCGTGGTCGTAGTGGAGCGCCCCCTTCAGGGCTCTACGGCCGCTCAGCTCCTCCGCCTCGCCGCCCCTCCTCGGGATAGAGTATACCCCTAGCCGTAGATGACCGTCGCCGCGGGCCACGAGTATCCTGTCGCCGAGGGGGTCGTAGATTAGATCCGTTACCTCGCCGACCCACTTGTCCCGCATGCCTGCGCCCTCCTTCCACAGAAGCCTAACCTCGTCTTCCGCTACACTATAGGCGTGGACGTGGCTGTACTTGTTGTAGAAGAGTATACGTCCCCCTCTCCCCTCCCTCCCGTGGAAGACCGCTGGCGCGTGCACCCATCCGCCGAATACTATCTCGTCGTCAACCACGTCCACGGCGTTATACGTGTCTCCGCCCGAAACCGGGGCGTGGCCCACCTTCTCGAATCTATACTTGGTCGTGCCCTCGGCCCTGTAGAACCTAGCCTCGGCTTCAAAGGCCAGCGTATAGTATAGGACGCCTTCATGGTACCTCAGCCCGTAGACCCCTCCGGAGCCCCACTCGGGCCCCTTCCTGGGAGGCATGCGGGCGAGGCGGCCTATTATCTCGTCTATCAATGCTTGCCCCATGTTAACCGCATCCCTCACATATTCTACCACACCCGGCTCTTACCAGTATCTCCCCGGGCGTATAGAAGCCGTGCCCGGCGGCAACTCGCCTCCACTCCTCCCGGGGCGGGCCCCGCCACACGACGCGGCCGCCCTCTATTATATAGACCGTGTCGGCGAGCGCCTCCGCGAGCCAGAGGTGCTGTGTGGACACGAGCATCGTCGCACTCGAGGCTTTCAGCCTACAGAGATGCCCCAGTATAGCCGCGACGCCGGGGGGGTCTAGGCCCGCGAAGGGCTCATCGAGCAGTAGGAGGCTAGGCTCGTAGGAGAGTATGGAGGCCAGTGCTACACGCTTCTTCTCCCCTACACTTAGCGCGTGAATAGGCCTCTCCAGGAGATGCTCGACGCCTAGCAGCTTGGCGTATCTGTGCACCAGTTCGTCCAGGGCGGCCCCGGTTATCCCTAGTTGCCGGGGCGCATACGCTATCTCCTCGTAGACTGTGATGTTGAAAAGCTGGTCGTCGGGGTTCTGGAAGAGAAGGCCTATATGCCTGCGCGCCTCCCGCGCGCGGCCGGGGAGCCTATGCCCCATCACGCTTACAAGGCCCCTCCGAGGCTCCAGGAGGCCGGCGGCGACGAGGAGTAGCGTGGTCTTACCGCTGCCGTTTAGGCCGAGGAGCACGCCTGTCTCGCCCTCCCCCAATGTGAGGGATACCCCCTTCAACGCCTCGACCCCGTCAGGGTAGGTGTAGTATACGTCCCGGAGTTCGAGCACCTTCATGGGAGCAGCCACCACCCAGCCACTATAGCAGCTGCCACAGCGATGTGCGGCATGTCCCACGCGTAGAGGCGGAGGCGGCGGCTGAGGCCCCGGTAGCCCCCCAGATCCCTCGCCGCGGCAGCGTAGTATAGGCTCCTCGACCTCCTATAAGCCCTCGCCATCATCTCGCCTATTATGGTCGACAACTCCCATACGCCGTGCCGCCCCTCGAGGCTCCTCGACTCCCTAGCCGCCATCAGAACCGCGGCGTCCCTCAGGAAAAGGGGCAGGTAGCGCGTGAAGACGGACACGTCGAGCGCGGCTTCCGGCGCCCCTAGCTTGGCTAGGGCCTCAGCGACCCCCCGCCAACCCAGGCCTGCAGTGGCCGCGGTGAAGTACGCGGCGGAGGAGACGGTTCGCAGGATGAACAACGTCACGTCGCCGCCTCCGATCACCAGGGGGAGCGCCACCACCAGCACGGCCGCGGCCAGCAGTATAAGGGTCGAAGCCCACGTCCTCGCAGCCCTCGGCGCGTAGAGCGCAACGAGCATGGCTGAAGCCGCTAGCCCCGCCGCGCAGAGAAGTGTGCTCCTAGAAAAAGACAGAGCCACCGTGGACAAAAAACCGGTTAGCAGCATGGCTAAAGGCTCGACTGGCCTACTAGTGCCCTGGCTCATTTCCTCTAACGCTTTCGCAGCAGACTCCAGGAACTTGTCTACGAGCCTCACTCTGACCCTCCACGCGCTACCAGATAGCCCAGCGCCGCGACTATGGCGACGCCTATGATGCCCGAGGCGATGTACCCGAGCCACTCGGGCAGCCCGGGAACCCTATAGTCTAGGAACGGCGTCCAGTTGGTGCGCTCGGTCAGATCCCTGAGCCCTAACTTCTCCGCGGCGACGTCGAGTGGTTCATGGTACCCTAGCATGTCTGCGAGGAAGACGCCGAAGACCGGGCTAACGGCCACTAGAAGGAGTATGAACAACCACGCCCTCTTCACGCCACCCCACCCCCGGCCGCGCCGGCTAACATGTAGGGCGCCCTGGATTTAAGGTAGCTGTAGACCCCCATGGTTATGAGGCCCTCTATGATCCCAAGGAGGGCGTGCCAGAACCCCATTACAGGCAGCGTGACTGAGAGCCCGTAGGGCATGTAGCTTGAGAGGCCGAGCTCCACGCCGGCGGCGACTCCGGCCAGCGTTATGCCCGCCCATGCGCCGAGGAAGGCTCCCACCCCCTTATACTTCTCGGGCGCTAGCCTGTATACAGCGTAGCCGACGAGGACATCTATCACCGCCATGTTGAGGAGATTTGCCCCAAGCGTGGTTATCCCCCCGTCGTGGAAGACGAGACACTGCACTAGTAGTACGAGAAACATCGTCGTGAACCCTCCCCAGGGGCCCAGCAGCATACCCGATAGTGCTCCGCCGACAAAGTGGAGACTCGTGCCGCCCACTATGGGCCAGTTGAGCATCTGGGCCGCGAATATGGCGGATGCCAGGACGGGTATTATGGCCCGCTTCTCCTTCGGTATCGCCCTGGTTTTATAGAAGGCGTACGCCGCGTAGGGGGCTACTATGGCTGCTGTGATGGCACACATCTCCGGGTTGAGGAAGCCGTCGGGAATGTGCATCGAAATACGATATTACTAAGTAGTATTTTTATATTACTCTTAGCGGGCTGCACCCCGGCTACTCTGCATTCCCGGGAGCCGTAGAGCTATGGAGTCAACCGTCCAAGCGCCGCGCCTATAGCCTCCCTCACGGCCTCGACTTCCATGCCCAGGGGCATGACCGGCGCAGAGCCATCGAGAGCCATGTCAGGTGTTCTCGGGAGATGTATGAAGCCGACGCGGGTTCCGCTACCCGCTAGATGTAGCGACCTGTAGAACAGGTAGTTGCAGAGAAAAGTCCCTGCATGGTATGATACACGCGCGGGTATGCCCTTCTTCCTGACCGCCTCCACCACCCGGTATACGGGTATTGTAGCCCTGTAGGCTGCCGGGCCTCCAGCCACCACCGGCTCACCCCTCTTCACCACGCCCTCCGAGTCAGGGCCCGCGTCAGCAACGTTGACGGCGAAGGTCTCTACGTGAACCGCGTAGGCGGAGGGGTGAAGGCCTAGGTGTAGGATCAGTGCCGGCCTTTCCTCGAGTAGAGGGGGCAGCTCGCTGTCAACGCCCCTGTAGGAGACGGGGAGAACTCTAGCCTCTATGCGGCGGCCAGCAACCTCCTCGCCGTGGAGGGATTCTGCGACTAGCTGGGAGGGATTCCTTGTATATATGCCCCAGGGCTCAAAGCCCGTGACGAGTACGTGGTTCAAAGCTACTCGCCTAGTAAGGGTAGCAGTAGGGCTATAACTATCTGTGGCGCCAGCACTATGGGCAGCGCCTTGGCGACCCTCTCGAAGACGGGGGCCTCTATCTCCTCGCCGCCGGTCGTCGAGGCGCCCACGGCTATCTTGGATGGAGACGACATGCTTCCAATTCCTCCACCGGTGTTCTGTAGAGCCAGGATTCGTATCCTGTAGTGGCCTAGTAGCCGGGCATAGCTGTCCTGGAGCACCGCGAAGACGACGTTACTTGTGGTATTGCTTCCCGTGAAGTACGCGCCCAACGCGCCTATGGCGGGTACAAGGTAGGTGTACCACTGCCCCATCACCAGGGCTGCTTGCTGGGCGAGGGAAAGCATGAACCCGCCTTTACCAGCCATCTGGGCCGCGGCGGCGAAGAGAATGATCGCGAGCGATGGCCTCCAAGCCTTGGATAACGCGTCGACCGCTGGGCGCGCACCGCCTCTCCTGGCGGCGGCCTGGACGGCGGCGCCCGTGGCGGCCACTAGGAGCGCCGTATAGGCTAGCCCCCTTACCCCGAGATAGTAGGCTGATGCCAGTACTACTGTGAGCAGAAGGTATGGTTTAAGCTTTGAGAGTATGGTCGCCGCGCCTTCTATGCCTGCTGCCTCTAGCAGGGAGACCGTGAAGAGAGTTATCCCCGCCGCGCTGCCTGTTATCGGGCCAAGCGCCAGGGAGATGGGCACTATGATGAAGCTCATCAAGGAGTAGATGACCGTCCTTATTGGATGCGCGTCGAGCATTCTAGCAACTATTATGACCGCTGCGGCCAGGGAAAAGGACATGTAGACTCCCGTGCTAGCGGCTAGCTGGAATAGGGGTAGCCCCGTGAACTCTGATAGAACCGCCGTGGGGACGCCCATACTGGCGAAGGGCACGGCCCATACGTGGCCCACGAGCACGGCCGCCACAGCGGTCTCTGCGGGCACCCCTGTGGCGTAGAGCAGGGGTGCTACAACCGCTACTGGTATGCCGAAGCCTGATACGCCCTCTATGAAGCCTGCGAAGAAGGTCGCTAGGGCTAATTTGAGTTCGGCAGCGCCCTTCAGCTCCTCTGCGAGCTCGTCTTCAAAGCCGAGGTCGCGGTAGACGTAGTAGAAGTAGATGGAGGCCAGGACCACCGCGCTTATCAGGAGCCCTATTCTTGCGCCCTCGGCCATGTACGTGGCCGCCTCCCAGATCTTTGAGAGGGAATAGTATGCGGCGAGTAGGTATGCTAGCGTAGCGGCTGCGGCCTCTACAGCGCTCCTCTTAAAGACCCCCATAAGTAGCATGGGTATCAGTATCGCCGCTAGGCCGTGTAGGGCCTCGACTGGTAGGGGTAATGGCATCGGTGAGAAGCATAGTCCCCCGGTGTAAAAAAGGAATCCCTGAGGGGCGGGGGATTATATTAAAAACTGCACCCCTAATATATCTCGGATAGATATGTCTTCGAAAAGATGTGTTAGGGGGGTGTACCTAACATGCCCCTCCTCGAACTCTTATGCAGTAGCGGTTGACCCAGAGTGCTCCGAAGCCCTAGAGCGGCTGCTTAGGAGCAGAGGAGAAATAATACTAGACTCGGGGAATCTAATAGGCGCGAAACTCGGCGAGGCCCGGATACTCTACATCAGGCCCAGCCGCCTCCACGTAACGCTTCCCAGAGAAATAGATGGGGAAGAGTTTGTGGAAAATCTCCTCCGCGAGGCGCTAGTAGGACACGGTTAGAGCGCCCAGCTCCTCAAGCCTATTAGCCACCTTCACTGCCCAGTACGTGGGCAGCCTTAGCCTCTCCTCTATTTCTGCAAGATCCACGCTGTCCCTCCCCTTGAAGGCCTCTTCAGCCTCCTCCACCAGCATCTCGAGTATCTTTTCCCGGCTCATATTGTAGTAGTCAGCCGCTATCACGGCTCTACTGGCATCCAGGCCCAGTACCTCGGCGGCAACACGCGGGTCAAGCCTCTCGGGGAGCACGCCTCTCTCCCTGAGCTTCTCCAGGAGGGTTGCAAGCATTCTCTCCAGCTCTTCGCGGGGCGGCACGGAGGCCACCAGTGAGAGGTCTGCCTCGATTCGGACATACGTGCCCACAGCCTTGTACCTCTTGTATACCTTCCCGCCCCTCCTCACAGGGACAGCCTTCACGAGGCCCGCGGCGACCAGCTTGTCCAGGTGGGAAAGTATCGTTGGCAGTGTTAGCCCAAGCCTCCTGGAGAGCTCGCTTGCCATCAGACCGTCACGCTCAGAGAGTAGCTGGCCGAGTATAGCCCTCCTGGAGTCCGCGGCGAGGGCTTCAAAGAGCGTGACCGCCAAGAGGGGCCTATTCCTCGGCACCTTTACGCTCATTGGCCCCTTACCCTTATCGAGAGGTAGGTGTTTTTAGCCTCGACGTAAACGGTGTTGGGCCCCTTCCCTATCTCCGCCTCACCGCTGGTCAGTGTATACTCGTAGTCTCCCGTAACCGAGACCGCGCCGTTCAGTGAGTGTGCTTCAAGCTTTATTCCGCCTTTTCCGCTTAACGCGAATTTCGCGAAGCTGTTCGAGGCGATTATTCTGCCGCTTTTAACGACCCTTGCCTCAACGGCGCCCATGCCGTTCTCCAGGACGATTGTGTCGAGAATCACACCCTCCGCTTTGAGCATACCGTTCTCAACACGCGCGGTCAAAGGTATAGGCTTAGACCCTGGAAGCTCTATCTTCACCAAGACATTTGACGCGTTGACTACTAGGATCCCGCTTCGCTTGTCGACGTTATAGTGGCCGCCGCCCTTACCATATATACTTACAGCAACCTCGGAGGCTCCCTCGCTCCTCTCTATCTTGACGAGGGAATTAGCAGCCTGCAGAGCTATCCTGTCGACGCCTGTAAACTTCTCGCTGTAGAGCAGCCGGCCCTCTTCACTGCCGCCTATGTTAAAGGGCAGGTGGACTAGCGGCCCGCCCCTCAGACGCAGGCTGGGCGCCGGCATTACGGCTGGTAAGATTATGGCCAGCAAGGCTATGGCTAGAGCCATTACTCCTACTATTCTCTCGGGCTTCTTCCACTCGGACACCTCCTTCACCCCTACACCTACCATCCTTTCTACCTCAAAAACGCGGAAACGAGGCCGACGCCAAGTAGGAGCTTCAATATATCCCAGGATACTGCGGCGAGAAGCGCCTTCCCCGTGGATATGCCGTGGCTTTCGGCAATACCGATTGTGAAGAGGTAGACGTGCCAGATCCATGTAACCACGAGGAGGCCGAGGGTTATCAGCACCCCGGCGATGAAGTTTACGGCCATAACGATGCACCCTATGAGCATGAATACTAGGGAGACCCATGTGTAGCCGTTCACCATTATAACCTGGTTCAGCTCACCTGCGCCGTCGAGGAGACGCGCCACGAAATGCGCGACCACGCCTCCCAGGAAATAGTTTATGAGATCGTGTGCGAGGCCTATGAACACAAACGCGCCTATAACAGAGGAGCCCGCTAAGTTTACAATGCCAGGCGTCGAGATAGACGTCAGCTGTAACGCAGCCTCCACTAGCCTCTTAATGGACAGCGCCAGCGAGACCCAGAGAGCTGTAGAGAAGAGGAGTACAACGGACAGTGACCCAACCATGCTCCCTGCGCCGTGGAGTAGCGCTGTGACTGTTTCTTCTGGTTTTACCAGTAGCCCCCCTATCTGGTCTATTATTTTCATCTCATGTTAGATTAGAACCTAAGTTAGATTTAAACCTTACCTACTTTTTCACGCGCCTCACCGCTAGGTACACGCCGACAAGCGCCAGGAGAGCCACGAGAGTTGGTAGCAACTCTTCGGTGTAGCCTGCCCCGCCCTTAGAGCCCTGTTTCACCCCGCCTTTCCCGCCGCCAGTCCCTCCGCCTGTCTTCCCCCCTCCCGCCTTCTCGCCCGCGGTTTCGCCATGCTCCGCCTTTGACGCGGTGAAGGACAGGTTGTTTACAATTGTTACTAAATTCCTGCCGCCACGTATAATCACCTTCACGCTAGCGCTGCCCCCATGTCCCCCGCTGTCAACCAGTATAGACAGGGTGCGTTCCTCGCCTCTGCCCAGGCATATTTCCCCGGGATAAGAATAGTTTAGCCAAGAGGGAGCCTCTACGGCCACATGGGCGCATCCCCCGCCTCCCTCAGCCTTTACTGTAACACGTATGACCGCCGAGCGGCCGCCCGAGAGGTATACAATGTTTGCCGATGTCACTGAGAGGGAGAGGCCCTTAGAGGGGGGAGGAGCCGTGGCTCCGCCCTCCCCGCCGCCCGTGCCAGCTCTCTCCTCCGTTGAGCTCTCCACACTGTATACCGCCGTAGCCCCGCTGTCAACCCCCGCCGTAACCCCGATATAATTCTTTTCTCTGCCTCCCATCCATGAGGAGAACACGTAGGACGCGTTTTCGCCTGAGAGCTTCAGGGGCGCCATGAACGTGTAGTGGCCGGGTTTCAGGTGCACTGTGAGCGAGCCCTGGCTTCCCGTGACGCCTACTAGGTGGCCGTTGACGTAGAGGGGTATTCCGGGCAGCGGGTTGCCTCTTGTATCTACGGCTTTGAAGGTTAAGGGCAGCGGCTTCTCGGGGTCGAGGGATGTGACCGTGAAGCGCGTAACCTTCCAGGAGAAAACGGCCCGTCTAGTGCCCGGCAGCCCGTACTCGGTGCCCAGTTCCACGTCCTCGAGGTATAGCTCCTCTAGGCCCTGTACCTTCTTGGAGGCGTAGCTTATCAGGCATGTGAGGTCTATGCTCAGGGAGGCCTTGCGCCTGGGTGTGTCTGCGACGAAGGCGAGGTATCTCCAGGAGAACTCCGCGCTCCATAGGGTGAAGTGTATCCGCGTGGGCTTGCCGTCGAGGTAGGCTGGGCACGTGGCGCCCCCTATGGGGCTTCCGGCCGGCCTGAGGTTGCTGTGGTAGAGCCACACCATTATCTCCGCGTCTCCGCGGCCTACGCTTCTAGGCTTCTTCGTCCTTGTGAGCCAGAGGTCTAGTGCGAGGTTTATTGGAAGCCCGGGCTGGTGGGAGAGAGTGTAGTTGACCGCGACCCATAGTCTCCCCAGGCTTTTAACCGGTGCTGGCAGCTTGACGTCGCCGTCGTCTGCTAGCCAGCCGTTCCAGGGCTTGTACCCGTAGAATAGCTCGGGGTAGCCGTACACTGTGTGCTGCTTGTATCTGAAGTTGTAGAGATCCTGGGTGTAGTAGACTGTCCGGTTTAAAACGAAGTAGTACATTAGAGAGGATCCCGACGCGCTTTCCAGGTTCCAGTGGTTGAGCTCTACGACCACCTCGTAGTGGGAGTCGCCGTCGACGTCTATGCCAGCTATCCCCCACTCCGGCCCCCGCAGCTTCACTACAGGCTGCGCGGCTACCAGCGGCGCGGAGACGAGCAGGATGAGCATTACAGTGACAGCCGCGGCGGCACGCTCCACATGTCATAGATCTAGGAGCCCGGGAAAAGGTTTTTCGCGGGAGGAATAGGGGCGGGAGCATTATATACCCGGGGAGTCTTGAAGGCTGCTGGCGGCCTGTGATGGAGGACAGGGTTAACCTGTTATTAGTGTTCATGATAGGGCTGCTAGCGGGCTCCTTGGCCATGTGGGCGTTCTACGCGCCCAAACTGGGTGCAGCTTCCCGGAAGGCAGTAGCGCTCGAGAACAGCGTGTCGGAGCTAAACTCCACGGTGTCGGCCCTAACCGTGAAGCTAGCCCACCTGGAGAAAGAGAAACTGGCTCTAGAAGAGAGGCTTGCGGCCGCTGAGGAGAACTCGTCGAGGCTCGCGTGGGAGCTGAAGAAGGCCCTGGCGGCGCTCGCGGCAGCCAACGCTAGGCTACGCTTACTCGAGGACAGCGTCGTCTCGGTTAAGCCGCTCCCTGATAGGGACTATTACCCCGAGGTGAAGAGGCTCATCTCCTCGGCGAACAGCAGCGTGCACGTAGCAGTCTTCGCGGTGAAGTATGACCCCTTCCAGGGATACGAGGACCCGGTAGATCAGCTCTTACATGGCCTCGTGGAGGCTAAGGAGAGGGGAGTGGACGTCCGCGTGCTCGTCGACGACGTGACGTATAGAGAGTACTATGACACTATACGCTACCTCAAGGAGCACGGGGTTAGGGTTCGGCTCGACTCCAGCAGCGAGCGTACAATGCACGCGAAGATAGTGGTCATCGACGGGAAAGTAGCTGTTGTGGGAAGCCATAACTGGACCGAGTCCGCGTTGAGGTGGAACAACGAGTATAGCGTGGAGCTTGTGGGGGCTAAGGCCGCCTCCGCGGTCGAGAGATATTTCGAGGAACTCTGGGATAACGGGCGCCGCGTCTAGCCCCTATTCTCCACCAGTCTACGCGAGACCTCAACTATCTCCCGGTAGTTCTCTATCTTCTCCAGGAGTTCGCGTGGAACGTCGAGCCTGCCCCCAGCAGCTGTTATGGCCGCGGCCATCGACGCTATACTGTCCGTGTCCCCGCCGAGACATATGGCGCAGGTGACGGCCTCCATCACGCTGCCCCCCGACCTAGCCGCGCAGAGCAGGGCTGCGGGCACGCTCTCCGGGGCCGCAGCCCCGGTACCGAGCTTGGCGGCGACCTCGAAGGGCGACGAGTCTAGTAGGCCGCTTACAGCCTCAAGCCTCTCCTGGTACACCTTGGCGAGACCCCTCTTAGCCAGCTCTGCCGGTATCTCCTCCAGGGGCGTGCCGGCGGCGGCTTCCTCTATAGCGAGAGCAACTATGACGGCGCCCTCTATCCCGAGCCTGTGGCTATGTGTGACCTCGGCTTGGAGCTTCGCGGCCCTCTCGACGGCTTCGCTGTCGGCGTAGTACATGGGGACGGGCGGCACCCTTATGGCGGCCCCGTTCCCATAACTGTTCGCTTCTCGCGAGGCCTTACGCCAGTCCCTGCCCTCCCTGACGAGGTGTAGGACGAAGCTCGTGGAGGAGCCGTAGAAGCGGCAACTATCGCCAAGCCTGGCTCCCTCGGCCAGCTCGGCGGCAAACGCGTCCTGTACGACGCCGCCGTGCCTTAGCAGGTGGCGGGCGAGTATGAGAGCCATCTCCGTGTCATCGCTGTAGCAGGCGACGCCGTCCCTATACACGGGCTTCAGCAGGGAGGGGCCGCTGCGCCACCTGGGGCGTGGGGGAGGCCATGCGAACTCCCATCCAAGTGCGTAGACGTCGCCGAAGGCCGCTGCTATGAGCACCTCGTCGAGCACATGTCATGTAGGGTTAGCCGTGATAAAAAATGTGAAGCGCTACTTCGGGGAGAGGCGGCGGGCAGCCGCCAGTGCTGCGAGCAGCGCGAGGGATGCGAGAGCCGGGTATACTGGGACGTCTGTTCTGACGACCACGTCGCCGCTCCCCTCTATGGCTACCTTCGCTGACCCAAGCTTTACGCCGGCGAGATATATTGAGGCCTCGTGTACGCGGCCGTCTATTAGCCTCTGCACGAGGAACCCGTCCAGGTCTGAGACATATTCCCTGCCCCCCACCTTCACTGTGAGGCCGGGGGCTGGGAGCCCGAAGGGGTCTTCTACGCGGAGCGTAACGTTGTATATGCTCAGCTTGACCGTGTTATTGCCGGGCTTATCAATGGTCACTGTGCCGCAGCTGCCCCTGCACGTTTCCGTGGCGACGACTCTCTTCCTCCCGGTTATCACTGATCCCAGGCCGCCCACGAGTTCCGGGGATGTATAGTTGAGAACGTATATAGTCCATGTACCTCTGTCGAGCCACACGCCTGTTGCGTTCTGCGGTGTAAGGGTCACCAGCGTGGAGTTCATGGACATCACGGCGGTAAAGTTTAGCGCTCCGCCCTGGGCGTCGCGGAAATAGACTTCGACGCGGTACTGCGTCCTCCAGAGCGCCTTTACCGTGTGGGGCCTGTCGACCGGCAGCTTTAACGTGACATTCGAGACCCTGCGGCCGTCCACGAGCCAGCCCGCGAAGACATGCCTAGTGCCGTTGCCGTGGTAGACGACTGTTTTCAGCGGCTTCACTGCCAGAGTTTTTCCCTCAGGGTACCACCCGCTCTTCACCGTGAGGCCCACGTAGACCCCTCTCACCTCTACGAGGTATTCGCGGCGCCAGACGGGTTCTACGTGGAGGGGCCTGTGGACGTTGATGATTAATGTCAAGTTGCTGCTCTCTATGTCCCCCGTCCAGCCGGCGTGGACTAGCCTGGTGCCGTTGCCGAAGCTAACAGTCTCGTTTTTGAGGAATATTATAAGGCGTGAGCCCTCGTCGGCCCACGTTGCGTTTACATTAGCCTCGGCGAGGCCGCCTGTCTCGACCTCTACGAGGTACTGCCTCTTCCAGACGGGTTCTACACGGAGAGGCCTGTCAACCCTTACGCGGAGCACGGGCCCCGTGGCGTTGACGTCACCCCTCCAGCCGGCGTGGACTAGCCTGGTGCCGTTGCCGAGGTTTACTACCTCGTTGTCGAGCTTTATGACGACCTCTTTTCCGGCGTCAACCCACTTCCTCTCTATGTTCGCGTTGGCGTAGCGCGTCTCAACCTCTACGAGGTACTGCTTCCGCCAGACAGGATATATGGTCACGGGCTTTTCGACCACCACTGTAATTGAGGTTGCGCTGCTGTGGACGTCGCCGCCCCACCCCTGGAAGACTAGCCTCGTCCCGTTGCTGAACACGTAGACAGTCTTCGAGACCCTAAACGTCACCTTGCTCCCCGGGTCGTACCACCCCGGCTTGCCGCAGGAGACGCCGAACATTGTGGGGACTCTGACGAGGTACTGTTTCTTCCACACGGCCCTGACAACCATGTCGCCGGTCACGGTGACCGTTACTACGGGGCTCGTTGAGTTCACTGCGCCCCTCCAGCCGGCGAACACTAGCCTCGTGCCATTGTTGAACACGTACACAGTCCTGGTCACCCTGAGCGTCACCGTCGCGCCCTGGGGGTAGAGGCCGGATCCGACTACGAGGTTTACCGGGCTGAGCACGGTCACCCTGTAGAGGGGTGTTAGCGGCGCCACCTGCACCGAGATTTCCTTGTAGGGTATAGTTGATGGGAGATAGACCGTCTGCGCCGCCACTGTGGAGTATACGCCTGTCGAGAGCCATGCGTAGACCTTGGCAAGCGCGTATGCGTCGAGGGTTGTCGGCGACATAGCGTAGCCCGGGAACGAGTAGTAGGGGTACATGACCTCGGGGCCGTTTGTAGTTGTTGACTGGGCTGCATGGTTTAGGCCTAACGCGTGCCCTATCTCGTGGAGCGCGATGTTGTAGATGTCTGTTGGCGTCAAGGTGCCCCTGCCACTCACATAGAGGTAGAGGGTTATTTTGACGGAGAGTATGGTTCCCCCCATGTAGCTAATGGTGGCCTGCCCTATCTCGCCGCCCGCGACGGCCGTCGCCGAGGTGAACTCGACGGTTATGTCGTAGCCGGTTGAGGCGGCTGAGACTATGCTTGTCGAGAAGGAGAACTGTGAGAGGTAGGGGTACCCATACTGGGAGCCGAAGGCGGCGAGGGCCTGATCCCACGCTACGAAAGCGTTTTCGACGGCCGTATAGTAGTCCGCTGAGGGCACATAGGAGGCCCGGACTATCTGCACCGTGAGAGACGTCTTACTCCACGAGAGGCCTAGTATGTCTATCGCTGGCGCCGCCCCCAGAGTGTCTGGCGGCCTATCATAGTATAGGGGGAGCCTGATGACGTGTATGGTGAATGCCTGGCCCAGAGGGTAGGCCGGCATCAGCGCTGCCAACACTATCATTAATATCGCGGCTCGCCTCACCAGAACCACCGAGAGGAGAAGTGGCCCGTGAGATATAAGAGAAACACCCGAAATATCCTGGAAAAGGAGTTTTCACCCCCTGAAAGAGACTGGCGGTCAGGTCGCGGTAATGGGCTCATCCCGGAGCGAGGTCACCGGGGGGCAAGAGTCATCATTCCATGCCTGGGTAGCGCGGCCACTTATATTGGTTCCCCCGGCGCCCGTGTGAACACGGCCAGCACAGCCCCGCAGTTTTCACATACCCCCTCATATATGTGCGGCTCCTCCTGCGGGACGGTTAGGGGCTCGTAGTCCAGCGTTGAAAGCGTTTTTGAAAGCTTGAAGCCCGCGGCCTCAAAAACCTTCACGACACCTTCCAGTGTATACAGCCTCATATGCGCCAGTATGGGGTCTCCCCCCTCCTTCGCTATACTGGAGTAGAGCTTCCCCCAGGGGCTCGACGCCTCGATGAAAAGCACGGCGAGCACGCCGTTTGGCCTAAGCGCGGCGGCTATGCCCCTCGCAGCCTCTACGGGCTCTTCCAGGAACTCTAGCACGGTCACCATGTACGCGAAGTCGAGCCTGCGCAGCGGCAGGCGCTCCGCTACGGCTATGATGGCATGCGCCCCCCTCCCGTACCCTATTCGCAGCATCTCTTCCACGGGCTCGATGCACGCTATCTCTCTGTCCCTGGAGAGCAGCGGCGGGAACACGCATGTCCCAGCGCCTATATCGGCCCCAAACCCATGGGGGAGCGCAGCGTCTAGCATGCGGGCCTCGGCTTCCAGCACTACCCTGCCGGCTGGTTCCCGGTACCACGCATCGTAGCGGGCCGCTTGGGCCGCGAATATCTCGCGTATCTTCAAGGCTTCACCGTGTAGTATACTCTCCTCCTCCGCGACCCCTTGCTCTCGAGCTTTAAGATCTCTAGCTCCCCTATCTCGCACGTGTTCTTAACGTGGGGGCCTCCGTCGGCCTGTATATCTATGCCCGGTATCTCCACTATTCTCAGCTCTTTAACCTCCGGGGGGAGCCTGTCTGCAAGCTTGACTAGGCCCTCTATCTTTAGGGCCTCTTCCCTCGGCAACCAGTACACCTTTACCTCGACGCAGTTCTTCGCTATACGGCTAGCCTCCTCCACCGCCCAGCGGAGCGCCCCTTTCCAGTCGCTAACACCCCTAAGGTCGAAGTCGTCGCGCGCCATCTCGGGCGTTATGTGGCCTCCGGTAACCTTGGCGCCATATTCCTTGTAGAGGAGGGCCGCAACTATGTGGCTGGCGGTGTGCAGCCTCATCATGCGGTGACGTCTCTCCCAGTCTATTATGCCGTGAACCGGCGTGCCCTCCGAGAGCTGGCGGGAGGCCCCCGTCACTAGGTGCGCCACGTCGCCGCCACTAATGTAGGCCTTCTCTACCCTTAGCCTTTCCCCGTCTGGTAGGAGAAGCCACCCCGTGTCGGTGTCGAGGCCCCCGCTTGGACCCGGGTGGAAAGCCGTCTTGTCTAGGTACACTTCTTCGCCTTCAACGCGGGTGACCGTGGCGTCGAATTCCCGGAGGTAGCTGTCCTTCTGGAAGAGGAGGATTGTCATCGCTTATAGATTGACTAGACAATAAATATCTGCTATCCTAGTCGTCGAGCCAGGCCCTTGATAAGGGTTACGAGCTCTTCAGGGCTTTTTCCGAGGATCACGAGGCTTGGCTCTAGGCCTGGAGCCGGGCCGTACCAGAGAGCCCTAGAGTTGACGCCGGCCCTGACAGCGGCGGCAATTGGGCACGCGTCACGCGCCTCGACCCTAACAGGGGACAGCCCGAGGAGGGCGGCCGCGGAGAGTATAGCCCCGTCCACCCTCGTGTTTATAGCCGCTCTCCAGGGGAGCCCGGCCTCCGCCGCCGCTACTATGACTTCTGCTAGATGCTTGGAGGCGCCGTAACGGGGTTCGCCGCATACCCTCGCCCCAGTAGTTGTGCGGACTATCCTCCCATCTATCGCGGCGACGCCTCCCACTCCTCTAGGCGGGGAGGGGGCGTAGGCTAGGTTCATCCCAACCTCGGGTACCAGCTTTTCTACGCCCGGCGTGGAGGCTATGGCGAGCGCGGCCGCGTGAACCCTTGCTAGCGCCGGATCCTCCGCTACTTCTTCGCCGTAAAGCTCCCATAGAGGATTTGGAGGGGGGTTCTGCAGCTCCTCGCTGTCTACCAGGAGCCTTGGAGGCCCCTTCTCCACTACTCCGAGCTCCGTGCACGCATACCTTGTTTTTCCGCATATGTCCCTGTCTCCCGAGAATACGAGTAGCGTGCCGTAGCTCGGCGCCGAGAGTATATCTACGTCTCGCGGGAGGCCCGGTGGGGGCTCCGGGAGCCTT